>Ga0082212_10008092_pt1 | contig 13798 bp, 10 predicted proteins | sample TergutNt197P3_FD_71548 | JGI IMG/M metagenome (GOLD analysis project Ga0082212, IMG submission 71548) | Neocapritermes taracua P3 segment gut microbial communities from Petit-Saut dam, French Guiana - Nt197 P3 | ecosystem: Host-associated > Arthropoda: Insects > Digestive system > Gut ... | reverse complement strand
ATATCAACAACCGCCGCAGCAGTATGCACCGCCCCCGCCCCCGCCGCCTCCACCTCCGCCGCAGCAGTATCAGCAGCCGGGATACCCGCCGCAGCAACAGCCGCAGCAACAGCCGCCGCAGCAATACCAGCAACCGGGGTATCCGCCGCAGCAACCGCAGTATTTCGACCCAAACCGCGACGCACAGGACAACAAACTGATGGGGGTATTGTCATATGTCCCCGTGACGTTCTTCGTGCCGTTGGTCACCGGGACGCACAAAACCTCGCCCTTCGTTAAGTTCCATGTGAACCAGGGTACTGTCATATCTATCGCCGTGCTGGCCTGGTGGGTGATTAGCATAATACTGTCCGCGGTCATCAAGGTGCCAAGGGTTGGTTACTTTGGTTATGGTTACTCATATACCCCCGGCTGGCTATCGGCCATCCTGTGGGTGATAAGCTTGGCGATCCTCGTACCGAGCGTTCTGGGTATCATCGACGTTGTCGGCGGAAAGATGAGGGAGCTGCCGGTAGTCGGGAAGGTCATCGGTAAGTTTAAAATCATAAAATAACATGTCGGTGTGTTCACAATATTTATTTTGTGAACACTCTGGAGGCTTAGCTCAGCCGGTTAGAGCGCTCGCCTCACACGCGAGAGGTCTCCGGTTCAAGTCCGGAAGTCTCCACCATGCCGCCGCAGGCCGTAAAACGCCCGCGGCGGCGCTCTTGCAAGACGGGGTAAGACGTAATAAGACGGGGGACGGTTCTCTGTCTTACGTCAACGCTGTTTATATCGGCCCAAAATCGAAGAAACCAATAACAGACACCTCCCGATGGCCGGCACCAACGCACGAGTACGGGCGCTCCTACAGGGCTTTGCCGATTGCGTCCGCGACTTCGTCAAACTCGCTGTGCAACAAGGATTCGGCGATGGAGTTAAGGAGCTCTTTCGTCGGTGATGACCACTTCTTCCCCCGCACTTCCGACAGCACCTCGTCCATGGTGCTTTGGTCGTACTCTTTACACGCCTCATAAATCACAAGCAGCTTCTCGCGTAAATAAACCCGGTCTTCATCCCCCTCGGCGACGTCCTCGTCCTCTTGCCTGAGCTTTTCAACCACGTCCTGCAAAGCGCTGAGGAAAGCCGGCGTACCGGGCGGTATACCGCCCCCTTCGCGGCCCAAAGCCTCCAACCCGCCCGCGATGGCGGAGAGCTCTTTCTCTCCGATGTTCGCAAGCGCGCTTTTCATCCCATGCACATGGATTACATATGCCCGGAAATCAGACTCGCCGCATGTGCTTTGATTTTCGATGATTTCTTCGAGGACCGTTATGGTTTTTGAGGCGTCGCGCACAAAGGCCTCGGCAAACCGCGGGTCGATGGTTGGATGCTGCGCGTCTTCCCCGGCGGACGGGGCATTAGCTTTCTCCTGCCTCGCAGCCGCAACAATCCCGGGCGGATGCTTGTCGCGTACCAGCCTGTTCAACACGTCATCCAACTGATGTACTTCAATCGGTTTCGAAATAAAGTCATCGAACCCGTTTTGGAGGAACAACTCAGACTGCCCTGCGACCGCGTTGGCGGTCAGCGCGACAATAGGGTCTTCATACCCCATGCCCCGTATGATTTTCGTCGCCTCTATGCCGTCCATTACCGGCATCATATGATCCATGAAAACGATGTCATATTTATTACCGTCTTCTATTTTCCTGATAGCGGCGCCCCCGCTGTCGACGGAGTCGATTGCCAGCCCGTACGGGGACAGGAGACCTTTAGCCACATATATATTTGTCTCGATGTCGTCAACGACTAACACACTGCCATAAGGCATATATTCCCTGTCTACGTGAAGGCTTTCCAGATGTGACTGGTCGTTTGTGTGGAATTGCTGGAGGCTTTGTGCCTTCTCCCTGCCAAGCACCTCGGGGCCGACCCTGCCCTGCGGGAGCCGTATGGTGAATACGGAGCCTTTCCCCGGTTCGCTCTCGACCGATATCTCGCCGTTCATCATGCGTATCAGGTTGCGCGTAATGCTCATCCCCAGGCCGGTGCCTTCCGTCGTGCGGTTTGCTTCCATGTTAAAGCGGGTATACTCGTCGAACAACTTGTCCACCTGCTCTTTAGACATGCCCTGGCCGGTATCCGCCACACTGAGCAGCAATGCCGTCCCACCTTCGCCCGTTTCGGAAAAAACCGATAGCTTTACAGTGCCGGCGTCAGTGTATTTGAACGCATTGGAAAGTATGTTGTTCAGTATTTGCTTTACGCGGAGTTCATCGCCGGATAGGCGTGCCGGCAAATCCCCGTCAACGGCAAGCTCGAACAATATCGGCTTGCTGCCGATGCGCATTATATTCAGTTGTGCAGTGTCGCTGATCAGGCTTGCGGTCTCATACTCTGCAACGATCAGCTCCAGCTTGCCCGCCTCTATCTTGGAAAGGTCGAGTATATCGTTGATGATCCCGAGAAGCAGATCCCCCGAAGTGTAAACCTTGTATAGGGCCTCCTTGTCCTGCGGGTCGAGGTTGTCCTTCTGTAGCTGGATCTCGGTTATCCCCAGGATCGCGTTCAGCGGGGTACGGATTTCATGGCTCATCGTGCTGAGGAAGGCGCTTTTCGCCTGGTTGGCGGAGTTGGCTTCATTTTTTGCCTCCATCAGTTCCTGAAGGGATTGGACGTAGAGTTTACAAAATATGTAAGTCAGGCAGTTCAGCCCGACAGATACGAGGAAGTACAGGATGTTATAGACATCTGAGAAACTCTGACCAAGCAAGTTTAGCCTGAACAGGAACAAAAGGACGGCGGACACGGCGCCGGACGACACAACATACGCCAAAGTCGCTTTCTTGTTAAGGTATGTGAGGGAAATCATCGCCAGGCAGCAGCTATACGAGAAAATCAGGAAATCCCCCTTGAAGTAGATCGCCCCGAACGTCAGCGCGGCGTAGAAGAACAACGGCGCCGCCAGCGCTGTGGCGGTGTCGCTTAGCGGGCTGCGCTCGATTATCACGTATGAGACGACGATAGCGATGGAAATCCCGAAACGCACCAACATGCTCTGCGTTCCAAAAAACAGCCAGGTATATATTGACACGATTAGTGCATATATACATAAAATGCAGAAAATATGCGCGGCGAACGCGTTCTTGTTTTTATTTGCAAACACATACTTTCGGATGAATACCGTCATTGAGGCGCTCTCCCTTTAGCAATAGATTGTGATAAGCATAACAGAATCAGCCCGGCTTGACAATCCAAGATTACTCACGTGATATAGTACACTTCCGGCGCCATTACACTTCCCAGGTCCGGTCAGGCGTTGTAGCTGCATTCCGCAAGCGGAGCAAGGATGCGGAGCGCCGCATGTATTAGCCATGGACGCTTATCCATGCGGAAAGGAATGCAGCTACAACGCCTGACCGGACCGTGTGAAGCATTACATTAGTGTTCGCTGCGGTCTTTCTACCCTTGTTCGCTGCGGCGTTATAATTTTTCAGTTGCATTCGGGGCCTGTATGCAATAAAATAGCGGTTGCGTGAGCTTTTGCAGATGATGTTTGACAATGCATCGGGGACTTCATCAATTCGCGCAAAAGCAATCTGGGCGGCTGTTGGAGCTGATATAGTGGTAGAAAAGCAAAACAAGAGGATGCTGATGTGGATGCTGATTGGCATCGCGTCCCTGCAGATGCCGCATGTGGTGATACTGCCGGGCACCAACCTCATCGCGACCGAGGTCTTTGCGGAGTACCCGATCCAGACGATCCAGACCGCGATGTCCTCGACCGGCCTCTTTACAGTCTTGAGCGCCATAGTCTCCGGGATGCTGCTCCGGCATGGCATAGTTTCAAAGAAGACAATGACCGTACTTGGGCTGGCTTCGGTCGCAATGGCCGGTGTGACGGCGCTTTTCCTGCATACAAGTTTCTGGCAGTTATGGCTGATGAACGGCTTCATCGGGGCCGGTACCGGCATGTTTGTACCAAGCTCGCAGAGCATCATGTTCGACAACTTTGAAGGGGACAGGCTCCACTTCATGGTCGGGGTGCAGTTTTCGTTCATAAACGGTGGGGGCCTCGTCCTCAGCCTTATATGCGGGGTGATGCTCACAATCGCCTGGTACGGCGGGCACCTACTGATGCTCGTCGCTATTCCTTTTGTGATTGCCGCTTGTATCGTAATTCCAAAGGGCGAGCGGCTAAAGCCCGTCAGGAGAGGCGGCGTTGCTAAGACGAAGATTCCTCGCCGCGTATATTACTACGCCTCCATAATCTTCATTTACCTCATAATATACAGCGTCGGGGCGGTCAACGTCTCGACGCATATTGAGCAGGGCGCCATGGGCGACCCCTCCACCGCCGGCGTCGCGACCGCGCTCCTGATGGGGGGCTCCGCGATCAGCGGATACATTATTCCGAAGATTTCAAGGGGCCTGAACGACCATATCTTTTCCCTCGCGTTCATTGACACGGCTATCGCGTACGGGCTGATGAACCTGTTCCCGACGTCGCTTGCCGCCACATATGTTTCGATGCTCATGATCGGCGTCTCGATGAGCATGATCCTCCCGGTCAGTATTTTCCAGTCTTCCAACCTTTCCGACCACACGAACTCATCGACCATCACAATGCTTATCTGTAGTATAATGCCAAGCATGGGAAACATATGCTCACCCCTGATAATTACGAACCTGACCCTTGCGCTTGGCGGGGAGTCCACGAGCTTCCGGTTCATGTTCACTTCGATTGTTTGCCTGGCTCTGGCGGCAGTCATATTCATCTATAACTCATACAGAGATAGGCGGGTGAAGGTCTATGGATAAGCATGTTGTCCTCGTCAACTTTTACAGCCCGAAGTCGCTGGGCATCCGGTACTTGGAAGGCGCCCTCGCGGACGCCGGTTTCGAGGTGACCGTCGTCTACTTCAAGGGGTTTCACAGTATCCGGCCCCAAATGCCTACCCAAAGCGAAATCGACGCGCTGACGGGGCTGATTGTCGAGCGTGAACCGCTGCTGGTCGGATTTTCCGTGATGTCGTCGCTTTACCTGGAAGCTGTGGAGCTAGTAGCCTCCGCAGTGCGCGGGCGCGTAAAGTCGCCAATGGTGTGGGGGGGCGTCTACGCAACGATGTTCCCCGGGCGCTGCCTGGGGAGTTGCGACTTCGTCCTGCGCGGCGAGTGCGAGGAGGCGATATGCGAACTTGCGGGCCGCCTCAGCGAGGGCCTTGGCGCCGATGACGTCGAAAACCTTGCGTACATGCGCGACGGCGAGTGCGTCGTCAATCCGGTCAGGCCCCTGGTTACAGACCTTGACGCCTTGAAGATGGCCCCGCTGGGCAAGGGCAACAAGTTTTTCATCGACGGCGAAGCCCGGGCCGTCGACCCGATCCTGTCATCCTACAGCTACGAGACTTCCTGCTCGCGCGGCTGCCCGTTCGTTTGCTCGTATTGCTCCACCGTCGGACTGAAGCGTATATACCGCGATAACCGCCATTTCCTCCGTTTCCGCGGCGTCGACAGCGTTATCGGGGAGCTCAAGGCGGCGAAAGCGGCTATGAAGGGGCTTGCCATTGTCCATTTCTGGGATGAGATTTTTTCTGACGACGAAGAGTGGGTGGCCCGGTTCGCGGAGCTTTACCGCCGGGAGATTGGTTTGCCGTTCGATATCTGGGCGCATCCGCTAAAAACGACTTTACCGATCCTGAAAACGCTTAGGAAAGCAGGGCTTTATCAAGTGGTCATGGGGATCCAGAGCGGTTCGCCGACTGTCCGCAAGCAGGCGTTCCACCGCGTCGAGACACAGGAGCAGGTTTTCGCCGCCGCGCAGGCGCTGGCCGACGCGGGCGTCCCGCGCGTGATATATGATTTGATACTCCGGCATCCTTTCGAGTCGGTCGCGCAGATCCGGGAGAGCTACGAGATGTGCGCGGCGCTGCCGGGAAGTTTTACGCTCCAGCTCCACGATCTGAACTTCCTCCCCGGGACGGATATCGTGGAGGAGGCTCTGGAAAAGGGCATATATACACAAGAGCAGATGGACGCGATAATGTACGCCCCCATGGCAAAGCAGTACGCTACCTGGTGGGAGACCGGCAGCGACGATCCTGATATTAACTTCTGGTATCACCTGATTTACATGACCCAGTTCAAGAACCTGAAGCGGACGGCCCGGAGGCTGGCCCGGGATATGGACGAGGGGAAGCCGGGGGTCCGCGAAAAGGCGGAGCGCTGCTACAACAGGGGCAAGCGGTCCGCGCGGCTGCGCCATTACTGGCAAAAGGGCGTCGCCGTCCTAATCGGGAAGATCAAGCGGTAGTATTCTTCCGCTCCCACCATCGAAAGGCGTTGTGAAAATAACAATGATGGATTATCGCTAACCCTCTGATTTGTTTTGGGTATAGCTCCCTTTGGCCGGCCCGCCTGAAAAGTGCAGGAACGGCCTTTCCACTGACTCGACAATGATCGGGGAGTGCTCCAGCCCGGCAGGGACGGTTATAAGCACGCTCTGCGTGAACGTATACATCTCGCCGCCTATATTGAACTTTACCACAGCGCCCAGCTCTTTTGGATCCTCCGGATTTCCGCCGACGAACCCGATGATTTCGTCAAAATCGTGGGTGTGCGGCGGCGGGGCCGGCTCTCTCGGGCTGCAATACCACATAATTTCAAAATACATTGCGCCCGGCATGAAGCTCTCTTCCATCCAGGCGATTTTTCTTGTTGCGTTCCAATCAGCTTTCTCGTTCGGCCTGTCCGGCCTTGGCACAAAGGATATCAAGTGGTCGTACTTACCCATTTTCGCCCCTCCTAATTGCTGGCGTCATTATGCGGCCCGTAACGGGCCTTGGCTAGATGGTAACACCCGGCAATGTAGCTGTCAAGCACCGCAATCACCGCCGATGTATGAAAAAACCCTTGACAAGCATAAAAGGTTGTAGTAATATGATAACGATATCATTATAATATTACTACGATATATGGAGGAACTGAAATGGCAGAGCATGATAACGCGGGGAAGACTCAAAGCGAAGAAATAATTCTCAAAGCGATGAACGGCATGGCCTGTATGATTGCGAATATCGTGGCTGTGGCAGTTTGCACCGCCGTGTTCGTAATTGGGGTCCTTCTGGTCGAACAGGGGGAGCGCATTACGCTTGGCATCGTACTTACGGTAGTCGGGGCGCTATACGCTTTCGCCGTTGGCCCGATGTTTTTCCCCGGCCTGAAGATACTAAAACCGAACGAAGCGCTTGTGCTGACACTGTTCGGGCGTTACTACGGGACGCTGAAAGAGGCGGGTTTCTACTGGGTGAACCCTTTTTGCATCGCAATCAACCCTGCGTCCGCCCCGGCGGGTACGACGCCGTCCGGCGTGCCGATCACAGCTTCGGTCACGTCAGGTAATATCAGAATCACGATTGGCGGGAACAGAAAAGTATCATTGAAAGCTATGACGCTGAGCAACGAGAAGCAGAAAATCAACGATCGGCTTGGGAACCCGATTATTATTGGGATCGTCGTGATCTGGAGGGTACTGAACACGGCAAGGGCAGTATTCGATGTTGACAATTACAAAGAGTTCCTGTCGACTCAATGCGACTCCGCCCTGAGGAACATCGTTAGGCTATACCCATACGATACCGCCGGGAGCAATAATGAAGAGTCCCTCCGCGGAAGCAGCATGGAAGTTGCGGAAAAGCTGAGGGCGGAAATACAGTCAAAAGTTGAGTTCGCGGGCCTTGAGATCATTGAGGCGAGGATTACGCACCTGTCGTACTCGGAAGAGATTGCAGCGGCGATGCTCCAGCGGCAGCAGGCCTCCGCGATAATCGACGCAAGGCAGATGATTGTAGAAGGCGCGGTCGGTATGGTGGAGATGGCGCTTGCGAAGCTGGGTGAAGACGATATCGTCAAGCTTGACGAGGAACGCAAGGCCGCTATGGTCAGTAACCTGCTTGTCGTGCTCTGCGGCAACAAGGACGCCCAGCCCGTAGTCAACAGCGGGTCGATATATTAGCGGGCGGGGGCCATGGGCCCGGGGCAGGTGGATAAGGTGCGCGCAGGATAAAGGGGGGTGCCGTTGTTTTGGATGAAAAGGAGAAAAAGCAGATACCTCTCCGTCTGTCAGCGTCGCTTTGGAAAGAACTCGTTATCTGGGCGGAGGAGGATTTCCGCTCGCTGAATGGCCAGATCGAATATCTGCTGACCGAATGCGTACGAAGGAGGAAGAAAAACCCGGATACCAATAAAATGTAACAAACCCGGATCTTTAGAGAGACTCCCATTAGTTTCCCGTTGCTTTTTCACTCTATATCGTGTATTCTATTCAGGTAGAATACACGATATCCGTTATAGGTGGTGGAGACTTCGGATATGTCGTTTGGCGGCGCGAAAAGCCAGGGGCGCAGGGCTGAGGAAGTGCTGGAAAACATTTTCCGCATACCGGTGGGCTTGCCGGAAAACCCGCTAAAGGAGCTCAACAGCTACCTGATCCGCGACCCCGTGCGCAGCCTCCTCATTGACACCGGGTTCAGGCGGCCTGAATGCTTGGATGACTTGCTGGCGGGGCTTACTGACGTAGGTGAGGATTCGGGCGGGGTCGACGTACTGCTGACGCACCTCCACGCCGACCATTCCGGGAACGCATCCGTCATCGGCGGCGGACAGCGCATATACATAAGCGAGGTGGACGCGAAGTGGCTTGAGCGGCTGCCCCGCGATGGCAAAACCGGCCATGGCGGCGGGTTGGTATGGAGCAGGGAACGCGACACGCTTACCGGTATGCCGGAGGAAATGGTTGATAACATCGGGAAGCTGAACCCTGCCCTAATGTTCGCGCCTCCCGGCGGCGTCGGCTACACATATATCCATGATGGCGAAATCATAAATGCCGGTGGTTACTCATTGCGCTGCATTCTGACCCCCGGCCACACCCCGGGGCATATGTGCCTATGGGACGGGCGGATCGGGCTGATGTTCACCGGAGATCATGTGTTGTTTGACATAACGCCTAATATAGGCGTCTGGCCCGGAGTGGAAGACCCGTTGGGGGATTACCTTGACTCGCTTGAAATGATACGGGGTTACCCGGTGAAGACGCCGCTGCCGGGACACCGGAAACCCGGCGACTTCCACGCCCGTATCGGCGAGCTGCAAAAACACCACGAAACAAGGCTTGCGGAGGTCGAAGGGATCGTGCGCGCCGGGCCGGGGCTCACTGCGTACGACATATCGGGCAGGATGCGCTGGAAGATCCGCGCATGCGACTGGAGCAGCTTTCCGGATCCGCAGAAGATTTTCGCAATTGGCGAGTGCCAGTCGCACCTCGACTACTTGATTATTCGGGGCGCAATCGTCCGCAAAAGGGATGGCAATGTCCACAGATATTATCCGTGTAACCGCCTAGCAAAAACCCCAATGTAACTATCTTACTTGAAAGGTGTAGATGAAATGCTGGTTTTAAGGAACGCTACAATCTTCAGCAGCCCGGAGATCCCACCCGCGCAGGGCGCGACGGTTGTCATTGACGGCGACCGCATTGCGCGCGCCGGGACGGATACGGGCGTCCAGTACGGGGCGGATATCGTCATCGATCTGAAGGGCAGATTCGTTATGCCCGGCTTGATAGACGCGCATATGCACTTCGGCGGGGCTGACAGCTTTGACTACCCGGGCATCAGCGACCGCCATGAGTCCTATGACTTCCAAAAGGCCAGGGCGGACTCTCTGAAGTGCGGCGTTACCACGATCCGCAGCGCGGGCGACTATACGCCCGAGATATTTGAGTTCCGCGACGAAGTCGCCCGGGGCTTGCATGTCTCCCCGCGTATTGTCGCCGCAGGGAAGATGATTTGCGCGCGGGGCGGCCACCCGATGGATACTGTCTTCGGGAGCAACGGTAAAATGTCGCAAAACTGCGCGGTTATGGTTGACGACGCCACCGATATCGACGCGGAAGTGGCCAAGCTGGTTGAGGCGGGGGCGGACTGGATCAAGGCTTTCATAGCCGAGGTGAATAAAGTCAGCTACACGACCCCGATACCCAGGGTCCCGCCGGAGACTATCAGGCGGATAGTCGACCTTGCCCATGAGCACGGCAAGCCCTGCATGATTCATGTGGACAACGCCCTTCATCTGCGCGAAGCCGCGGAGGCCGGGGCTGACAGTATAGAGCATATCTTTTCCGTGGGTGCGCCCCACACGGATATAGGCGACGATTTGATTGAGACGCTCATCAAGAAGCAGATTTTCGTCGTTCCCACGGTTTACTCGATAAAGGCGCACGAGGACCCGAACGGCGCCATGCCGCTTGTGTACGAAAAGCTTGTAGAGCAGGTGGGCAGGCTTATAAGGGCGGGCGTTTATATCGGGGCCGGCACTGACTCGGCCATTCCTTTCGTGTCGATCGGGGAAAGCCTGCACGGCGAGCTTGCCGAGCTTGTCAAGTGCGGCATGTCGCCGGCGCGGGCGATAGCTGCGGCGACCAGCGGGAATGCGAGGCTTTTACGGAAAGAGCACGAACTTGGTTCTATCCTGCCGGGGTTTTACGCCGACCTCGTCGTTTTGGACGGGGACCCCCTCCCCGATATCAGCCAGACCAGGAATATCAGCATGGTGATAATGAATGGAAGGATCGTCGTTGACAATACATAATGGTCTGGAAAGTCCGCCAGCGATATATGTAAGATTCAGGCTTTCCAGACCAGTAGGGACTTGGAGAAGCGATTGGAGCCAAGAGTTGGTATTTGATAGTAGAACGTCTCATCCGAAACCGGGCCAAACGGAGCGCAGCTTGCCCCGGCTGAAGTATAGCGATTTGATAGGCAGGATGACACTGGAGGAGAAAGCGTCGCTGACGTCCGGTGGTGATTACTGGCATACCAAAGCCATCCCGGGGCTCGGGGTCCCTTCCATGCTTCTGGCCGACGGCCCCCACGGCTTACGTAAGCAGGCCGGAAAAGCGGACCGTCCGGGTCTGAAGAAAAGCGTCCCGGCCACTTGTTTCCCGACGGCCGCGACGCTCGCAAACAGTTGGGACGCAGGGTTGCTGGAGTCGGTAGGCGCCTGCATAGGGTGCGAAGCCGCGGCGCACGACGTCAGCATACTGCTGGGCCCCGGGCTCAATATCAAGCGTAGCCCATTGTGCGGCAGGAACTTCGAGTATTTTTCGGAAGACCCGTTCCTCACGGGTAAGCTCGCCGCCGCCATGATCCGGGGCGTCCAGTCCGAAGGCGTGTCCGCGTGCCCGAAGCATTTCGCCGTCAACAGCCAGGAAGACAACCGGATGGCCATTGACGAGATAGTCGACGCGCGCGCGCTGCGGGAGCTGTACCTCGAGGGCTTCCGCTACGCCATAACGGAGGGCGGCGCTAAGACCGTCATGACCTCGTATAACCGCGTGAACGGTATTTACGCCAATGAACACCCCGACCTTCTGCAGGATATACTGTTTGGCGAGTGGGGATTTGACGGCGTGGTCGTCTCCGACTGGGGCGGCAACAACGACCGCGTGGATGGCCTCATCAATGGCTGCCATCTCGAGATGCCCGGAACGTCAGGGATGACGGACGACGAGGTCTGCGAAGCGGTGCGGGGCGGCAAGGTGGGCGAGGCGTTGCTCGACGAGCGGGTGGATTGCCTGCTGGCGCTTCTGTATGATACTCTCCCCGCGCTTGGGAAGGGCAAACGTTACTCGGATTCAGAGCATGACGAGGTCGCCCGCGACGCTGCGAGGCGCTCATTCGTACTGTTGAAAAACGATAAAGGCACCCTGCCTCTGGGAAAAGGCAAGCGTGTCGCGATAATCGGCGATTTTGCGCGCAAGCCCCGTTACCAGGGTTCCGGGAGTTCCTTTGTAAACCCTGTCAAGCTGACGCCGGCCCTGGGCATGCTGCAGGATTCAGGGCTGGATATTATCGGTTTTGAGACAGGGTTCAAGCGGTTCGGGGGCAAGAGTCGCATACGCAAACGCCGCGCGGTGTCGTTGGCGCGCAGGGCCGATGTGACTGTGTTGTTCCTTGGCCTCCACGAGCGGGGCGAGGCGGAAGGCCGCGACAGGAAGCATATGATGTTGCCGGAAAACCAGACAGAACTGCTGGCGGCAATACGCGGGGTCTGCGACGACATTGTGGTGGTCTTGTCCGGGGGGGCCCCTGTGGAGGCGCCATGGGCGGATATGGCAGACTCCATCCTGCATACATACCTCGGGGGCCAGGCGGCCGGCGCCGCGGTTGCGGATATAATCACAGGCAAGGCAAACCCGTCAGGCAAGCTTGCCGAATCCTATCCCCATAAGTACGGGGATAGCCCGGCAGCCCCCTGGTTCCACGCAAACGAAGCCACTTCCGAGCATCGGGAGAGCATTTTTATCGGATACCGGTATTTCGATACCGCAGGGAAGGGAGTCGTCTGGCCGTTCGGCCATGGTTTATCGTACACGACCTTCGAATACTCCGGTCTTTCGGCGGATACGGCAGCCGCCAGGTTCAGCATACGAAATACAGGGGGGGCCGCGGGCGAGGAAATCGCTCAAATCTATGTCTCGAAGGATGGGAGTTCCGTTTTCCGCGCGGATAAGGAGCTCAAAGGGTTTGCCAAGGTTGCGCTGGAGCCCGGCGAGTCCAAACAGGTGTGCATTGAGTTTGACAATCATGCGTTCAAATACTTCGACGCGGCCGCAAACGAATGGGTTGCGGAGCCCGGCGGGTACCGTATCCTTGTCGGCGCGTCGTCCCGGGATATCCGTCTGGAGCAGATGGTCTGCATTGAAGGGGCTGCCGCTGCCCGGCTGCCCGCCGACGGCTCGCTTAATTACTTCAGCGCCAATGTGCATAAGGTCGCCGATGATGAGTTTGAAACATTGCTCGGGCGCCCGCTGCCACCCGGCGGGTGGGATAGAAGCGCCCCGCTGGGCCACACCGACCTTGTGTGGTTTGGCCGGTATAGGAAGGGCTTCGGCCGTTTCATGGTATGGTCGCTGAAAGCTGCCCGAAGGTTCTGCCTTCTTTTCGGCAAGCCCGTTGCGGCGGACAACTTGATGTTCATGCTGTCCCTGCGTTTCAACCAGCTTGCGCGCATGTCGAACGGCATGATTGACATGCCGATGCTGGATGGTATCCTTACAATGGTAAACGGGCGGTTCTGGAAAGGCTTTAAGCAGACGCGGAAAGCAAGGAAGGCAAAAAACGCATAAGGAGATATGCCGATGGTCCGTATAGGTGGTTTTACCCTGAAGCGCGTCCACCTCCTGAAAATAGCAGTACTGGCGCTGGGGATACCGATATTTATATTTCTGTTCTCGCTCAGCGAGCTGGTCTCCTATGTCCGGGCTGCCGGCGACAGGATTTTCCCAAATATCTCCATTGACAACGTCGACGTCTCTATGCTCACATGCGACGAGGCAGGGGTGGCGCTCGCGCTTGACGAGTATGATTCGCGCGCAGCGCGCGCCGAGGTATCGGTCGCATTTCCCGACGGGACGGTGTTCACGATATCCGGCGAGGAAGCCGGGCTCCGGCATGACGCCCGTGAAGTAATAGGCAAGGCATACACGACCTGGCGCGCGCCGGGGCTTATCCCGGACGCGTTTTGCTACCTTCGGAACCTGAGCGGCGGTGGCGAGAGCTATGAGGTGAGCTACTTCATCGAAAACGGGCCGCTGATGGGCCATATCGCGGGGTTTGTGGAAAACTACAACAGTATTCTGGAAAGGTCGGGACCCCGGTTTTACAGGGACAGGATAGTTTTCGTTGCGGGCGTCGGGCAAGTCCGCGCCGATGAGTCCGACCTGTTTGATATAGTTATTGATGGATTGTTCGAC
>Ga0082212_10008091_pt1 | contig 13799 bp, 9 predicted proteins | sample TergutNt197P3_FD_71548 | JGI IMG/M metagenome (GOLD analysis project Ga0082212, IMG submission 71548) | Neocapritermes taracua P3 segment gut microbial communities from Petit-Saut dam, French Guiana - Nt197 P3 | ecosystem: Host-associated > Arthropoda: Insects > Digestive system > Gut ... | reverse complement strand
GCGGAACGTCAACGAGCCAGTTGATGAACAGATCATCTTTTTTCTGGGATTCCCGATAATTTTTAATCCGTTGCCGAAGTTCATCCGCAAGTTTTCCTCCGTCGTCCGTTGCTTCCAAAGAGACTCGGTCGTTGACCCATCGAATCGGCGAAGTCGAAAAATGAGTCAGCACAGGGTCTTCGAGCGGTTTTCCTGATTCGGACAGCGTAACTTCGACGAACGTTGCGCCGAACTGTCCCGTGTCGAGCGGAGTACGAGCAAGTGTTGCACCAGGATAATGCACAGTAAACGGTTGCGGCGGTAAATCTTTTCGCTCCTTCAGCGGAGTACCGGTTGAATTATTGAGCCGGTACTCCGGCTCTAGGGGCAGCGGTTTTCCATCGGGTCCCTTTTTTCGAGGATTGCCGTGAAACGTGCGTCGATTGTTGCTTCCGCCCATTGCCCAGTAGTCCATGTAGCGTTGCGCCAGTGTTTCCGGTTCGACTTCTCCATTGGCAACGGCAATCGTAAAGAGTCCGCCAGGCTCTGGAGGGAATTCGGAACACCGAATACGAGTGTTACGTTGATTGCGGCTCATTCCGACGAGTTTGGCAACCGGCAACGTGTCTGGTCCTTCGGTACGTTGAAAATAAAATTCCTGAATGGAATTGCTGGGAAAGCGATAAACGTTATCCGGCAACGGAAAGGCACTGGGCATGTCTTCGGGGGAGTCGAATTCTCCTCCAGCCCAATAGACGGCGATGCCTTCTTTTTTCAGACGTTCAAATTGTTCGAGGAGAAAAAGAAAAATGCCGGGCGGAGCAAGGTTGGCATTGAGAACGTTGCCGCTCAAAATCAAAAAGTCAATTTCTTCTTCGACGCACTTTTGGAAGAGCCGCTCTGCTGCCCGTTTGGAAATGTCGAGCATTCGTTGTTCCCAGTGCGACGGACATTCCACAACGCCTTCGATGGTGCGGTCCAAATGCAGATCGGACGCATGGATAAACCGCAACGGTTGCTGTTGTAAGGCGATGGTATCAGGAGTCAACGTCATTTGCCCTTTCGGTAAATTTTGCCCATGTTGCCCATATTGTACCAATTTTCAGAATAGATAAAAGCGGGTTTGACTATTGGGGGGTGTAAAACTTTGGTACCACCGCAAATCCCAAGCGTGCTAGAGTGAGAGTGAAAATTATTTTACCAGTTTGCTCTATCTCACCCAATTACGCAACCGGATTTTACCCAGTCTACTTGAAAAACCATCATTAACGTATACAATGCCCGTGTCTCGCTCACTTGGAGAGAATAATGATTCGACTGACTCGCTCCTTTTTGATCTTTTGGTTTCTCGTTTTATCGCTGACTGTTTCGGCGGCGGAAATTCAACCGATTAAATACGTATTCCTCTTCATCGGCGATGGAATGTCCCTTCCACAGCGACAGATGGGAGAAGAATACACTCGAAAAACGGAAAACCGAGGACTGAAAATCAATGCAATGCCCTATCAGGCAATCACCACGACTCATGCTGCCGGCGATCAATACGTTACTGACTCGGCAGCCGCTGGAACCGCCATCGCTTGCGGCGTGAAAACTAAAAACGGTGTACTCGGTCTCGATGCAGATGGAAATCGACTCGAATCTATTGCCGAACTCGCCAAGAAGAATGGACGTAAAGTCGGAATCCTCACGTCGGTAACGATCAATCACGCAACGCCTGCCGCCTTTTATGCGCACAATGCCAGTCGAAGCAGCGACTACGACATCGGTTTGGATTTAATCGCTTCCGGCTTCGATTACTTCGGCGGCGGCGGAGTTGCGGGAAACAATAACCGAAATGCGGAAAAATATCGCGGAGACATCTACACGCTTGCCGCCGAGGCGGGTTACACCGTTTGCCGAACGCAGGAGGAGATTCAATCGCTCAAACCGGGCGTAGGAAAAGTGCTGTCGTTCGGTGCCAGCGGCGATTTACCCTACGCCATCGACGGCAATCGGGAAGGACGGCGGCTTGCCGATTTCACGAAGCAAGCCATCGAACTGTTGGATAACCCCAATGGTTTTTTCATGATGGTCGAAGGAGGAAAAATTGATTTTGCGTGCCACGACAATGATGCCGCGACGGCGGTGTTGGAGACCCTCGAATTCGACGATGCCGTTAAAGTGGCGTTTGACTTTGCGGACAAGCATCCGAACGAAGTGCTGATCGTCGTAACCGGCGATCACGAGACCGGCGCACTCATCGTCAGTGCATCGGGGACGGGTTATCAGGTTTATCTTTCGCTCTTAAAAAATCAGAAAGCATCGAAAGGAGCGTTGGTGTCGCTCACCGACAAGTTCGTGAAGGACAACAAGGAGGAAGCGACGTTCGAAAAGTTCAAACCGATCATTACGGAACAGTGCGGATTGGTTTTCACCGAAGAAGGACGATGGCGAGGCGGCAATCTCAATCTCACCAGAGCCGAAATGCAAGAATTGGAAGCCGACTTTGCCGTATCGAAAAAAGCGATTGAAGAAAATAGCGGCAGTAAGGACAAGGTTGCACGGACGATGGTTCGCTTGCTCAACAGCAAGTCGGGCATTACTTGGTCGAGCGGCGGGCATTCTGCATTGCCGGTGAATACGACGGCGTGGGGAAATCAGGCAGAGCAGATTGCCGACGGTATTCGGGACAACACCGACATTGGCAAACAGTTGAAGCAGGCGGTCGGACCGCTGCCAAGAGCAAGGGTACGGCGCCCCCCCATATTTATTCCCCGATAATTATTGATTGACTTTGAACACCGGGAAGATTCGGGACGACAATTTGCAACAAGTGCATCAAAACGATGCAGCAAAACGTGCGTTTTTTGCAAAATAATACACTTTTTGTCCGATGTAAAAAAGTGAAAAATTGTGCAAAACGCCGTAATGCTATTTGTTTCAAAACGTTAGGGCAAAAACAACTTTCCATCAAAATATGGCATGAAATTTGCATCACATTTTAATTGGGAGTGAGTGTTTTTGCCAGAGACTTAGGTGCGTTATGTATCGTCGTAGTCCCCAAACATCCGCGTCGTTTTTGAAATCTCGGACTCCGTTCACGTCGCATTTGCTTTCCTCGTGGGGGCACAATGTCCAAGACAATAGTCCGCTGTTGGAAAATGCGGACAGTCCCACTGCGTCGGAGGATCGGTACTCCACCCCCGATTACGTTCGTATCTACCTCCAACAGATGGGAGCCACCCCCTGTTTGACCCAAGTGGAGGAAAAACTGGGCGCAACCGATATTTGCAGGAGCAGGAAGCAGTATTACAGCCATTTTTTCGCTTCGGATTATATTATTGGAAAATGTTTGAGATTGCTTCGGTCTGCATTGGCGGGAGAATGTCGGTTGGACCGTTGCCTTGATTTTTCCCTTTTCGGAACAAAGCAAAAAGAGGAGATCATACAGATTTGCCGCCTTCATAACGAAACGCTTCAAAAAATTGTGGAACAAAACAAGGAAGACTTTGCCCAAATCCTTTCACTGGGTACTTTTACGTCTGAAAAGAAAAGTATCTGGGGGCGAATCCAGCGACGAAGACGGCGAGCCGCTAAATTACTCCAAGAGTTGCATTTCCGTATGGCGAAAGTTACGCCGAACATTCACAAACTTCGGCGAATCGTTTTCAAAATGAATCTGTTGAAATTACAGATCCGCGAAGTCGAACGGTTGATTCCCGAACTCATGACGGAGCATGCTGAAATTGCAAGAAAGGATCAGGAATGGAACTGCCAAAAATTGGACTCCCTGATGCGGTCGTTGGCGGAAACTCCGGCGACAATTCGGCATTACCTGCGAAGAGTAAAGGTAGCGAATCGGCGATACGTTGATGTAAAAAATCGGTTTTCGGTGTGCAATCTTCGCCTTGTGGTGTCGATTGCCAAGAACTATCAACACCGCGGATTGAGTTTACTTGATCTGATTCAGGAGGGAAACATCGGTTTACTTCGGTCGGTCGACAAATTCGAGAGGCGGCGTAATGCGAAGTTTTCCACCTTTGCAACGTGGTGGATTCGGCAGGCGATTCTGCGAGCGATTGCCAACAGTAGCCGAACGATCCGAGTGCCGGTGCACGTTCAGGATTCTCTTACTCGCATTTATAAGGTAGTTCGCAAAATCAAGGATCAAACGGGAGTCGTGCCGACGTTGCAGGAGACAGCAGAATCGTGTCGGCTTTCGGAAGAAGAGGTCGTTAAAATTTTGCAATGTGATTGTTCTCCGGTCTCTTTCAATGTCGTTGCAAGAGGGGAACAAGACAAAACTTACAGCGAAATCTTGGAAGACACAAAATGCGGTCCCCCGGAAGATTCCGTGCCGGGAGAATCGCTACGAGACAGACTGGACGACATCATGACCGACCTTTCGGATCGGGAGCGCAACATTCTCCAACGCCGCTACGGATTGTTTGATGGTTCCGTCTATACGTTGGACGAATTGAGCAAGTTATTCTCTTTGACTCGTGAACGTATTCGTCAGATTGAACTTGGTGCTCTCCGCAAGTTACAGCATCCGGTACGAACTAGAAAGTTGAGAATCTCTGCCGGGTTTAGTAATTAAGGTGCTGCGGTTATCCGATTCACACGTTTGTTAGCGGTTTTGATTCACGGACTCTCAGAAATCGTTGCAAATCGCCGCAAACTCTTCGCTGTATTTCGGCGGCGGATCAGCCTTTTCAAATTGATTGTTCCAAATGCAACGGACGATGCTCCTCGCTTCTTCAATCGCCGACAATACCGTCGGGCGATCCCAATCAGCAAGCAGCCCGTCGGTCTTACTCGATGACGGCAACGCAATGTATCCCAGTTGAAAACCACGCCGCAAAAACTCGGAATACTCCGCATGCTGTCCCAAAAGATGATAATAGAGTGGCAACTGAAAATTGATCCATTCCCCATTCTTGATGTGATTCTTCGGTTTCTCATTCTTTCCCGTCTTGTAATCCCAGACGACCAACTCGTTCGTCCGTTTGTGTCGGTCAACGCGGTCAATTCGACCTTTCAAATACATCACATCGCCGTCCACGTCCAGCGAGAACATTTTTTTGCCGAACTGCAATTCGGTCGCCAAAATTTCATATTCCGCTGCCCAATTTGCTTGCCACTCGGCAAAAAATTCCAAACGTTTGATCGCTCGTTCGACTTGAATGGCAACAACCGACCGCAGTGAATCGCCGTACCGCTGGCGAGCCAGTTCCCGAACTTGCGTGGCGAGAAAATCGTGAATGGTTTCGGCGGAAGTCGAATCTTTCACCCCTTTTGTTTTGCCGAACACTTCCAAAGCATCATGAATCAACGAGCCGAACGCATTGGCACGGAGTTCCGTATCGGCATCGTTCACGGTTTCCAGCGAGGGGGTCAGGCAACGTTTCAAATAATACCGATACGGACATTCTTTGTATGCGGCAAAATCTGTTACACTCATTTCCTGAATGGCTTTTCCAGCGTCTGCCGGAACAGGTGGTGAGTCAAAGACAACATTCGGTTTTGCCTTTTTTTGAACAAACTGCATTTTGGGCAACGGATCGGGTTGTTCGGCAAAAAAGTGCTGCACTCTTCTGGCAACGGTTTCATCATCGGTGGCAAAAAATACTCGGCTCGGCAGCATCGGATCGCCGTCAACGGAGCGTCGGCTGCCGATGAAGTGAATCCGTTGCGGATCATGCTGCCGTGTTGCCAGAAGACATGACATTGCATAAGCATCGCGGGCATAACGTCGGCTGTTGTCTTCAATCGACAATTTACGTTCTTTCGCCAACTGTTGCCGCATCGTGTCGGGAAGGAACATGTCCGACGTTTGAAAGGCGGGAACAATGCCGTCATTCATGCCGGTTACGATCACGACTTCCGCATCGTCCATTGCGAGATCGAGCCAGCCGACGAGTTCCACCGCCTTCGGTTCGTGCGGCATCGGAACCATTTTTCTGCCAGCCTGCGTGAGAACGAGCCGAACGGTATCGACCAACGTAAGTGAACTTGGCAACAATTCCGTCGGTACTTCCTGAATTTGCGAAAGTGTGTCCAGAATTTGCCGATATGCGTCGTCTCGATTGTATGCTGGAAAGATGTTCCGCAAAATCGCTGTGAGGTCTTGTGCATCAAGCAACGTTTGCAGGTATTGCCGTACCACACTGAGCGTAGTTGACCGCTCGATCTGTTCCAAACCGCCGGGCAGAAAGTCCGTGTGGTATTTGTCGAGTTCCCGAATAAGATTAACCGGTTGCGGCAACTTGCGTTGCAGAAACGTCTCCACGTCGGGATGCCGAACCAATGCCGCAAACTGGACAAACGTCGGCGATTCCAAAAATGGAAGCAACGTTTCGAGAAACCGAAACACGGGCGTTTGCCGAATGGGTTTACCGGCAACGATTCGAGTTTTGATTTTCGCCTGTTCGAATTGCCGCTCGATAAAAGGGATAACCTTCTTGTCAGGAACGCCGACGATGATTTCCGGCGGAGCGTGTTTTCCTTTGAGATCGGTCAGGCACCGCAAGACTTCTTCCGCTTGATCGTTTGTCGATTCGACGATGTGAATTTGTTGGTCGGAAAGTTCAATGGGCGTATCCTGCCAAACGTGAGGAATCAAACAACCGAGATCATCGAATCGGTTTGTCCAACTTTCCGGTGCAAAGACCAGCGAGGTTACGAAGTTGCCGAAGTGCCGGAGCATTTGCTTTTGTTCCAAATTCATATCGACGATACCAACCAGCAGGATTTGCGTGCCGTCTTTTTGAAATTGTACGAGTTTTGGTTCAAACTCTTGCGGCTTTTCGAGAGCGAACAATCGTGCCGATTCCCTGTCCCAAATTTTAAGTAAATCGAGTTTGTCCAGATATTTTTTTTGCAATTTATCGAGTGCTTCCCAACGGTTGATTTCGGATTCGACCTTCAACTTTCGGCACAGTTCGGCAACGTGGATGAAGTCCAACGTACCGGCGGCGAGTTCACGGTGGAGTTTGGCGAACATTCGTCCGAGTGCAAGCCGGGCTTCGAGATCATCACGTTTGGGCGGAGACGGAATGAGCCGATGCAGCAATTCGGGATTTTCGTCATCGAGTTGATCGATGGCATCGATCCAAGCGCAACATTGCGTGAGATCATCGGCAATCGGCTTTTGGAGTTCGTACAATTCTTCGGGAATCGTTCCGATGGTGAGGAATTTGGGCGGATACCAGACGGGATCAATTTCTTCGGCTTTTTCGGCGAGGATTTCTTCGAGCCGATTGAGAGCGCGTTGTTCCTGCATCGTGAGCAGGACATTCCGCATATCGAGTCGTCCTTGTTGGTAAAAGTGGTCGATCAGATAATCTGCCGTGAGGTGCAGGAGCGGTCTATCGTGTCCGAGAAAAATCGGTTCCATCCTCGGCATGGTACTCCAAAAAACGGGAAAAGTCCAGCCAACACCGCACGCAGAAATGAATTACTCTCACATACAACTCCGCCCAAAATCTGCGGCAGTTCACCAAGCCTGAGTTACGCCCGGTACGGCACAGGGATAATTTCCGTTCGCATCCGGCTTCGGACCAGGATCGGCATCCCACGTTAGCACCTTCGGGAATGTATCCAGTTGCGAATTCATCGCATCTTCCCACTTCACGACCTTGCCGCTGTACGTTGCCATACGTCCGAGAATGGCAGTCATCGTCGATGCCGCTGCAATGTCGCCATTGTTGAAGTAGTTGTCGTTAGCAATGGCACCAAAGAATACATCCATTTCGTCTTGATGACCATCCGAAGTCCGCTGCCAGATTTGCGGATCTTTGCCGTTGACATACAGCCGGGAGATGCCGTGTCCGTCAATGTCGAGATGCCCCTTCGTTCCATAGACGTGTTCAGAGAATGAATCCCAGCAGTTGGGAATCTGCCGGCAGGCACTGAAACCGGTAACACCGTTCTCGAATTGGTACTCAACGTAGTGATAGTCGAAAATTTCACTGGTACTCGGCACCCGGAGTGAACGTCCGCCCATTCCGTTTGCACTGGTGGGATGCTGATCCTTCATAAACCAGTTCATTACGTCAATATCATGCACGTGTTGTTCCACGATGTGGTCGCCGCTGAGCCAATTAAAATGATACCAGTTGTTGACTTGGTACTGCATTTCGGTCATTCCTTCCCGGCGTGCGCGGTTCCAGATCGCTCCGGTATTGAAGAATATCCTGATGTAACGCACTTCGCCGATGGCTCCGTCGTGAACCATTTTGATCGGTTCGTAGTGTTTCTGTTCAAAGCGGAGATGGTGTCCGACGGCGACGACTTGTTTATTTCTCTTCGCCTGGGCATTTGCATTCTGGAAAATACGTACTCCCGGTGCATCGACGGCAACCGGTTTTTCAGCGAAGACGTGCTTGCCTGATTCGACTGCCGCTTTGAACGCTTGGGGGCGGAAACCCGGCGGCTGACAGAGCAGTACCGCATCGCAATCGGTTTTCAAAAGTTGTTCGCAACAATCGAGTCCGACGAATCGGCGTTCCGGCGGCAGATCGGTCTGTTCCGGGAAGTCCCTCGTAATGTTCCGGGCAAAGCCGTCCACCTGATTTTGGAAAGCATCGGCAACGGCGACAAGTTTGACCTCTTTCGTTGCCTCATTATTGAGGGCGTTCCAAGCCGCACCGCCGCCGCGTCCTCCACAACCGACCAAACCAATTTTGATGACTCCCATTGAAATTCTCCATGAACAAAAGGTTACGATGATGTGATTGTAGAGGATGTCCCATATTGCTGTCAATAGGGGTCTCGTCCTCTTTTCGCATACCCATTGACACCGCCTCTGTCCATGTGTAGGATGGTTCCGTGAACTTTTGGTTTCGTCTTTCTCTGCGCACACGATTAGGGATCATTTCTTTCGTCTTGTTGACGAGCGTAATCGTTTTGCTGTTGTCGTGGTACTATGATCCCGCTCGTTTTTCCTATCGGGACGGTTGGATTCTCCGTTTCGGTCCTCTGATTTTTCTGTTTTGGCTCGCCTGGGGAGACCTCGAAAAGATTCCGTGGTGGAACTGGCTGATCATCCTGGCATTGCTGATCGTTTGTGCCATCAAACCCGGTGCTTGGTTCGTCGGGATTCCCGTCATCGGATACATTCTTCTTGCCGGACGCAGGAAATAGAGCGTATTTTATGACCAACTGCCCCCGTAATTCCTGTGGGTTGCACGGTTGCCGATTCTGTGGTAGAATAGGGGGTAAGTTATGGGAATTGTTGCCATTTATTATAAAAAACTGCCTGACGCGCCCCTTTTGGTCGCATTGAACCGGGAGGAAGACCCCGCTCGTGAATCCCTGCCTCCGAAGATCCAGTCGGGTCGTCCCCGGTCTGTCTGCGGAGTCGATCAGCAACTCGGCGGAACCTGGGCAGGAGTGAACCAGCACGGTCTGTTCATTTCCGTTGTTAACAGTTCCAAAAAGGTCCTTCCTGCCGATCCCCGCTCCCGCGGACTCCTCTGTCGGGAACTGCTCGGTTGTCAAAATGCCGAAGAAGCACTCGATATGGCACAGCATGAACTTTTGACCGGTTGCTATGCCGGTGCGAACTTCGTCTGTGCCGATAGAATGAGTGGCGGTGTCGTTCACGGCGGCGACGATATTGAGATCATAAAGTTGAACCCCGGTTTGCATATTTTATCGGAAAACCGAGTCAATGATGTCAATGACTATAGGCAGGAATTTGCCCGAAGACTCCTGACGTTGCAACGAATCGACTCTGCCATTTCGTTCTTTGCCGTTGCCAGCCGAGCATTTTCGAGCAACCCCGACGCGTCCGGCAGAATGGGTGTTCTCCTTAAAAAACCGGACAAAAAAACGGTTTCGTCGATGCTCATCTCGCTCACGGAAAAGACACAACGCTCCGTGATGCAATATGCGTCAGGCTCTCCTGACATGGTTCCTTATGAAGATGTTTCGGCACTGTTGCGGCAGGTGCTTTCCACAGACCGGGCGGCTCGTGCCGCCGCGGCGGCAAAGGAAGCACGAGCAAAAGCGGCAAGAGACAAAGAAGCCGAACAAAACGGTCAGTAGAATACGTTGGTTCACTTGGAAGTTCAACGTTGCATTACTCCCTGAGGGACCGGCTCCGTACTCGGCAATTCACGGGAAAAGACCCGACCGTCTTGAAACAGAAAATCCTGACCGAACGCCGAACGCAATGGAATCGCCTGCCCCGGTATCACGAGTAACATATACCCCGCCAATCCCTCTGCGTCCAATGGAATAGACTCGTCCAAGCCTTCAAAAAAGGGTAAAACTTGCGACGGATGCAGTTTCCAAGGGAGTTCTAATTCCACAGACCACAAAAGCCTTTTTTCATTGAGCAAAAAGGGGTCCCAGGGACCCATCGGAGAAACTGCGATAAAAAATGCGTTGATTTCATCAAGTGTACGAGGAGCGAGAACCCCCGCAGGAATTTCCTGCCAGCCGCTCAATGCCAAATTGTACGGTTGCACTTCTTCCACTTTCGAGGCACCGCCGCCGTGAATTTGCTCGTACTGATCGACTCGCTGATTGATCTCGTTCATCCACATTTCAGCGACCCGCGATTGCGTTGACCGCTTCACATAGTTGATCATCGGAAACAACACGAGAGCAACGATAATACCCACCGATACCGAAGCGACCAGTCCGACCCAGGGGGTGGAGCGTGGCGGCGGTTCAGTCTCCGTTTCGGTCCTTTTTATCATTCTTGGTTTTTCCGTTTCTGGCTCCTCCGTTTCGGATGTCGCGGATAAAAGAAACGCGGGCAACATGGCTTCGGGGGAATAGCAAGCGGAGTCCAAAAAGATGCCGGAATTGGGAATGACTCCCGACTCTTCATTATCAACGGTGTTCCAAATTTTGGTACACGTTCGATTCGCCAGCATCGGCGGCGGTTCGATGGAATCGCCGACGTGGTCCAGCGGAGCAACTTCTCGCTGCAACGTTGCCAGTTCGGCACGCAGGGAAGGATTACGTGCCAACTCCCGTTCGACTTGGGCGGCTTCACCGTCGCTCAGTGCGTTCAGTAAGTATCCTAATAACAGTTCCCTGATCTGTTCCTGCGTTTCCATGGTTGAGTGATACTGCTCTCTCACGGCGACCACCAGTCATCGCCGGTGGTTTGTACGAGCCGGGTTCGCTCCGAATCGATTCGGTTATCCAGTCTCAAGTTGTTTCGTAAAGTGCCGAGCGGGTTGATTTCAATTCCGCCACAAGCCACGATGATCGAATAGCCGTTTTGCGACTTCACGGAACTGTAAGCAACGGACTTCGGAACCGGATAGGAGACCAATTTGAGTTTTGCTTCGTCCAGAAGGATGGTCAATTCACAATTCGACTTCTGCAACAATTTTTCCTGATGAATCAATGCCGCCGCCAACGCGAGTTTCATATTATTGCGTAATTCCCCAAAAACGGGCTGGGCTTTTGCCAAGGTTTCGTAGTTTTCTTCGAGACTCCGGCACCAATTCAGAGCCGCCCGGTCCATTCCGGCAGTTTCCCGCGACGATGCCCGAACCTTGACATCGCCCAGCCGCCACGTCAGTTTTTTGGAGTCGTGAGCGGTCAATGCGTATTCGGGAACGAGCCAAAATTGCGGCGAAATGTTCGGTCGGCTCGCAGAAACCATACCGATATAACTTGGGATGTTTCGGGCTTGCGAAGGTTCCAACCCGAGGGCAATGCGCTTCATTTTGAAGTCGGCAGCAACGAGAATTCGGGCAAATCGGCTCGATTCTGAAACGCCGGTAATCGTAATCGGACATTCGCCGTAGGCTTCTTCGAGTGCGGCAAAATACGCATCGGCATTGTTGGTATTGACTCGCGGGAATTGCTGGTGCAGTTTTACGAGTTTCGCAACAGTTTCCTGCGTCGGTTCAAACGCACAGGCAACAGTTCGGGGAGCGGCGGGTTGGTTCCACAAACGCAAAGCGATGAGAAAATCTTCGAGTGTCAACACGGGCAGTCTGTTTTGAGTGCCGACCACGTTTCCGTCGGCATCGGATTGCCAACCCTCGGCAGGTCCGATGAGAAACAAATCGTTTTCTTCAGGAACGGCAACAATGTGATCGATGGAAGTCAGACCGCCGAGATACCGAATCGAGTCGGGCAAAAATTCCCCTTTCTCGACAATCTCGTTCACTTGGGCATCAAGTTTTTTGAGCGAAATCTTGCGGAGAGCCGCTTTTCGCTCCATATTTTCCGGCGGCGATTCCAGCACGTTTGCCATCATTTTGCCGAGAGCCTCCGATTTTTCTTGGGAAAGCGGAAGCACTCGACCATTGGTATCGACATCGATTCCGTTTCCGGCGGAGCGGAGATCTTCGAAATTTTGGGCGAACGTCGCCGGAATTCCAAAACACGCAACACAAACGACAAGGAGGGAGAAAAGATATTTCATCTGTTTCATGGAAAACGAGGAACGCCATGCAAGCATCATGGCAGTGAATACTAGCGTTTTTTCCTATTTTCGGCAAGAGCGGTTTTGGCGATTGTCTTTGATTTATTTACTCCGTTCATTTCTTGGTGACGACTTCGGTTTGGGCGTATTCAGATTCTCTTCCGGCAACGGTGTTACGATGGAATCTGGACTCCCACCGCCTCTTTTTGCCGTATTTTCAAATCGACCGAAAATCATTCTGCCGGCACTGGTTTGCAACGCACTCGTTACCGTCAGCACCACCCGCTCGCCGACGTATGATTGTCCACCTTCGACAACCACCATCGTGCCATCGTCCAGATAGCCGATTCCCTGACTCGCCTCTTCGCCCGGTTTGAGCAAGTCGACGGTTAACTTTTCGCCCGGCAAAAAGACTGGTTTCAACGCATTCGCCACGTCATTCAGGTTGATCACATCGACGTTATGAATCTTGGCGACTTTGTTCAAATTGTAATCGTTCGTAACGAGTCTGCCGTCAAGATGTTTTGCCAATTCGACGAGTTTCAAATCGACCGGATGATTTTGGAATTCCGGCAAATCCGCGTCGTCAATGCGAAGGTCAATTTCTTTTATTTTTTGTAGCCGGTTGAGCACATCCAAGCCGCGCCGTCCTCTTGTTCGTCGGCTCCGGTCAGCACTGTCGGCGATATTTTGCAATTCGTCCACGGCAAACCGGGGCATCACGAGTTGGTTGTCCAAAATCATCGTTTCCAGCATGTCAGCAATACGTCCGTCAATCAAGACACTGGTATCCAAAATGAGCGGTCGGTTCCCTTTGACATCACGCCGAAATTCGACGTAGGGGATCACAAACCGGAAGTCATCCCGCGTTTGCGCCAAAAAACTGGTGCAAAGATAACAGAGAGAGATTCCGAGAATCACCATCAAATTGGGTAAGTTGGTGGGTAACTGACCATCCTCAACCAATGTGAACAGCGGCGTGAGGGCATATCCAATGGCTGCCGTCAACAGTAAGCCGATCAACAAACCAAAATAGAGGGATGAAAGCCAAATCACCCGCTTTCGCGGGATCAACATATCGATTGCAACGAGAGCCACTGAAAACAGGAAGACCCCGACAAGTATGGGCGTACCCGTATCAACAGACGAAGCCGCGTCCGCATCGGGAAGCGGCATCGTGTTTATTCGATACAGCCACAAACCCACCCCGCTCGCAATCACAATGTAAAAACAACGTAATATAAGTAGTCCCATCGTCCTTTCGTATTAAATTAAGTGTTCGAGTGTATCATAAACGGGAGGAAATGTCGATTTTATTGTCGCCTTTACTGAGCAACTCAGTTCACAAACGTCTCTCCGCCGCCTTTGCCGCTGCTGATCGTAACTTCGCCGGCATCTTCCAACTTGCGGATCACATCGACAATTTCCTGCT
>Ga0082212_10008090_pt1 | contig 13800 bp, 8 predicted proteins | sample TergutNt197P3_FD_71548 | JGI IMG/M metagenome (GOLD analysis project Ga0082212, IMG submission 71548) | Neocapritermes taracua P3 segment gut microbial communities from Petit-Saut dam, French Guiana - Nt197 P3 | ecosystem: Host-associated > Arthropoda: Insects > Digestive system > Gut ... | reverse complement strand
CCAACCATTCAGAGCCTGTTGAAAAGGAGGCAGAGTTCATTTATCGCAGGATATTGAATGAGCGGTTGTTAGACTGCAAAGTCGCCACTGTTTCGCCTGCTATGGAGCAGGAGGCTGAAGAGGTTGAAAATACCGATATTCGGAAAGTGGACGTCAATTCCATCCTTCAGGAAGACAGCCGCACCTTTGGCGGTGAATGGCTGTCCAAACAGATGCTTGACAGTAGCGGACTGTCCGACTGTCTGTTACAAACCATCGGTAATGCAGCGATTGAAAAAAGGATAGAGGCAGAAATTATATCGCGGATGATACATCCATCTTCGGAATTGGAAACCAGCCGCTGGATGTCAGGCGAGAGTTCGCTGTGCGAGTTATTGTCGCTGCAAAAATCGCCCGACTATCGTCAGTTGTACAAAGCCGCCCGCGCTTTATACGGACAGAAAGAAAATATTGAGGACTTTCTTTATCAGCACTTTGCCTCGAAACATCCTGATCGTATGCGCCTTTGTTTGTATGATCTGACCAATTTTTATTTTGAGGGGCGCAAGGAACACTCCACACTCGCGCAGTTCGGACGCAGCAAAGAAAAACGCAGCGACGCCAAACTGATTTCTCTGGCTATGCTCACTAACGGACAGGGTTTTATCCGCCGCTCGAAAATCTACGCCGGCAATATATCCGAACCGTCCACCCTTCAGGAGGTTATTTCGTCATTAGAGGCGGACAGTAAAAAAGACGCCGGATTATTTGACTCCAAGCCGGTAGCAGTGATGGATGCAGGCATTGCGACGGAAAAAAATCTGGAATATCTGCACGACAAGGGTTTTGATTATATATGCGTATCGCGCAGCAATTTACAGGATTATTCTCTTGCGCAGGGCGGATGTAAAACCGTATGGGACAACAGGAGACATCCGATAGAAATAAGCATAGTAAGGTCGGAAGATAAAGACAGCGACGACCTGTATTTATATGTAAAAAGCACGATGAAGCAACAAAAGGAACAGTCGATGAACCGTAAACTGACCAAACGCTTTGTCGGGGAACTTGAAAACATCAGGTCGTCGCTGTCAAAGAAAAGAGGCGTAAAACAGGAGGGAGCGGTCAATCAGCGAATAGGCAGGCTGAGGCAAAAATACCCTTCCATCAGCAAGTTATACACCATAGAGACGAAAGTTGATGAAAACAAAACAGTGACCGACATCCTTTATCAGCAGTCCAAACAGGCTCAAGAAGCAGGCGTTTATTTCATCAGGTGTTCTCAAAATCAACTTACCGAAGAACTGATATGGGAGATTTACAATATTTTACGTGAAATAGAGAGCACTTTTCGCTGCCTGAAAACCGATCTGGATATCCGTCCGATTTATCATAAATTTGACCATAATACAGAGGCCCATATTTTTTTAGGTATTGTTGCCTATCAGTTGGTACATGGTATTGGTCAGGCGCTCAAAAAGGAGGGTATCAATCACAGTTGGAGGAGAATCCGCAATATCATGTCATCACAAACCATCGTAACTGCCCGCATGAAACTTGAAAACAGGGATAGTCTGATTTTACGCAATATGACACGTCCTAACATGGAACAGACGAAAATATACCGTGCTTTAAATTTTAAACAAACCAACCCGAAGATGAGAAAAAAAGCGGTAGTACCCCATAAATGAATCTGATGTGATGCTGTAATTTGAAAATGTGATACTTATGAAATTCCGACGGCAAGTTGGGTTAAAATTTATCCACATTTTTTACATCCCACCCTTCGGGATTATTTCATCCCTTCGGGAATTTTCGCTTTTGACACGACAGTCGTTTTTGTCCGATTTTGATAATACGTACTATTTTGATGCGGTTGCCCTGACGAAAAAATAAAAAAATTTGTTTTTTCCAAAAAAACCTTATCTTTGACACTAATATCTATTGGATGATATTGCACACATATAATTAAAAATCAATATTTTATGAAGTGAAAGTTAGTTTTTTTTCTGAAAAATATCAAAAAATAAATAATTATGGTAAAATTAAATCAAAAATTATGTTTACGGGGAAACTGGAGATGGCGCTTATTGTGTGTTCTGTTGTTTGCGCCGGCGCTGGTCATGGTTGCCAATCCCCCGTCGGGCAGGAAAACGGCAAATGAGGCGGCCCAGCAGCCTGATAAAAGGATTTCGGGGGCGGTGTATGACGTCAATAACGCGCCATTGCAGGGTGTGAACGTGATCATTACGGGGACGGCCACCGGAACGGTTACCAACGCTGACGGACGTTTTACCATCAACGTACCCGCAGGCGCGCTCCTTGAATTTTCCTACATCGGATATGTGAAGCAAACCGTGGCGGCTGAGGACAACCTCCGCATCACGCTGGAAGAAACTGCTGAAGAATTGGAAGAAGTAGTGGTGGTGGGTTATGGTAGCGTCAAAAAATCCGACCTGACCGGATCAGTGACGTCGGTAACGCCCCGGTCGTTTCTCGATCAGCCGGCGTCGTCGGTTAATTCCGTGCTGGTGGGGCGGGCGCCGGGCGTTGTCGTCCGGCGGGCGAACGGTGCGCCGGGCGAAGGTTCAACCATTCGTATACGCGGCGTCAATTCCATTCTGGGCAGCAACGACCCGTTGATCGTAGTGGACGGCAACTACAGCGGTATGCCCAACCCGTATGACATCGAATCGATTGAAATTCTGAAAGACGCTTCCGCTACGGCTATCTACGGTTCGCGGGGCGCAAACGGCGTGATCATCGTCACTACCAAACGGGGCTCTTCGGAAAGCAAAAACGAAGTGAAAGTATATTCTAATGTATCCTTCGACCAGATGCCCAAAAAATGGCGTTACGATATGATGGACGCATTGGAATACGTAGAATTTGCGAATGAGATGAATGTTATTAACGGTTTAGAGCCTATTTATTCGCAGGAAGTTGTTGATCGAGTCAGACAGGAAGGCGGAAAAGGAACCGACTGGCAGAGCGAACTGTTCCGTCTGGGCGTGTCGCAGAACCACAAAGTGGTATTTACCGGCAAGGTCAACAAAATGAAATATTATGTTTCTCCCGCGTTCAGTCAGATGGATGGTATCCTCATCAATACTTCGTCGAAAGGCTACAGCGTGAATATGAAATTAGACGCCGAACTGAACAATCGCGTTTCTTACCAGATCGAGGGAAATCTGGGTCACAGCGAAACGTTGAATCCCAATCTGGGACGGGGAACAGATCACACGGGACTGCCCTTGTACGCCGCCCTCGTATGGTCGCCAATCGCCAATGTGTACAACGACGACGGTTCGTTCATGACGATGGACCCGTTAGCAGCCCGAAATCTGAACCCTGTTTTGCTGACTTCGCGTAAAAACACGAATTATAGCAACAGCGGTTCTGCGGTGGGTAATATCAAAGTCAAAATTTTAGAGGGATTCTATTTCGACGGGAAAGCGTCCATGAGTTTCGGCGCGTCGGGTTCGCGCAATTATACGCCCAAGGAAATGAGCGCCGGCCTCACCAATGTTTCGCAAAGCAGCAGCGAAAGCAAATCGTGGCTGCTCAGCGCATATCTGACGTACAGCAAAACGGTTGCCGAAAACCACAATTTTTCGGCGATGATCGGCTTTGAAGAAACACAGAGCGAGTCGCACAGTTTCAACGCCAATGCCAATGATCTGATGATTCCCGAAGTGGGTTGGGACAATATGGATCTGGGAAGAGTAAAAAATATAGGTTCCGGATACAGCAACAGCGCCATGCGCTCGTATTTCGCCCGCGCAACCTATAATTATAAATCGCGTTATTATTTCACCGGCACCTATCGCGCCGACGGATCCTCCAAGTTTCAGGGGAAAAACCAGTTCAGTTACTTCCCGTCGTTTGCGCTGGCATGGCGACTTTCGGAAGAAAATTTTCTGAAAGACCTGGATATATTTCAGAACCTGAAGATACGCGGAAGTTGGGGTATTACCGGAAGTCAGGCCATCGGAGCGTATGCCACGTATGCGCCTATGACCGGTACCACTTATTGCTGGGGTACTACCCAGCCGTATTCGGGTTACAGGCCCGGCGTGCAGGCCAATCCCAATCTGCAATGGGAAGAAACCACTTCGTTCGACGCGGGATTGGACGTCACTGTGTTAGACGGAAAACTGAGCGTCACGATTGATTATTATCACAAGCAAACCGATAGATTGCTGTCGAGAACTACCGTACCCATTTACAACGGCGGCGGTTCGTTCTATACCAATATCGGCAGCATCGAAAACCAGGGAATTGAACTCAACCTTAATTACCTGATCTTTGAGAATAAAGACTGGTCGTATGACGTCAATCTGAACGGAGCGCGCAACAGGAACAAAGTGCTCGACATCGGCGAACACGACCGTTTGTGGGGCGGCTCATCAGTAGCGGGCGCCATGCCGACCAGCCCGTTCATCATCCTTCCCGGGCAGCCCATCGGCACCATTTACGGATACCATTACTTAGGCCTCTGGCAGGTGGGCGAGGTAAAGGAGGCTGAAAAATACAAACAGGTGCCGGGAGAATACCGTTACGAAGACCTCAATGGCAACAATGAATATGACGCGGGCGATTACAAAATCATCGGATGCGCCAGTCCGAAATTCACATGGGGTTTCAACAACCATCTATCGTGGAAAAACTGGGATATGAACATCCTCATTGAAGGATTGTTCGGTCGCGACATTCTCAACCTTTCATATTTATGTATGAACAACATGTTCGATCAGGCGATGACGATCAAGGGACGCGCCGGCAAAGACCGCTGGACGCCCGATAACCCCGATGCGGAATTTGCGAAGATAACCGAAACCAATGTCGTCAAAAGTAATTCCGACCAGTGGATACAGGACGGCAGTTATGTCAAGGTGCGGAACCTCAGTCTTGCCTACCGTTTCGACAGGAAATTGCTCAAACATTTCGACGCCCGCATATCCGCAAGCGCACAGAATGTATTCCGGTTTACCAAATACAAAGGTTACGACCCGGAAGTATCGTCGGCGGGCGGATCGGACACCGACGCGGGATTGGACTGGTTTGCCTACCCAAATCCGAGAAGTTACACCGTGAGCGTTTCACTTAATTTTTAAATCCTGTAAAATAGAAAAGTCATGAAAAATAAGATGTTCAGAAATATGTTGATTGCAGGGATAGCCATTCTTTATGCCTGCCAGTCCAATGATGATTTTTTGAAAGAAAATTTAAACGGAAAAATTTTCGGAGAGTACTTTTACAGTAACAGGGATGAACTGGAATTAGCCACCAATGCGCTGTATGGCAACATGACCCATTGCTGGCACGGATACTATACCACTTTTATGGTCGCTCTGTACGCCGGCGACGATATTACCACGCCCTACTCAGGCAATCTGTCGTACATGCAGAACGACATATTTGTCCGTCAGGGAGAAAATGAAGATATGCAGGGCGGCTGGACGAAGGCCTACACGGCGATCAATACCGCCAACGGGATCATCAATAACTATCTCAGGGCTAAAGGTACGTTGAATACGGATAATCCACAGAAAGACGAAGAACTGTTGCATTATTACGCTGCACAGGCGCATTTTGTACGCGGATACGTGTATTTCTGGTTGGCGCGTCTTTTCAATAAACTGCCATACGTGGTCACTGCGCGGGAGATGGACCGGACGATGCAACTTTCGACGCCCGATGTGATCTACGAACATATCGTGGAAGATTTGAAAATTGCGGAAGAGTGGTTGCCCGAAACATGGGCAGGTATTGACGCATTAAAGCACACGGGCGGCGGTTTCACCAAACCTGTGGCAACGGCGGCCTTAGCCCAGGTATACCTTGCCATGGCGGGTTATCCGTTGAATAAAGGAACGGAGTATTACCAAAAAGCGGCTGAAAAAGCGAAAGAACTGATGGATGATAACGCTCAGGGAAAATACAAATTCCGACTGCTCGATCATTGCGCGGACTTGTGGAAACCCACTCCGACGGTTACCGACGAAATGGTGTTCCGCCTGATGTACAACAAGACGGGCGGCAACTACAACGTCTGTGCGCCGCTGTTTGGCCGTCCCGCACCGTTAGGCGGATGGGAAGCCTATTGTGCGGAACTCAACTTTTTCTACCGTTTTCCGGCCGGCGAACGGAAAAACGCCACGTTTGTCACCGAGTTCCCGTTAGAAACCGGAAATCCTATGGCCAAACCGCCGTACCCATGGCCAGCAGACAACCCCATGCTTCCGTGGACGGAGTACATGTTGAAGCATCCGTACTACAACAAGATGTGGGAAGCGGAATTTTGCCAGGGCGAAGACAGATGGAGACCGTTGGACAACGGATCCGAATGGAATTGCGGCCGCACGCAACAGTTGATCCGTTGGGCTGAAATCCTGTTAGTTTATGCCGAAGCGAAGGCAATGTCAGGCGGGCCGGACGATCTGGCTTACGACTGCATCGATCAGGTGCGCAACCGCGCTTATGCAGGAGTTGGTTCCACCGGAAAAGAACTGCAACGCGGCCTGACCGCAACAGCCTTCCGCGATTCGGTATTTGTGGAACGCGGCTGGGAATTTGCGGGCGAATTTATACACCGCTGGTTCGATCTCCTCCGCCTTGAATTGGTGGAAGAAGCGATGAAGGAAAATCCCGCCCGCGACAAAAGTTTCCTTCCCGGACGCAACAGAAGTGAGTGGAAAATTGTCAATGACCTTACAAAGGCCAATTATTTTTTCCCGATTCCCACCGAAGACGTTTTATTGAATCCAAATTTGGATAATAATCATTTATGAATAAAATAAATTGATTTATTTTCCGTTATCAATAGCAAATAAATAATCATAGTTAAATAAATAGTAGTAATAATCACAAAAAAAGTAGTAAAATGAAGAAAACAATGTGTGTAGTGTTGGCAGGCATGTTCCTGCTGTGTGCGTCGGCCGTAAAAGTAAATGCCGCCGATGATATTAAAAGTAAGGTGAAAGGGAAATGGGAAGTAACCATTCCCGACGCACCCGAAGGGTTTAACAAGTATGTCTGCGAAATGACGGAAAAAGACGGGGTCATCCTCATGAGTTTTGAGGGTAGCGGTTTTGAAATCAAAGACCAGAAATTTACCGAAAAAGACGGTAAACTGACTTCTACGTTGTATGTCGGCGAGTATGTAAAAGTGATCCTCTGGGAAGAAAAAGGCGTCATCAAAGGCACAGCCGACGCCTCTATCGGCTTATTACCCTTTACTTTTAAGAAAGCAGAAGAAAAGAAGAAGTGAAAACGGAAATCAGTTTCATGAAAAAACTTTTTCTGAGCGGAGTAGCCGCTTGCATATACATTCTGACCGCCATGCTTCCGGGCATGGCGCAGAATGTTTCGCCGTTCGGCGTATGTATGCACTTGGACGGAGGCGAATCCCGCCAGATGCCTGAAAACATACAGATGGTGAGCGGGGCGGGCATACGCTGGATACGCGCCGATTTTTCGTGGGGAAGCGCCGAAAGCCCGCAGGGAAACTGGCATTATGACCGGTTAGACCGCGTGGTTCGCGAAACGGATCAATTAGGGCTGAACCTGTTGGCGCTTCTGATGGGACGACCCTCGTGGGGACGGCCGGTGTACGAGCATTTGGACGAATGGCTCCTGTATGTCGAAAACGTAGTGACGCGCTACAAGGACAAGGTGCGGTGCTGGGAAATATGGAACGAGACCAACCTCGCCCCGCGTTTCTGGGACAAACTTGACGACCCGGAAAACTATGCCATGGTGTTAAAAGCAACATACAAGAAGATCAAGGCGATAGACCCTGATTTGGTGGTCGTTTATGCCGGTACGGCTGGTATTCCGATGAACTATATCGAGCGGTCGTTTCAGGCAGGCGCCGGAGAGGGTTTCGATAAAATGGCCGTGCATCCCTATCGTCCGTTAATGGACACGTGGGAAACAACGCTTTTCTACAAAAAGAATATCGACGACCTGCGCGCTTTAATGACCAAATACAATATTGGTCATAAGGAAATCTGGCTTACCGAAATGGGTATTTCTACGATGGTTACGGTGGTGAACAAAAACAGAAATGTCTTTCACGACGCCAAAGCCGAAACCGGTAAGGACTGGAAAGTGGCGGTGATATGCGACGACGATTTCCCCGTCGTTGCGGGAAATACCGCGAAGAACCTCTTCCCGGCAAGTTTCCGCCTGGATACCCTTACATTCTTCAGTATGATGCGTGCGCGCCTCAGCGATTACGACGCCGTGTTCTTCCCGTCGGCGGAAAATACTCCGCTACATATCAACCTGACCCTTACGCCGTATCTGACAAGATACATCAGGGGGGGCGGTAAAGTGTTGTACGATACGGGCAACGGTAATATTGTGTATTATGGCGACGGAGCGTCGAAGGAAACCGAACAGGCGTACTATGTGGCGCAAACGATGTGGCTTTCGTTGCGCTTCGGCGTCGAAAAGTACTTCCTGTACGAGTTTGAATCGTCGTCGTCCGAAACGAATATTTTTGACCGCGAAGCCAACTTCGGGCTTACTCACTGGGGGTTAAGTCCCAAACCGGCATATCATGCATACGCCACGATGTGCAAACTCTTCCCCGACGGGTCGAAGATAGACGCTTCCATTGAGTGGAGGCAGAAGGATTGTTGCGTGGTGGGCTGGAAACAACCCGACGGAACGCGGGTATGGGCTGTCTGGTCGCCCGAAGGAGCGCGGAAGGCGAATATAAAAATAGGCAGGGGACTGCAAAAGACGCTCAATTGCATGGGCGGCGAGATTCCGGAGGTAACCGTATCTTCCAAAACTTTGGACGTCGGCCCCGGAGTTGTCTACCTCGTTGGCCCCGAATCATTAGAAATTCAATAAATCATTATTATTTTATAAATCAACAAACAACAAATTAAATTAATCAACTAAATTTTTTAAACATGAAAGCAAAATATTTCATAATCGGATGTTTGCTGGTATGCCTTTGCGTACCGCAATGTAAGAAGGATAAGAAGGATGATCTTATCAAAACTATCACTATCGCTCTTGCGTCCAACGACAATCTGTCGATCAACCAATCGGTAGTGGCGACGGCGACAATTACGCCGGTCGAATCTGAAGAAGAAGTCGAGTGGCTGATTAATTCAGGCGCCGACAAAGTCACATTAACGCCGAATGGCAAACAAGCGACTATTACGGCGAAAGCGGCGGGCGAGGCCAAAATACAGGCAAGAAGCGCTTCGAAAAAAGCCATTAGCAATGAAGTTACCGTAAATGTCGATTCAGAGGTGGATCTTGCCGCTTTGTTAGATGGCGAGTCTTTTGTCGGCACGGCAGAAACGGATGGAGTAATGAACGATCCTATTGACAACGTGGGCGCCACATTTGTGAAGGACAATACGGTAACTGTGACAGTAACCGTGGTCGCATATCTCGCTGCTTATGGAGATAATGAAATTATCGGCAAGCTGGAAATCTCGGAGAGCAGCACGCCGGGGGTATACAACCTGACCAGCCTTCCCGATGCTCCCTGCGTGATGGATTTATCGTTTGTTGCTCCTGATTTTGGGATAATATTCGACGTCACCGGCACATATAACACAAATACAAACCCGCCGACGCTTATCCTTAATATGGTTCATACGGAGGATTCTCCTGTAGGTCAGGATATTTTCCTTACGGCTCATCCCGGCGAGCGGGAACCCGACCTGGGACCGGCCGCGGATGTGGCAGGCGCTTACACAACTACAGCGAAGATAGTAGTTGTCGGAGAAGAGGGTGTTGAAATAGATGAAGTAGAGGTTGTTTTAACGAGAGTTGAAAACAATAAAGTGACCATGACCATGACCGGCGATTTTGGCGACTTTGGCGAAAGCATTGAAGGCGAGCTGACAGTGTCGGCAACTTACGGACTGACCGGTACGGCTGAGGCAGGGGAAACAGAATTTACCGTCGCAGGTCTGGTTGATGAGGACGGCGAAATATGGCTGACATTTAAAGAGGATAACGTGGTCGCCATTGAAGTACCTTATGTAGCAACGCCGGATTATGCGCTGGATGTGGAAGGAACTTACTGGGGCGAAGGGAAAGCCTGTGGTTCGTCTTCTAATAATATAGAAGATGTAGTGATTACTTTGGAAAGGGTAGCATTAAACAGAGTTGCCGTGACAGTAGATGCAAAACTGCCGGTATGTACTACAGTTTTTGAAGGGTCAAGACATTTTGAAGGTAACCTGACTGTTGGTGACGATTATAGTCTGAGCGGTACGATTATTGGAGATATTAGTTTAGATGTTGTTACAGAATCCTTTGTAGATCCGGAGACCCAGACAGTGACGCTGAATTTGTACGCGGATTTGTATGGCAATAAGATTATTTTTGTTATGACAGGCGGGCCTGATGAGCCTGCTCCGAAAATCACTATCGGCACTCAGCCTTCGGACGCCACCGTTATGGAAGGTTCTATCACCGGTGTGCTGACGATAGCAGCAAGCGTAACACCGAGCGGAACGCCTTCTTATCAGTGGTATGAGAACACCACTAACAGCAATGAAGGCGGTACGGAAATTGAAGGCGCTACGGATGCAACCTTCGCTATCCCGACAACGCTGACGGAAGGCGATTATTATTACTACTGCGTAGTAAGCGCTGACGTCGCTGCTGACCCGGTAACAAGTAACGTTGCAACGGTGACGGTGTCGGCAATTGTAACTCCTGATTACGCTTCGGAAGTGGTAGGCGAATACACTACAACAGGTTATGTGGACGCTACGGATGCAACCTTGACAGGAGTAGTAACCAAATTGGAGAAAGTTGATAACAACACAGTGGCAATGACTATGACTTCCTCTTTTGGGAATGTGACCGGTAACTTGACAGTAGATGCAGACAAAAATCTGTCCGGTGGTCCATTGCCGGGTCCTATGGGTCAACAATTCAACGTCACAGGTTCGGTTTCGGAAGGTGAATTATCGTTGGTTTTTGTAGCAACATCGGGATATGTCACAATTACTTTGCCAGCTCCAGAGGAATAAAGAACGCGCGGTGCATACCGCAAGGAATAAATCAGACCGCCCGAAGAGTATGTTTTTCGGGCGGTCTTTTTTTTGTTGAAATAATACATTCAAGAAAAAAAGACAAAATTGGGCAACATTTTTCCAAAAAATGTTTGGATCAATAAAAATATTCTATATTTGTATTTTAATTTTCGTTATATGAAGCAGGATAGCAAAAAGAAAATCGGCGAATGGTTGTTGGATGTTTCCAAATACATGCTTACGGCAATTAATATCCACTATTTTCAGAGACCTTGAAAATAAATGGATAATATATATTGGTTGTTCAATTGCTGTAATTATCTCTTTTTATATCGGAATAGATTTTTTTGATAAAAACAGTAAAAATACGTAAAAATTTTATTATCATGGAAGCCTTATTAATTCCTTCGCTCGTAATTTGTATTGCATTATTTTTCAAACTGAAGTTCTGGCTTGAAGAAAAGCATCAACAGACTCTCTAAAGTTCGGGAATTTGTTGTGAAATATTTTTTTGATGAAACGAAATGACAAATTCCGATCGCCCGAAGGATATGTTTTTCGGGCGGTCTTTTTTTTGTGAGAAAGAATATATTTTTGAAAAACGATAAAATCGGCAACGTTTTTCAAATAAAATTTGGTTTATGTAATAATATGGCGTTACCTTTGCAATATTTTTTAATCGAAAATATATGGATACACGAGTAGAATACATCAATATTTTGCAACGTTTCAAGCAAGAACATAGCAAAGAATACGGTATCACGCGCATAGGTATATTCGGTTCGGTATCACGCGACGAACATACCGAAGAAAGTGATGTGGATGTTTTGGTGGAGGCGCCTGTATTGAGTTTGTTTTCACGCATCGGTATCAAACATCAATTGGAAGAAATGATGGGTGTTCCGGTTGATGTGATACGCAAAACCGAGTATATGCGTCCGCGTTTTAAGGCAAGAATAGAAAAAGAGGTGATATATGTATGACAAAACGTTAGTAATAGATGGACTGCGCGATATAGAGGAAGCATTGTTACACGTCATAAACCGAACATCGTGGATAAAGACTGCAGAAGATTTTGCGACTACACCTACAGGAATGGACATGTTGGATGTGGTTACCATAAGACTGATGGCAGTTGGCGAAGAAATCAAGAAAATAAACAAGCGTACCAATGGACAATTGCTCGTTCAATACCCAAATATTGATTGGAGAAAAATTACGTTTAAAATATGTACTATAAAAGCATTTCATCGGACAAGAAATACCTGCACATAACAAGTGGTTTGCCACAAGTGGGGGAGTAACATCCCGATAGTTGGTGGGTAAAAAGAAGTTTTGTATCTTCGTGGCAAGTTTGTCGGCCCCCACCTGCGGCAAGCCCCCAAAACGTTGTGTGCAAGCGAGGGCGACGTGCGTTATTGAAAGCGACCTGCGGACACGGACGAAATACACGACAATAAAATTGAATATTGAACGTTAATATAATATAAACCGTCCGAAAGGATACAAAAAAAAGAAAAAATGAAAAGATTGATTTATTTGCTTTTTGCAGTGTTATTGTTTGCAGGTTGCGGTTCAAAGGATAATGATCAGAATAATGATCCGCCGGATGAAATGGAAGAATATCCTGAAGGAAAGGATGTCTATGCAGCAGGCTTTGAAAATAATGCACAAAGTAATCCTGTAGCCAGATTTTGGAAAAACGGATACGTGCAAAATCTCACTGACAATGCTGGTAATATTGTTTATTCCTCCGGTACAGACTGGACAGTAATCCGCTCAGTAGCGAGTTCTGTTTTCGCATCGGATGATGATGTTTATGTGGCTGGCTACGAGGAATTATCGAGAGTAATTCAAGAAACAGAGCAAAGTGAGACTTATGAGGTGATTGCGCGTGCCAGACTTTGGAAAAACGGTGTAATGCAAAATCTCACCAACGGAATTCTTTCCGACGTTGCCCGTTCAGTTTTTGTGTCTGGCGAAGAAGTGTATGTTCTTGGATACGAAGCTCTTGAAAATCCATATATGCTTGCTATAAAAGTTTGGAAAGACGGCGAGGCAGAAATTATCGCCGAAGTAAGTGGACCATCGCAATTAAATAATCCATTATCTCAGGTAGTTAATTCATTTTTTGTCTCGGATGGTATTGTTTATATAGCAGGGCGTGGAACAAATCAGGCAAAACTTTGGAAAAACGGAGAGGAAGAAAACCTTGACAGCGGAACGGAGGCTCAATCTGTTTTCGTATCAGGCGATGATGTGTACGTAGCAGGATGTGGAAATTCAGTCGCCAAACTTTGGAAAAATGGAACGGTTGAGAATCTAACCAATGGAAGCAAAAATGCGTGTGCTTTTTCTGTTTACATATCGGACAATGATATATATGTATGTGGGAATGATGGGTTTGGTGCAGGTGATGCCAGATTATGGAAAAATGGTATTGTACAAGATCTTCCCGATGCAAAAGATGCTGTACTGTTTCAATCGGTTTTTGTAAAGGGCGATGATGTTTACTTAGCAGGATATGTATGGGCTGTACAAGAAGTTGAATCTGGGGCGGTTCCGCTGACATATCTCAAAGCCACTCTTTGGGAAAATGGCAAAAAATTAAATCTTGATGTTGGAAAAAACATCAATTCACAGGCTTGTTCTGTTTTTGTAAAATAGGCTATAGTAAAATTTTAATGGAGATTTTCTTTATAATATTGATAATAAGGAAAATATAATTTCCCTCTAAAACACATTGTATCTATCTTTATTTAAATCAATTAACCCTTAAAATTGCTTCTTTTTA
>Ga0082212_10008089_pt1 | contig 13800 bp, 18 predicted proteins | sample TergutNt197P3_FD_71548 | JGI IMG/M metagenome (GOLD analysis project Ga0082212, IMG submission 71548) | Neocapritermes taracua P3 segment gut microbial communities from Petit-Saut dam, French Guiana - Nt197 P3 | ecosystem: Host-associated > Arthropoda: Insects > Digestive system > Gut ... | reverse complement strand
TTTGAAAACAAACAGGAAATCAAAGACATCATTTCATTTCTAAACTCTCAAAATCAAGAAAAACCAATCAAATTATGACACCACGAGGATTACGCAACAACAACCCGCTGAACATTCGCCACAGCGCAGACCAATTTCAGGGCGAAGTAACCGGCACCGACAAAGCCTTCAAAACCTTCATTTCGCTGCCCTACGGCTACCGTGCCGCGTTTATCACCCTTGCCACCTACAACTCAAAAGGCTGCAATACCATTGAGAAAATAGTAACCCGATGGGCACCACCCACCGAAAACAACACCGGCACATACATTGCCAACGTTGAAAGATGGTCCGGCGTGCCGCGCCACAAAACCCTAACCGCCGCCGATGGTGCCGACTACATCCTCATTGTTACCGCAATGAGTTTCATCGAAAACGGCATAAACGCCAATATTTCAGAAGTAAGAGCAGGGTTTAATCTACAAACCAAAATTACAATGCAATGAAAAAGAACATCATTTTAGCAACATTCACATTACTGTTGTGCTTGTGCAGTTCTTGCAAAATGCCCCAATACATACCGGTTGAAACCGTTAAAACAGAGTACCGCGATAACTACATCAGAGATTCGATTGTCCGGTACGATTCAATTTACATCAAAGAAAAGGACGACACCCTTATTTTTGAACGGTACCGGTATTTATACCGCGACAAGTTTGTCCGGGATTCCATTTTTATCAACGACACAATCCGCGTGCCCTATCCGGTTGAGGTGGTTAAACAAGTAAAAAAGCCACTAACAGGCTGGCAGAACTTTCAGGTATGGTGTGGGCGCATCGCCCTTGTCATTGTTCTATTTTTACTCATATACTTTGTTCTAAGGCTGAAAAAGAGAATGCTGTAATACTCTCATTTCTTTGCAGATGTAAAGCCGCCGCGTGCGGCTTTTTTTTGTGTCTAAAAAACAAGAAATATAATAAAAACCTACTTTTCGAGTTAATGTTATTGTTGTTTGTTGAAAATGTTTTATATAATTGCAAACCATATATTTATATGTTATTCTTATTTATTGAACATTTGCAACACATTTGCGACATAATGATATAATATGCTAATAACCAATATAGAATACTTTTGAAGAAGTGAAATGATTGCAACTAAATGGTTTCCGCTTTACAATGAAGTGAAGCGGAAACTTTTCTATAATGAAATATTAATCATTAAATACAACAGAAATGAATATTAATACCTTATTTGAGTCACAACCCCACAAAAGAAAATGACATTTTATACACCATAATCAGGTAACTTTGCAGCTATGGGTGTTATCGTTTGTGGTATAAATTTCATTCAAATAATCGGGTTTTGAAGTTTTCCCTCTTTTTTCATCAGAAAATTTATCAATATTTTGGTAAAAATCAAGTGCGCCAGTAGCCTCAAAAATTGCAGCAATTTCATCAAGGTCTTGTTCGGAAACTTGGCGTAATGCACCGGTTCCGGTACCTTGATAATTAGCGCCTAATTTTGGGGCAACATCTTTAATATTATCGCAAAACCATTTCCAAATCGGTCCTTGTTCGGGATGTGTTTCAGGCACTACAATATCGGGATGTACACAATAGCCGCGTTGTAAGATAGATCCTCCAATCACATTTTTGATGATGAGTTGCTGCCGCCCTTTTTCACTATTCACAAAATAACCAAGTTGTTGCGCAATTTGCCTTAAAGCAATTATGACCAATCCGGGCGTATTTCCTCTGGGGCAGCGCGTGGCGCACGACATACATTCTCCACAATACCAAATCGTTTCCGAACGCAATAGCTTTTCAATTTCAGCATCTTCTTCGCGTTGCACAATATCGCAGATTTTGCGTGGGTCGTAATTATAGAACTCTGCTGCAGGACAAATGGCTGTACAAACCCCGCAATTCATGCATGCACTGAGTGCCTCCTGAAAACGCACATCCTGTAAAAGTAAAGTGGTTATATTTCCCATGTTTTTTTAACAATTAGAAATGCGCAAAGAAACACGAATTTTTTTAATGATTAACACAAAAATCTTGTTTTTCAATTCAAAATAATCACCAAATATTTTATACCAACATCTCCTTAGCCTTCCGCACCGCCTCCGCAAAAGCATCAATCTCTTCAAAAGTGTTGTAAAATGCAAAGGAGGCACGCACGGTTCCGGGTATTCCGAATTTGGTCATAATGGGCTGTGTGCAATGGTGTCCGGTGCGCACGGCAATGCCGAACTGGTCTAAAATGGCGCCCACATCATACGGGTGGATGTTTTTCAGATTAAAGGACAATATGGCGGCTTTGTGGGGAGCGGTTCCAAAAAACTGAATATCATCAATTTGAGACAGCTTTTTCATTGCATATTGCAACAGTTCCTGTTGATAGACGGCAATTTTCTCAATGCCGATATTTTCAATGTATTCAATGGCGGTTTTCAAACCAATTACGTCGCCCACGCTTGGCGTTCCGGCTTCAAATTTATAAGGAAGTTCGTTGTAGGTTGTTTTTTCAAAAGCCACGTGCTGCACCATTTCGCCACCGCCCTGATACGGGGGCATTGCGTTGAGCCACTGCTCTTTGCCGAAGAGCACGCCCACGCCCATCGGCGCATACATCTTGTGTCCGGAAAATGCCAAAAAATCGCAATCCAAGTCTTGCACATCTATTTTTTCGTGCGACATTGCCTGGGCAGCATCAATTAAAACCGGAATGTTTTTTATATGTGCTTTGGTAATAATAGTTTTAATAGAATTAATCGTGCCTAAAGTATTGGAAGTGTGAGTTACCGCAACCATTTTTGTTTTTTCTGTAAGCAGTTTATCTAACAAATTCAGGCACAGTTCGCCGGTTTCATCAAAAGGCAATACTTTTAGTTTTGCTTTTTTTTCTTCGCAAACCAACTGCCAGGGCACGATGTTGGAGTGGTGCTCCATTTCGGTAATAAGCACTTCATCGTCTTCATTTAGAAACTGTTTTCCGAATGAAGACGCCACCAAATTGATAGATTCGGTGGTTCCTCTGGTAAATATAATCTCTTGAGTGGAAGGGGCGTTGATGAATTTTCGTACACACTCACGGGCTTCCTCAAACAGTGTGGTGGCTTCCACGCTTAAGCCGTGTACGCCACGATGAATATTGCTGTTGAAATGCGTGTAATAATGCGACAACGCATCAATTACCTGCTGAGGTTTTTGCGTTGTGGCTGCGTTATCGAAATAAATTAAAGGACGATTGTGTATCGTTCGGTTTAGAATCGGGAAATCGTCGCGGTTCATTTTGCGTTACATTTCATCATCCACGGGTGCTTGTTCCGTGTTGGTGCGCGATGGCATATCGCGTTTAAACTCCTGTTTGGTCATAAAAGCCACGCCCAAGCAAAGCACCATAATAAAAGTGGCTAATATCCAGGTAGCTTTTTCCAAAAAGTCTGCAGTTTTGCGCACGCCCATAATTTGGTTCGAGCCGCCAAGGTTGGCAGCCAAGCCGCCGCCTTTTGAGTTTTGAATCAATACAAAAAATCCTAAAACAAAACAAGCTAAGATGATTAAGATAATGATAAGTGTCAACATATTAAATTACTTTTTTTAATTATTTTCTTCTAAATTTTTATTATCGTTTACCGATTTTTTTACGGTTTCGATAAGGGCTGCGAAATAAGTATTTTTTTCGGGATATTGCACCATTAATTTTTTAATCATACTTACGGCTTTTCCGGTGTAGCCTTGCTCGGCGTAAACCATTGCTAATGTTTCGCTTATAAACTCAATATCTTCAATTTCGCCGAGCTCTGCCAAGTTAATTTCGGCATTATGTTTATCCGGATCGAACTTAATTTTCGGAATATTTTGCTGCAATTGCGCCGCCAAAAATGCAATTTCATCAATTTTTTCTTCTTCAATTTCATTCGTTGTAAAATATTCCAATTTACAATTATGAAATTCCTTACGATTAAGAATTGAGAGCAACAATTTTGATTTTACCTCTTCATATTTCTTAGGACTTTTTTCTTGTAACATCTTCAAATAGAAAAAAGTAACAAAATGCGATGCCGGATATTTCAGATGATATTGTTCCAACACCGCCAACTGCGCCTCCGGCTCAATAGGGAGGTTTTCAAAAAAATTGTTGATAGCTATTTTTTTCATTTAATAATTCTTTTCAATCGAAGCCAAACTATACCTACAATTTTAATTCATTCAACAATAATTGATATATTTCAGTCCAATCTTTTTCATAAAGTTGGGTTTCGGGTTCAGATAAATTTTTATATGTGTTAGAATCAAAAAGCAAAACTGTTGCTTTTTCTTCTTCAAAACCATAATCTGCTATTAATTTTTCAATAATGGGTTCTGAAATCATTACAATGTCATAAGTGGGCGTATCGTCAATTCTGTCAATGGTTTGCAATGAATTTAAAGTGCAAAAACAAATTTGATGGGTTTCTTCGTGGTATGTAAGTATTTTTAAAAAATTTTCTTTAGTAATTTTTCCTTTCAAAAAAAATCGTAATGTGTTTTGCACTTTATCGTTGGCAACGGGACCAATTATAATATCGTAGTTGTGGACAGGTGTTTCTCTGTTTTTATCTCTATTTTCTACCACAAAATCAAGCCACTCTTCGTTATAGGCATCAAAGCGCTTAATTTTGCAGATAGATTTTGTAAAATCGTTTTCAGAAAATTCAAATTCACTCACAACACCTTCTGTTTCATATTTTTTTCCCAATATCTTTGCCCAACTTTCAGCGTGCTCACGAAACTTTGTTACATAAAAACCTTTTCCAAAATCTTTATTTGGTTTGCATTTTGATAAATCAATTTTATCAACTTTAATATAACTGCCATGATAAACTTTCATTAGCGCATTCCTCCGTTTTTATAACAAATTTCGTAAATATCGTGAATCGCCCAAATATCGTTATCGGTATGCAATGCCCACCAATGTTCGGTAAGAAAATCCCAACCGCCGTATTTTTTCAAGTAAAAATAAGCTTCTTGAACATTCATTTTATAAGCATCGGCAAAAGCAGGCACAATATAAGTCATAAAACTTATTTTATCGCTTGTTGCTTTACTTATGGTTTTGGGTTCCATTAAAATAGTTCATTTTTAAGAGAATGCAAAAATAGTTTTTTTTCAATTCAAATTTTTACCAATTCACAAACGCCTTATTAAAAATATCTTCCGTTAAAAAATCAACAATTTCCTGCATCAAACCTGCTTCAATAGCCGTAAAATTGAGTTCGCTGGCATAATCGGAATATCTTGAAAAGGTTTGGTCAAAATTCAGATTTTCGTCGAAACTATTTTTGAAAGAAACTCTAACCGAAATAGACAATCTGTTCATTGCGGCTAAGTCGTTACCTTGCAAGGCAATGGGGGTTACGGAGTAATTGGTTATCGCGCCTTCAAAAACATAATCCGCATTTTTTAAGTCAATAATCGTTAGCGGCGTTTGGCTCTGAATCCTGTCTTTAAGTCCAGCCGTAAATTCTCTACTCAGATTAGGATTCACCAGCGAAGCATTATTGGGAAACGTAGCCACAAAAACCGTTTTCGCATTCGGATCCACCGTCCCCCCTGTTAAAGAAAACCGAAACACACAGCCCACAAACAAAGCCAAAGCAATTCCGTATATTGCAAATCTCGTTACATGTGATGCATCATTTGTAACTTGTAACTTGAAACTTGTAACTCTAAACCCCATACCTCTTTATTTTACGATACAGCGTGCGCTCCGATATTCCGAGCTCCTTAGCTGCTGCGCTTCGATTGGTTCCAAAAGTTTTCAATGTATTTTTAATCATTTCTTTCTCAATTTCATATAAAGATAAAATTTTTGGTTGTTGCTCATCAACCACCATCTCTGTTTCTTCTTGAATTTCAATAGGATGATAATCGGTAAATTTCACGGTTTTACCTTCGGGCAGTCTTGTTTTGCTGCTTTTCAGTTCGTGTACCAATTTCTTCAGTTCTGCCACTTCTTTGGTTAAATCGGTGAGAAACTTGTAAATTAGCTCACGTTCAAAGAATTGCGGAGGTGTTTCCTGTTCATTCACCATCAAAGCCGGAAGATTTGAAACGGCTGGCGTTACCAAATAGTTTGCCAAAATCTCTTTCGTAATGGCGCGCTCTTTTTCAATGAGCGACATTTGCTCGGTAACGTTTCGCAGTTGCCTCACATTTCCTGCCCACTGAAAATGCGTTAATGCCTCTTTGGCATCTTCTGTTAGTTGTAACGGTGGAATTTGGTATTTGAAAGCAAAATCGGTAGCAAATTTGGTGAACAGCAAGTAAATATCCTCTTTTCTTTCGCGCAACGGCGGAATGTGAATAGGCACCGAGTTGAGGCGATAATAGAGGTCTTCCCGAAATTTTCCCTTCGCAATTCTGTCGGCAATATTCACGTTGGTAGCGGCAACCACGCGCACTTTCGTTTTTTGCGGTTTGGAAGAGCCCACCTTAATAAATTCGCCGTTTTCCAATACGCGCAACAAACGCACTTGGGTTGAGAGCGGCAAATCGGCAACCTCATCCAAGAAAATAGTGCCGCCGTCTGCCACTTCAAAATAGCCTTTGCGGGCTTCGGTGGCGCCAGTAAAGGAGCCTTTTTCGTGACCAAACAGTTCGGAGTCTATCGTTCCTTCCGGAATGGCGCCGCAATTCACCGCAATATATTGCCCGTGTTTGTTGGCGCTAAAATCGTGAATGATTTTTGGAAAACTCTCTTTGCCCACGCCGCTTTCGCCGGTAATAAGCACCGACAAATCGGTAGCCGCCACCTGCACAGCGATGTGAATGGCATAATCCAGCGCAGGATCAAAGCCAATAATGCCGTAGCGTTGTTTGATAGTGATGAGTTGTTTATCCATTGTTAATTTACAGAGCTAATGAATGCTTTTAACACTATCCAAATATAGTGTATCTGGGCAAAGATCGGCTTCGTTTGCCCATTGCACGGTACCTATAAAGGGATGCACCGAATTAAACATTGTTTTATCTTTTAATGCTCGAAAAACTTCATATTCCAAATATGGTTTTACATCAAAAATACCTTCTTCACCGTTAGTAAACCACAAATGCAATGTATAGTCTTTTTCGGGTTTTACATTTACTACTTCCGGATTCATAATTCTTATTTTAATGGTTCTATTTTATATATATTTTTTCCGTCTATCGCTAACTCCCAATTAGCTAATAATTCATCGGCATGTAGCGTTATCCACGCTTGTATAAGTCTGATTTGAGGTTTTTTCATATTTCCTTCTATTATTTCTCCTTCCGGGATAGAAAAAATTGCATTATCATTTTGGTGTCGAGCATGAATATGCGGCAATTTATGCTGACGATTATCCCGAAAAAACATCGAAATAATTATCCCGTAAAACATTGAAAGAGTTGCCATAGAAACTATGTTTGAAATTTTGGCGCAAATAAACATAAAATTCTCTGAATTATATTGGAGGAATAAAAAACGGTTACGTTTTTTTTGAAGTACTATTTTTTGCTCAAGATTCCTCACTTGCTACGCTGCGTTCGGAATGACGCCCTTGCTTTATCAAAGGAGTGCGGCGGCGGGTGCTGGATTTTGCCATAAAATTGAGGAGTTATGGCGCGAAGGTAAAGGGATGTGAGGCGGGGAGGTAGGACAAAAAAAGGGTTAGGAAAAAGTTTGTGTGCTATTTTTTTTGCCTCTCCTCTTGACAAACGCCTTTTGATGTTGTATATTTGCAGCCTCAAATGAGATACTGATTTTTTTTACGGCACCCCCGCGCTCGTAGAGCGCAAAGCTATGTAAGCAGTAGCCTCAGGCTACTGTAGGCAAAACAACACGCACAACACCAGCCCCGCATCGCGGGGCAACAAAAACTATATACTAACTAAAACAAAACTACTATGGCTAACACTTTTACTCAACTGTATGTGCAAATGGTTTTTGCCGTAAAAAACCGACAATCCTTAATCCTTCCGGAAAATAAAGCCCGAATTGAGCAATACATCTGTGGTATTGCTTCCAATATTTACTGTGATCCTGTTTCAATTTATTGTAATCCGGATCATACTCATTTATTGGTAAGTATTAAACCTGTGGTTTCCACCGCAAATGCTATCAGGGACATCAAATCATTTTCAAGTAGATTTATTAATGAAAACCGGTTAGCGAAAGGACATTTTGAATGGCAAACCGGCTATGGCGCTTTCAGTTATGGTAAATCACAAATTAGTAAAGTGAAGAATTATATTGATAATCAATGCGAGCATCATAAAAAAAGAAGTTTCAAGGATGAATATGTGGCTTTATTGGAAGCATTTGAGATTGAGTATGATGAACGATACTTGTTTGATTGGATAATGTAATGTTGCCCCGCGCTGCGGGGCTGTGGGTACTTGCCCGCCTCTTTGTACAGTAGCCTGAGGCTACTGCTTACTTAGCTTTGCGCTCTACGAGCGCACGGGCATTCGTAAATCATTTAAAGTAATTTATTTAACTAATATCGCACATTTCTAATCTTAATCCAACGCCCTTGAACATTTAAAGTACCTTCATAATCTTGCGTGCTTCCGTCCATAAATAAAACCGTCATTTTAATGCTATAAGTGCCGGTGGCGAAGGTTTGAGTCCAAGTTAATGAGTCTGTTAAATGCGGCTGTAGTTCATCATCAATATACCAGTTTAAACTGCCCGGATTGGAGTGTATGCCTTCAATATGGGAAACAAATGTTATTTCACATTCTTGAAAAAAATGACCGGACATTTCGGCGTATGGAATATCGTTGGCTGTAAAAGCGGCAGACAGGTTACGCATAGAAGATCCAGCAAGATAATAATAGGATGCAGAAGCACCGGCTATGCCGTAGATTCCATATCCCAAAACGATAATTCCTTCCGGATTGGAAAATACATATGATGCAGAGAGATTGGTTAGTGGCAATTCATAAAACGACATATCCTTACCTACTCCTGTATGATCATACCAAACGCCGCCACTCAATGAAACTGGAGGCGCTCCTCCAATAGAAACTTTTGTGTTATTTTTCGTGGCAGTAGAGGTAATCACTAAAGCATAGTGATAATTAAGATTTGGGTGTACAAAAGGAGCCATCAAAATATTGGGAGCAGTTTGTTCTATTGCCGGTATCCAAACTTGTGAAGATGCCCCTAAACTACCCATTCCATCATAGGATTTCATAAAAGAACAAACCCCAACAGGCTTATCAGCGGAAATATAGCATCCATAATTATTCAATAATATTTCCAATTCAACAAATTCACCGGCTTGCAGGGTAAGGATTGGTTGCCCTCCTGTACCGATTATGATTGTGCCACCTGTTTGTGAAATAGTAGTATTATTTTGTAACGCAAAAATACGTACATACTCTGTTCCAATCATAGTAACAGGCACAAAAAATGTTTTGCCCCAAGTAGATACGGGAGCCAATTGCTGAAATAAGAGATTAGCAACACTACCATGAATTGATGTCGCTCTATTTTGTGCAAAAAAAGCCACGGGTTTATTTGAAGTTATATGATCTCCTGTAATATTATTAGATGTTTTATAATAAACTTCTCCTGCATCGAGTGTGACAGGCGTTTCATTATGCCAAAGAAGTGTATTATTTTGTGTAGCTATAACGGTAAAAGCATCATAAAGATAATTAATTGGAGGAGGGTATGATATTGCGTAATATTCTGTATTTAATGAAGTTACAGGAAGTATATTGGTAGCGTCACACCACGAAGAACATTTTGCAAATGCAAAAACAGAAACCGGATTTTCAGTAGTAATACGAATACTGAAATTTGTCGTACCTCCTGATACTGTATTATAAACTGCATATTTTTCAGTGTTATCCAAGCTATAGGCATATATCTCGTATGCAGCAATATCAAAAGGAATAGATGTACCCAAATTTGTGAAATAAATAGTTCCAGATGTTGATACATTTCCGCCTACAATACGAATCTGAAATACAAACTCATTTACTGTAAAGGAATCTATCAATACATTTGCAATTTGTCCAAAAGTTACCCAAAAATCTGTTCCTTCGGTGGTGCTTTGGGCTTGAAGTGGATAAATGCTTTTTAATAATAGCAATATTGCTATCAAAAAACAGTAAACTCTTTTCATTACTCCAATTGTATGTAATTTGAAACTACAAAATTTAACGTTTATTGCTTTATCGTTTTTTTAACAATCGTTCCCAATTCTGTATCAATTTTAATAAAATAGATACCGGATTGCAGATGAGAAATGTTGATTACCACCCCGTCAGCCTGCGGCTGACACCCCTCCATAAATGGAGGGGAATTTTCTTTCTCCTTTCTTCCTTCTGCTTTCTGCTTTTTGCCGAAAATATCATAAATCTCCACATTATTAATTCTCAATTCTCCATTCTCAATTCTTAATTCATTCGTTGTTGGGTTCGGATAAACCATAATCTTTGCTGCGTCCTTTTCCGTTATGGTTTGAGGACTTTTTACAGTTATTGAAAACGGTTTTGTGTGAAATCCTTCACTATTACTAATTTTTAAAGTAAAGTTAAATGTATCTTCAATTGTAGGAATACCCGAAATGCTACCGAGCAATGTATCAAAAGTTAACCCTTGTGGCAAATTGCCATTTTCTAACGACCATACAATCGGGGGAGTGCCAGAAGCAACAATGATTTGTTCGTATTCTACTCCTATTACGCCATCTGGTAGGGTGTCTGTAACAATATAAACGGGGGGGTAAATTTTTATGAATAAATCTTTAGTATCGTATCCTTCGCTATTTTGGACTTTGACCGTAAAATTAAAAGTACCTTCCGTTGTGGGAATACCCGAAATAATACCATAAGTAGAAAGTGTTAATCCCTGTGGCAAATTGCCATTCTCTAACGAACATACAATCGGTGGAGTGCCAAAAATAAGAATGATTTGTTCGTAATCTACTCCTATTATGCCAATAGGGAGGGTATCAGTAATAATATAAACAGGGGGGTAAATTATTATGAACAAATCTTTCGTATCGTATCCTGCGCTATTTTGGGCTTTGACCGTAAAATTAAAAGTACCTTCTACTGTAGGATAACCATAAATAATGCCGCTTTCCAAAAGAGTTAATCCTGTTGGTAAATTGCCATTTTCCAACGACCACGCTATAGGCGTGCCACCATCGGCAGTTAAGGTGTGAGTGTAAGCCACACCTATCTGACCGGTGGGCATAGTTTCAGTTGTAATGGTAGGAGGGTCTATGAGGATATTTGCTTCTGTTCCATATTCGCCGCCGGATGCTCCCATTGCTTTGTTTGTTAAAGTACAAAGACATAAAACTATAAAAAGAAAATTAATGTTTTTCATATACTAATTTTTGGTTAATATTAACTAACTTTGAAAGAAAATTTGTTGGTATTAAAAGACTGGTTTCGGTGTCTTTATACTTGTGTGTTGTTGTAATTAACTGATAATCAATGGGGGGGGGGTAAAAACAGGTCATCTCAATTTTTTTTACGTGGCGAAAATAGAAAAAACTTTGCAAACACTAATAAATTGGAAAAAATGGTTACGAAAAAGTTTGTGTGCTATTTTTTTTGCCTCTCCTCTTGACAAACGCCTTTTGATGTTGTATATTTGCAGCCTCAAATGAGATACTGATTTTTTTTACGGCACCCCCGCGCTCGTAGAGCGCAAAGCTATGTAAGCAGTAGCCTCAGGCTACTGTAGGCAAAACAACACGCACAACACCAGCCCCGCATCGCGGGGCAACAAAAACTATATACTAACTAAAACAAAACTACTATGGCTAACACTTTTACTCAACTGTATGTGCAAATGGTTTTTGCCGTAAAAAACCGACAATCCTTAATCCTTCCGGAAAATAAAGCCCGAATTGAGCAATACATCTGTGGTATTGCTTCCAATATTTACTGTGATCCTGTTTCAATTTATTGTAATCCGGATCATACTCATTTATTGGTAAGTATTAAACCTGTGGTTTCCACCGCAAATGCTATCAGGGACATCAAATCATTTTCAAGTAGATTTATTAATGAAAACCGGTTAGCGAAAGGACATTTTGAATGGCAAACCGGCTATGGCGCTTTCAGTTATGGTAAATCACAAATTAGTAAAGTGAAGAATTATATTGATAATCAATGCGAGCATCATAAAAAAAGAAGTTTCAAGGATGAATATGTGGCTTTATTAGAAGTATTTGAAATTGAGTATGATGAACGATACTTGTTTGATTGGATAATGTAGTGTTGCCCCGCGCTGCGGGGCTGAGAGTACTTGGCTGCATCTTTGTACAGTAGCCTGAGGCTACTGCTTACACAGCTTTGCGCTCTACGAGCGCGAGGGCATTCGTAAAACATTCTTTTTTAGTAGCACTCAAACTTTTTCTTAACCTTTTTCCCCATCCACTCATTATCTTTTTTTTTCTATTTTTGCCAAAATTTTATTTTTCAAACCAATTATTAACCTAATTTTATTTTTATGAAAAAATTTTTACTTTCTTTTCTCAGTGCGTTTATTATCTTTACTTTAAGTGCACAAATTGTTGAAAATTTTTCCGACTACAACGTAGGTGGAAAAATAGCAGCCCAAGCCCAAGCCATGGGCAGAACTTATTGGACTACGTGGTCTAATGTGCCCGGCGGCAGCGAAGATGCTCCTGTTGCCGAAATAGACGGAAAAAAAGCAGGGCACTTCACTGGTGGCGGTTCCATTGACCAAGTCTTGTTCTTAGGCGGAGCGCCCGGCACAGCCAATTGCAAAACCGAAGGCGTTTGGGAACTCTCACTCAAAATGTGGGTACCAACCGATAAAGCCGGATATTTCAATATCCAATCGAAATCCCCAGTTAATTATGCCACTAACGAATGGGCTTGTCAGTTCTATTTTGGATCAACCTCACAAACCCATCTGCCAACGCCCGGAATTGGAACTATGGATTGCGGCGGAACAAGTGCTGCCACTTTTACTTTTCAACACGACACTTGGACAGACGTAAAACTTATTATGGATATGGATGCAGATCATGCAGAAATTATTATTAACGGCAATTCTGTTTATACATGGACTTATACAGACGGAACTTTTGGCACAGCCTCTCCATATACAGGTTGCATAAAACAGATTGATGCAATGAACATCTACCCCGGTGAAAGTTTCTCAGAATTCTACATTACTGATATTGTTTTTCGTGATCCCAATGCTCCAGAAGAATTTCCTATTATGAATGTAACCCCCACTTCCATAACCGAATCTATTATTGAGGGTGAAAACGAAATTATTACAAACCCCATTACGGTAGCAAACACGGGTACTGCCGAAGGAGAATATGAGGCTGTTGCTACATGCGAAGGCGAAATAGTGTGGCTAACACTTACCGGAGATGCCGAAGGCACTGTTGCCGTTGGCGGAAGTAAATCTTTTAACGCTGTAATAAACCCAAGCGAACTTGAAGTGGGAGAACATAAAGCCACTATCCTCGTAGAAACTAACGATGAAGCACATGCTTTGTTCACCATTCCTTGCAAACTTACCATTACATTAGGCATAGATGACTTTAAAATTAAAACCGCCATTTTCCCTAATCCTGCATCAGATGTGGTTAATGTGGTATGTAATACTATTGTCAATTCTATTCAACTTATCAACAACAATGGACAAATAGTGTATAACCATGTTGTAAACAATGATAACATTACTATTGATACTTCAAACCTCAGCGCAGGATACTACTTTATAAAACTATTTACCCATGAGGGTACGCATAGTGTGAAACTTGTTCTTAAATAGCAGAAGGCAGAAAGC
>Ga0082212_10008088_pt1 | contig 13801 bp, 14 predicted proteins | sample TergutNt197P3_FD_71548 | JGI IMG/M metagenome (GOLD analysis project Ga0082212, IMG submission 71548) | Neocapritermes taracua P3 segment gut microbial communities from Petit-Saut dam, French Guiana - Nt197 P3 | ecosystem: Host-associated > Arthropoda: Insects > Digestive system > Gut ... | reverse complement strand
TGCGCAGGTGGTCTCGCCGGAGCGATTTCTTGAGTTGTCGTGCGGTCATTGGCAGGTGGAGAATCGTCTGCATTTGGTGAAGGATCGCTGGTGGGACGAGGACAAGCATGTGTTATTTCGTCCCGGGTTGGGAGAGATATGGTCGGCGATGACGGACTTGGCAATATCGCTGTTATGGTCGTGTGGAGAGAAGGGCAAGCCGATTACGAAAAAAGCGATGAAGGTAGCGCACGAACCAAGCAAGTACCTCGAAAAATTAGGATACTGAAAAACTTGCAATCGGACTGGAAAACCCCTCCGCCCCCTGTTTTTTTGTCTTCAAATATGGTAAACTGCTTCTACATTTAGAAACCCCGCTCCGGTTGCGTACTGGGCGGATTGGATTTTAGAGAACGTCAACAATTGTAAAAGCCGCTCCTGCGGACGACAATTTTCCTACATGACGACCGGGGAACCGGAGTGGGAAGTGTCGAAATGACCTACAAAGTTACGTGGCTCCGTAAGAGGAGCGCACGTGTAGGTCAGCGGGTCGAATCAGCATCGCATTACATTGAAACTAACGATGCACCACTTTCGTCAGTGGGATTTTCCGTCTTTTACAAACGTGCCGCTCCCGTTCTTGGGCGTCTCTTGTTGCCGAACTCGGTTTGGTTTTAACCTATCATTCGGACATCGCCATGACATACTTCAATCATTTCAACCGTATTTTCGGCGACAATTCCACGTCGAACGCCAAACGCAAGCGGCAGTACTTCCGCTCTTTGTGTATTGAAGAACTCGAAAGCCGTGAATTGCTCTCGGTAACGCTGGGGGACTTCGATGCCATCCGTGAGCAATATGCCGACTTGAATCTTTCGGCAAACATGGCGGACTACAATATCATTGAGGTCGGCGGTGCTGATCCCATCAACACAACCGACTCCTTTGCCTTCTCCGATGCCGGTATCCGAGCAGCCATTGCCAGAGCGGGACAAACAACCGGGAATGACCTAATTGTTGTCCGCACGACGGAAATGCAAAACAAAATTGCACTCGTCGGCACCGAGTTATCAATCAGTATTAATGCAACAACACGAGGAAGCATCACAATTGTCTCGTTAGGGACAGCCAAATTGACGATTGATGCCAATCAACAATCACGGATATTCAACATTAATAATTCATCCGTCGCTCTGGCAGGGCTGATAATTACGAATGGGAAAGAAAATTTCGCTGGTGGCGGAATTTATATATATTCTGTTACATTGACTCCTAGTCCATTGACTGTAACAAACTGCACGATAGCAGGAAATTCGTCCACTGGTGGTGGCGGAGGGATTTACGGTAGCACCTACACATCCTCATTGACTATAACAAATTGCACGATTACCGAGAATACTGCTGGTAACGGCAAGGTCGATGGCAAGGCAGTTATTACAGGACTGGCATCGCAGAAGTACACGTTTGGGATCCGTGAAATCGCATACACTGGTACGACCGAGTCTGATAAGGGTGCTGTTTTTGCGACATCGGCAATCGCCACATTTAGCGTCCAACCTGTCAAATACGCCGCTCCCAAGAATAACGGTTCCACTGGTTCCCTACTCCAATGGAGAGCAAATGATGCGGTAGCGAAGCCTGCGGACACAGAAAGCGTAACCTATACGAAATCCTACGAGGTTGGCATTTACAGCGGCAAAGTAGTCATGTTTCCGGGCGATGCCAACTGGGAAGCAGTTTTTGGAGGGACTCCCTACACTTCCATCGGCATAGGCAACGATGGCACCACGTTTACTACGGACGATTTGTCAATCGTACTCACGGGAGTATCGACGAGGGTATCGTTTGCAGTGCGTGAGGTTATTATGAAGACCGAGGGCGGGGCGACCACTGTTGTTGCAAAGTCGGCGATTACGAAAATTTCCGTGAAGGGTTAATAACCGTGGACACCATAGCCCAAATCGACAAAGAAACCCCACCCCGCCCTTTGTTTCGCAGTGTCGGGGGTATTTGGGGCGCACAAGGGGCAACAGTGCGACGATTTGTATCGTGAAGGCTCTAAAACGTTTTCCAGAACAAACACCGGGGGCGACAGCCAAGCAATTTGGATTTAGCACTTCGTATACCTACGAAATCGCAGATGAACTCTCCGCCAGCGGAGAGTTGCCAGTCATGAACAAACGCCGTGGAGCAAATGGGAAGATGTATGCCGTCAAAATGAGAGTCGAACAAGCGGACGTAGACGATTCGGAAAAATCCCCTCTTATCGGTTCGGATACAAGTAACCTATTTATACCCAATTTATCCACGTTCGGTAAATCATGGGAGAAGAGAGAAGTAATAGGCGACTGCACTCTGTTTCAAGGCGACTGCTTTGAAATTTTGCCAGTACTGGATGTGAAAGCCGATGCGATAATGTCCGACCCGCCGTACAACTGCACGGCTCACGACTGGGATGTTAAGATACCGTTTGAATATCTTTGGGCAATGGTCGCTGATCAAACGAAACAGGCACCAAATATCATCCTGTTCGGATGTAATAAGTTTACTATCGATTTGGCTCATTCAAACCGTCAATGGTATCGTTACAGATATGCTTGGTTGAAAAACAATATGGGTAATTGGCAAAACCCAAGACAACCGGGGCGAGAGTATGAAGAAATTTTGGTGTTCGGTCGTCCCGGTTTTAAGGAGGCGACGACGTACAATCCAATCAAAATTCCCAGTACGCAATCACCGACCAAGATGATATGCCCTGGTGATGTGTTGCGATTCGCCCTAGATAAGGAGGAGCCGGGGATTAAACGACATCCGACACAGAAACCGTTGGCACTAATGGAGTATCTGGTGAAGACGTACACCAACGTGGGCGACCTTGTCATTGATCCATTTTCAGGAAGCGGAACGACCGCTGTCGCCTGCACCCGGTTGGGGCGGCGATGTATCAGTATTGAGCGAGAAGCAGAATTTTTTGACGTGGCGGTTGAACGGCTCAAACGAATCATGACTCCCACGCATAGCGACGTTCTGTCGGCAGGGCTGACGCATCAAAATGCGGAACACCATATTTTGAAGAACGAAGTCGCCAAAAATGCGGGTTAGGCGGGAATGATGGCAATCAAATTCAATCACAGGGGGACACCCTTGCTTTTACGCAAAGGTAGGTACAATCACACTCAATTGCGGGTTACCGCAGAAAGGATGGGCAAAAATGGCAAGTTTATATCCCATAACACGGAAAAACGGGAAGGCTTGGAGAATCGAGTTATCGAATGGCGAAGAGCGGATAATTATCTCTCTTGGCAAGATGCCGAAAAAGACAGCGGAAACATGCCTTTCGATGGTCGAACAGATATCCGCAGCCAACGCCGCTGGTCAACCGTATTCCGTGGAGGTCGCCTCATGGACGCAAAACGTCGGTGACGAGTTACATGCGAAACTGGTTAACGCTGGTTTATTGAGGCAACGACAACGGCGCACATTAGAGAAATTCATTTCGGACTATATCATGGAGCGTAGCGATTGGAAGCCCGCTACTCTAAAAGCCTTTCGGACGGCAACGAAGAAAATGATGTTCTTTTTCGGGAAGGACACACCGCTTGAAAATGTTACCGCCGAACAGAGTCACAAATACAAAGCCGAACTACTACGGAAACATTCACAGGGCTACACGGCAAAGCAGATCGAGCGGGCTAGATGTCTCTTCACCGCCGCCGTCAATCGAAAGTTACTCACGGAAAACCCGTTTGCTACCGTTGTCGCCGGACGACACCACAACCCCGATAAAATGTACTTCGTATCGGTCGAGGAATTCCAAGCCCTGATAGACGCTTGCAATAGTCCGAAACAGCGGCTCATTATTGCCCTTGCCCGGTACGGCGGATTACGTTGCCCTTCGGAATTGGTAGGCTTGAAGTGGTCAGAGGTAAATTGGGAGAAAAACAGGTTTATCGTCCATTCCCCGAAGACCGAGGGGCAAGGTAAAGCGAAGAGATTTGTGCCGATATTCAAGGAACTGTACCCTTTTTTCCGAGAGGCCTTTGAATCGGCACCAGAAAGCGTTGACCGAGTGTTTCCCGAATTCACCGCCGAGAAATCATTGGGGGCGTTCATTGCAAAGACGGCAACACGGGCGGGTGTCGTGTTGTGGGTCAAGCCGTTTCAGAATATGCGTTCGACAAGGGCGACAGAACTGATAGAGGAATACCCTGCCCACGTCGTCAATGCTTGGCTGGGACACACCGAGGCGGTAGCAATGGCGCATTATCGTCAGACGGGAAAAGCCATCGACAAATTCTATGAACAAGCCGCCGGGGCGGGCGAAAACGCCACTGTACAAAAAACGGTAGGGAAAACGGTAGGGGAACACGCCGGAAAGGGATGCTCTGGCGTTGATGTGGGAAAAACGGGAAATACGTCATGACCCTGTATTTCAACCGTGTGCAACGATATTCAAGAAAGTGCAAAGGAGTCAAATAACCCAAAAGTGGCGGGGGCAGGACTCGAACCTGCGGCCTTGAGGTTATGAGCCTCACGAGCTACCAACTGCTCTACCCCGCGATAAGTGGCAGTAATTCTATACCGAATGCCCAATTCGTCAAGGCGGGGAGAGATATACTGCAAACGGGGACAAATTGGACATTTCTCTCCCGCCATTCCGACGCAAGCCGGAATGAGCCAACCGAACGGGGCAAAGACATCGTGAATCTCTAATTTCAATCTTGACAAAATCGGTAAAATAGTTATAATCCGCATAATCGGTAGGAACGGTAAAATAAAAAAAATCGGAAAGATTCATAAATTTTACCGATTTTACCGATGTTAACACACGGAAGAGGGTGGAAAAAATCAAAACGCCGGATGTTTCGACAATATGGATACCCCCTAACAATAAAGATGGAGCAATTTTATGGCAATCAAAACAGTGTTCACAACGGGCGAAGCCGCCAAAATCTGTAAAGTCAGTCAGCAGACGATCATTCGTTGCTTTGACAATGGGCAACTCAAGGGTTTCCGGGTTCCCGGAAGCAAATTTCGCCGAATTCCCCGCGAGCAACTCTTCATGTTCATGAGGGATAACGGCATTCCGACCGATGCCCTCGAAACGGGCAAAAGGAAAGTCCTGGTGGTTGACGATGATCCCGATTTGGTCGAATTGATCGTTTCCGTACTTGAAGAAGACGGGCGATTTGAAACGAAGGTTGCCAACAACGGCTTCGAAGCAGGGATGATGGTCAAAGAATACCGCCCCGACCTCATCGTTCTCGATGTGATGTTGCCGGATATCAACGGCAAAGAAGTTTGTGTCCGAGTACGAGGCGATCAGTCGTTGGAAAATGTTCGAATCATCTGCATCAGCGGAATGGTCGAAAGGGATAAAATCAGGGAACTCAAAGAGGCAGGAGCAGATGATTTCCTCCAAAAACCTTTTGAAACCGATGCTTTGATAGACCGTATGTGCCGACTACTCGAAGTGGAATCCATCGCTGCGTGATCCCATGACCTCCCCACCTGTGGACAAGACGCCGGAACGAATTCGCCGAATGTTTGGAGCGATTGCGCCCCGGTACGACCTCATCAATCACATTCTCACGCTCGGCATTGACCACTGGTGGAGAATATCCACCGCCCAGAAACTCCTTCATCATCAAACCGTCGAAGGGGATGTATTAGACGTTTGTTGCGGCACGGGCGGTCTTTCGCTTTCATTTGGAAAACGGCAACAAAAACTCGGATTCGAGCGAACAATCTACGGCATCGACTTTTCGCCGGAAATGCTCGAAATCGCCCGACGAAAAACGAAGGGGCGTTCCGGTTTCCATTTTTCTGTGGGCGATGCGTTGGAACTGCCCTTTGAGAATGACCGGTTTTCCGTTGTTGCCGTTGCTTTTGGACTGCGGAACGTTTGTGATACCCAGCGGGGGCTTTCCGAAATGGTGCGGGTTTGTAAGCCGGGCGGAACCGTTGCCGTGCTCGATTTTTCGATGCCGACTCTGCCGATCCTACGGCATTGTTACCGTTTCTATTTTCGTACACTGTTGCCGAAACTGGGGGAATGGTTCGGCAAGAATCAGGATCAAGCGTATCGGTATTTGCCGGAAAGCGTGCTGCAATTCGACCGCCCAGATCAACTGGCTGACCGGCTCACGAAACTCGGAGTGGGGGAGATGCAAATGCAGACGATGACATTCGGCATTGTTACGCTTGTTTGGGGACGGAAAACCGAGAACATGTAGGGAAATTTCCGCGTGATCATCTTCATTTCGTGATTTTTTCAATCACTCCGTCGATGATTCCATAATCCTTTGCCTCTGCGGCGGACATGAAACGGTCCCGGTCGGTATCCTTTTCAATTCGGGCAAGATCATGACCGGTATGGCGGAGCAATATTTGATTCAATTTCGTTTTGATATTAAGGAATTCCTTGGCATGAATCATTATTTCTTCGGCGGTGCCTTCCATTCCGCCGTGCGGTTGGTGAATCATCACCCGCGCATTCGGTAGGGCAAACCGCTTCCCTTCTGCTCCGGCAGCGAGAAGCACCGCTCCCATCGAAGCCGCCTGACCGATACAATACGTCGCCACATCGCAGTTGATGTATTGCATCGTATCATAGACTGCCAATCCGGCGGTAACGCTTCCGCCCGGTGAATTGATGTATAAATGCACATCGGCATTCGGGGCATCGGTATTGAGAAACAACAACTGAGCAACGATGGCGTTGGCGACTTCGTCGTTGATACCGGTTCCGAGAAAAATAATGCGGTCTTTCAACAGGCGGCTGTAAATATCCATCGCCCGCTCTTCACGACCACTCTTTTCAATAACGTAAGGGACTAGCGGCATTGTTCATGCAAAAAACTTGAATTTTTCCCATTATAGAGGGTGAATGGGAACTTTCAAGAGCGGTAAAAAATTGAGCCGGTTACGGACTCATGGTTTTCTCGCCCGTAACACGAACACCACATCCTCCGAGTCGGCAGTAACTTTAATGGGTCGGGAAACGTCGTAGTCGAAGGAATATGTCTCCAAAACATCAAACCGATTCACCGCAACGAGCAACTTGAAAAACTGTTTTGCAGAATAGATACGAAAAGGGAAACGGTCAACAACGTTGTATCGTTTCTTCGGTGTTTTGGCTTCGACACAAAACTCTATCATTTCAATACGCTTTTTCATGTCCTGCGACAACGATTGCAGACGTGATTTCACGGATAGCGATCCCCGTCGCATGTTCCAACGTTCATGTGAACAACGTTGTTTTCCCTCCGGTTTCAGATGGATGCCTAGCAGATAGATGCCGTTCGGCTTCAAAACATCTGCGACCGCATGGAGATGTCGTTGTGCTTCCTTTTCGGTGATTAAATGCAAAAAACTGCTGACAAAATTGAAGGCAACGTCAAATTTTATTGTTCTCTCCATGTCAGCAAGGGAAAAGGATGTCATATTCCCGACGATTGCCGACTCCCTAAATCCGTGCCGCTTCAATCGGCGATTGCAAAAGGCGACTGCGTGAGGATTCAAATCAAGTCCGGCAGCATCGAAGCCACTTTTCGCAAGATGATAAAGTAACCGTCCCGACCCGCAGGCGGGCTCGAAAAGTGAGATGTTTTCTTTGTCGTCGCCAACGAAGCGATTACAAATGGACGTGAGAAATCCCATTTCAGAGCGGCACAGATCGGAAAACAGAACGTCGTATAAATTGGGATAATCATAAATACTGCCGGAAATTTGATGTGCCATGCGTACTTGTACTGCCCAACTTATATTTTTCTATTGTATCTTCTTGGTGGCAGTATGTCTAACGGGTACACCATTTGCAAAATACTATGTCATATATACATCCTTGAAAACCATCTTTCCATTTTGCCCACTTTGTCAAAAACGGCATTTTTGTCAAAATAGACAAAACACAGAATGGATTCGATAGGCAAGAACAATTGACGAATCGCGGAATAGTGCCCTCCCTGCACAATGTTGCAAACTGTGGTACAATGCCGGATATTCAAAGTTTTGATCAAAAAACAAAGGAAATTACTGAATGACCGCTCTTCAAGAATCCCCACGGACGGGGATTGCGCCGGAATACCGGCTGAATAACCACATGTCTTCCATTGCCCAACTACGTAATATCGGTATCTCCGCCCACATCGACTCCGGGAAAACCACGTTGAGCGAACGGATTCTGTTTTATACAGGAAAATCGCACAAAATGGGAGAAACCCACGACGGCGGGGCAACCATGGATCACATGGAACTCGAACAGGAACGTGGCATCACCATTACCAGTGCCGCCACCAGCGTTACCTGGAAAGATTACGCCATCAACCTGATCGACACGCCCGGTCACGTCGATTTCACCGTCGAAGTCGAACGAAGTCTTCGCGTCCTTGACGGAGCGGTGCTCGTTCTCTGCTCCGTCGGCGGCGTGCAGGCACAGTCCATCACGATTGACCGGCAAATGAAGCGGTACGAAATTCCCCGACTGGCACTCGTCAATAAAATGGATCGCGTCGGTGCCGATCCCTATCGAGTTGTCAAACAACTCAAAGAAAAATTGGACTGCGATGCCGTTCTGATGCAAATCCCCATCGGCAAAGAATCAAACTTTGAAGGAGTCGTCGATCTGATCGAACAGAAGGCAATTTATTTCGACGGCGATCAAGGGGAAAAACTGCGGTACGAAAACATTCCTAACGAACTTGCCGACGAAGCAAAATCAAAACGGCAACATCTTCTCGAAGCACTCGCCATGTTCAGCGATGAATTGATGGAACTGCTCCTCGAAGAGAAAGAGCCGGATGTTGAACTCATTCACGAAGTCGCTCGGAAAGCCGTTTGGGCTAGGGCTTTAACTCCCGTGTTCTTGGCAACCGCCTACAAAAACAAGGGGATTCAACCGTTGCTCGATGCGATTGGTCGGTATCTTCCCTCGCCGCTTGATGACGACAATTATGCTTGGAAGTACGGCAGCGATCAGAAAGAAGAGGATGCCAAGATGTCACTCGTTTCCGATCCGATGCTTTCTACCGTGGCGATGGCGTTCAAAATTGTCGAAGACCCTTATGGCACGCTGACGTTCATGCGGATTTATCAAGGAACGCTCGGCAAGGGGGAGACATATTTTAACCAACGGACGGGCGAAAAACAGCGGATCAGCCGGATTTTCCGTATGCATGCTGACAACCGCGAGGAAATTGATACTGCCGAAGCGGGAGACATCGTGGCGGTCATCGGCATTGATTGTTCCAGCGGCGATACGTTTTCGTCCGAAAAAGATTTTTGTACATTGGAGTCGATGTACGTTCCCGAACCAGTCATTCAAATTGCAATCAAGTCGAAGGCAACGAAGGATGCCGACCGATTGAGTAAAGCGTTGTACCGATTTCGCAAGGAAGACCCGACGCTGTCGATTTCGAGCGACCCCGAAAGCGGGGAAACGTTGATGGCAGGAATGGGGGAACTGCATTTGGACGTGTACGTCGAGCGGATTCGCCGGGAATACAAGGTCGATGTCGAAACGTCGCCGCCGAAGGTCAACTATCGTGAGGCACCGACGATGGCGGTGGAGTTTGACATCAGGCACAAGAAGCAGTCCGGCGGCAGTGGTCAGTTTGCACACATTTGCGGCAAGATGGCACCGATTCCTGAAGAAACGGAGTCGAGCGAAACGTTTATTTTTGAGGAAAAAATTGTCGGCGGAACGATTCCATCGCAATACATCCCGGCTATCGAAAAAGGTTTTAGGACATCATTGGAAAAGGGACCGGTGGCGGGCTTTCCGGTGGTGGGACTTTCGATTTTGGTGGACGATGGTTCATTTCATACGGTCGATAGTTCGGACTTGGCATTTCGGATTTGTGCGCAGACGGCACTGCGGGAGACGTTTCCGCGAATGAAGCCGACGCTGTTGGAGCCGGTAATGCGATTGGAAATCGAATGTCCGAGTCAGTTTCAGGGGAATGTCGTGGGCGACTTGAATTCTCGTCGCGGCTTGATCACGGTCACGGAAACGTTGGGAGCGACGACTCGGATTGAGGGAGAGATTCCTTTAGCGGAGGCGTTTGGTTATTCGACAACGTTACGAAGTATGACGCAGGGACAGGGAACGTTTTCGATGGAGTTCGCCAAGTACAAAAAAGTGCCGATGTCGATACAGGAAGCGATTGTCAAGGAACGGAAAGAAAAACGGTAGTTAACAGAGCCGTAATCTTTAGATTGCGAATCAGAGTCCGCCGCGTAAGCAAGGAGAACAGAAGCCAGAATGAAACGAAGTGGAATGACGGACTGCCTCCAAGGCTTGCTGCACAATCTTTGATGTTTGCGTTGCCGAGGAATTAGGGATTCGACACTGCAAGGTATTGCGTTTTTAATACACCTGTCCCGTCGAGACCGGGAGTGTTCACCGTTGCCATACCGGACCTTTCCGTTTCTCTGTATAGGTTTTTGGCGACTTGGAGCAAACCTTCAGAGTGAGCAAACGTCGCCAATTTAATCATCCCAATGCTTTGCCGCTGCGGGTCTTTGGTATCTTGTAAAATCCAAAACGTTCCATCGTTGTATATCTGAACCTTTTGCGTGTTTGGGGGTATGACAATCCACGGTTCCAACGGATAAGAATAAAACCCGTCTGGGCGTTCTGCAAAGAATACTACACGACCACTATGGTCAACGTTGAAATGTCCATGCCGAGTGTAAACATGTTCACCGATTGATTCATCGACGCATTGAAAAAATCCCTCTCCGATGATGACGATGTCAAGGTCTCGATCAGTTTGTGTAACCGAATCTTTTGGAAAGTCCGACGGAAAATCCTGTCGGTCATCTTTGTTGTCTTCCCACCCCACTGGGAGACAACAATGCTGCATCGGCGACGTAGTACAACCGCTCAAAACAATCAACGCGAGGCACAAAAGGATGAAATGTTTGACAATTCGGTCGAACATGAATGGTAGAAAAAATGGGCAACTCTCTGCAAGTATGTTACTGATTTTGCGTGAAACGAACAATAGGAATTACGGATAGGTTTTCTACTGTTGCAAGAGGGATGGAAGCCGGAAACACAGCGCAGCGAAGTGACCGGATTAAGCGGTGGAAGAATCCGGTCGCTCCGTTTCCCTGCGCTCCCGGCTTTCATTGCGCAATCTTACGATTGCGGCTCTGCCTTATCAGATGTCGCTTTCGTGCTCCCGCAGAAACGCTACCGTCATTGGCAGCCCCTGTTTTTCCAGTGTTGCGAGGTATTCACCGACCGTTTTGGTTGGGCGGACGAGACTTAAGCGATGATTCTTGGCGGTTAACAAAAGGGGACGCGGGAATTGTTGGAACAGTTGCTGCACAAATTCATCCGGCGATACGGCTTCGATTCCGTAAGATCGTAAAATTGTTTTCGGAAAATCGTCCAGATTGAACGTAACGATATACTTCGCATTCACATGGATAGCGATGGCAAGAACATGTCTGTCATTCGTATCGGGTAGCGTCAGTGTCGGGATAATCGACTCATATCCTTGAACGAGACTATCGGGAAAATGTAAATCCATGTTCTTGCGTGTTTGCTTCACGTTTTCCGGGTTCAAGTCCAAGCGATTTTTCAGTAAACTACGAGACCACTCGTTTTGTATTTCCTCTGACCAAAAAGGCAGGACCAATTTCTCTTCGGCAAGACGAAGTAGGAAATCTCGTAATGAAGCGGAATAGAGAACACAGGCATCATAGACAGCACTAATCATCGTATAACCCCATTTCTTGATTCATACGAACCATTTCATCGAGTGCAGCACGTCTGCGTTTCCGTTCCCGATCATATTCAATCAGAATATCGTGGTCAATCACACGGCAACCGTTGCCATCGCTGTATTCTACCGCACCGGCATCAAGGAGTTCATTGAGACACTCTTCCGACATTTCGAGAAACTCTGCCGCTTGCGCAACCGTCCACTCGGACAACGGCGGTAACAGATCAGCGGTTGTCGAGAAAGAATGGGAAACGGGAACCGTAAGAGTCATGGCGATAATTTCTTTGGAGGACATTCGCATTCGTCCATTCTACCACGTTTGGAGCGATTGTATAGTTCGGACTTGGCGTTTCGGATTTGTGCGCAGACGGCGTTGCGGGAAACATTTCCTCGAATGAAGCCGACGCTGTTGGAGCCAGTGATGCGATTGGAAATCGAATGTCCGAGTCAGTTTCAGGGCAATGTTGTCGGCGATTTGAATTCTCGTCGAGGCTTGATTACGGTAACGGAAACGTTGGGAGCAACGACTCGGATCGAGGGAGAGATTCCTTTGGCAGAGGCGTTTGGCTATTCGACGACGTTGCGAAGTAGGACGCAGGGACAGGGAACGTTTTCGATGGAGTTTGCCAAGTACAAAAAAGTGCCGAACTCGATACAAGAGGCGATTGTGAAGGAACGGAAAGAGAAGCGGTAAGTCAACCGGCGGTGCGTTTGCTGCTTTTTCCAGAAAACGCGTCAATCAATTTATACGTCGGTTTTTCGGCAAACAAACTATCCTGCATTGCGTCTAATTTTTGCACCGTCGCTTGGATTGCCAATTCCGATTGGTCAATGCCAATCCAAGACCGACCACGATTTTGTGCCGCCGTCAATGTTGTACCTGAACCACAAAAACAATCCAAAACGATGCTATTTTCACGAGACGACGTTGTAATAATTAAAGGGGCTGGCATAGATAATTGCATAATTTTTTCTGAACGATATGTTTTTTCCTATGCGAATTAAAGTTTCCCGCTTGACATCAAGTCAGTTGAAAAAGTTGATCGAGTTTTTTGTTGCCGGAACGACTGCCCGGACCCAAAAGCAACGGCAAAGAGACTCGGTTTCAAAACATAAAAGCGGACTTGCAAACGACTGGATGCTGGAAGAACTTGATTTTATTTTCAACAAGGGATAGAATGAGGGAACGTAGTTTCCCTTTTCTTTTTGAATGGAGGACAACACAATGAGCATCAGCGGTTTTACTCCTGTAATGCCAAGTGCAGCACACGATGCAAAGGTCAGCGAACGAGCAGCCGAGTCAAACCTTCGGGCTGCCAAAGCCGAAGGATTCGGCGACGACAACGAAAGCGAAGCCGCTTCCGGTGACCGCGATGCCGACGGAAGGCAGGCTTGGCAATGGAACCAACAACAGCGAAAGCAACAAGCCGGACAAGAGCGCAAGTCGATTGACCCTTCCGGCAAAACCGGCTCTACGCTTGACCTCGATGGTTAAAATCACACAAACTTCAACCCCACTATAAGGAGAATCTCATGAAAAAATTCACACGTCGTGAAATGTTAAAAACATCCTCCGTTCTCGGAGCCGGTGCGTTGTTCCTGCCGGGCGGTATTTTGACCCACGGTCAATCTCCCAACGAAAAACTGAACGTCGCCCTCATCGGACTCGGCAATCAGGGAGGATACCAACTTTCCAATCTCGGAAAAATGACGAACGAGGTCAACCTCGTTGCCCTCTGCGATGTCGATGATGTCAAAGCCGGTAAAGCATACGAAAATAATCCCGGCTCCAAGAAATTTTACGATTACCGAACGATGTACGACGAAATGGAAAAGTCGATTGATGCCGTTGCCGTCAGTACGCCGGATCACTCGCACTATCATCCCGTGATGCGGGCACTTCGGGCAGGAAAGCACGTCTATTGCGAAAAGCCGCTCGCTCATTCCGTTCAGGAAATCCGAAACATTACGGAGACCGCCGCCAGAATGAAAGTGTCCACGCAACTCGGTTGTCAGCGGCACGCCATCAAAAACATGCACCGGGTTGTCGAACTCATCAAGTCTGGAGCCATCGGTGATGTTAC
>Ga0082212_10008087_pt1 | contig 13803 bp, 1 predicted proteins | sample TergutNt197P3_FD_71548 | JGI IMG/M metagenome (GOLD analysis project Ga0082212, IMG submission 71548) | Neocapritermes taracua P3 segment gut microbial communities from Petit-Saut dam, French Guiana - Nt197 P3 | ecosystem: Host-associated > Arthropoda: Insects > Digestive system > Gut ... | reverse complement strand
TGCCTGAACGCCTCCACGACTTCCAGCCTTTTCACCAGTTTTGCCTTTTTCTGCCCGGTGGCTTCCTTCGCCTCCGCCTTTAGCTGTTCTGAGAATTTTTCCGTATCTATGTCTGCCAGCAGGTCGCGGATCGCCTCGGCGCCCATGCCCGCTTTGAAGTCGTCTTCATATTTTTCCCGCATTTCGCGGTATTCTTTTTCTGTCAGTATCTGGTTTTTGCGCAGCGGCGTGTCGCCCGGGTCGATCACTATGTATGTGGCAAAATACAGCACCTTCTCCAGCACCCTCGGAGTGAGGTCGAGCAGCAGACCCATCCTTGAGGGGATGCCTTTGAAGTACCATATATGCGACACGGGAGCGGCGAGCTCGATGTGCCCCATTCTTTCGCGGCGCACGTTCGACTTCGTCACTTCGACCCCGCAGCGGTCGCAGACTTTGCCTTTATAGCGGATTTTTTTGTACTTGCCGCAGTGGCACTCCCAGTCTTTGGTCGGCCCGAAGATTTTTTCGCAGAATAACCCGTCGCGCTCCGGTTTGAGCGTCCTGTAGTTTATCGTCTCCGGCTTTTTCACTTCGCCGTGGGACCAGCTCACTATCATATCCGGCGAAGCCAGTCCTATCTGCATTGCGTCAAATGGCAAAAAACTCATCTAATACAGCTCCTAATCTATTATTCCTATTTCTGCGTCATTCCGGCCTCCGAGCCGGAATCTCTTGAAAGGCTGCTGTTAAACTGCGGCTATCCTTTGCCGCTATGACTCCGCTACTCCTCTGCTTCAACGTCCGTTTCAGCTTCAGCTTCGGCATCGATGTCCGCTTCTTCTGCTTCTGCCTCTTCCTCTTCGTACTCGAACGGCTCTTCGTAGTCGTCGCCGTCGTCTATCTCATCCTCGTCATCGCCGTCGTAATCGGATGCTTCGTCAATATCGCTCACATCTTCAATTGAGTAGCCGCCGGCTGTCGTGAACTCATCTTCGCTGCCCTGGTAGAAGCTCCTGTCGCGCACAACGTCGTCTTCATCCTCGCCCTTGAGCTCGATTTTCATACCGTTCTCGTCGAGGATGCGCACGTCGAGGCAGAGCGACTGAAGTTCCTTGACCAGCACTTTGAAGGATTCCGGAACGCCCGGCTTGGGGATATTGTGCCCTTTGACTATCGACTCATATGTGCGCACGCGCCCGGTGACGTCGTCTGATTTGACTGTAAGTATCTCCTGCAGAGTGTACGCAGCGCCGTAAGCTTCCAGCGCCCACACTTCCATTTCCCCGAACCGCTGCCCGCCGAACTGCGCTTTGCCCCCCAGAGGCTGCTGAGTTACAAGGCTGTACGGGCCCGTCGAGCGCGCGTGTATCTTGTCGTCTACTAAATGGTGGAGTTTTAGGAAGTAGACATAACCCACCGTGACAGGGCTGTCGAACGCCTCGCCGGTGCGCCCGTCGTAGAGCACGCTCTTCCCGTCCTCGCGCAGGCCCGCCAGCTTGAGCGTATCCCATATGTCCTGCTCGTTTGCGCCGTTGAATATCGGTGTGGCCACCTTCCAGCCAAGCGTGTGCGCGGCGTAACCAAGGTGGACTTCAAGGACTTGCCCGATATTCATGCGCGACGGAACGCCGAGAGGGTTGAGAATTATATCGAGCGGGGTTCCGTCCGGCAGGTACGGCATATCTTCCTGAGGAAGTATGCGCGATACGACGCCTTTGTTACCGTGGCGGCCTGCCATTTTATCCCCCACGCTGATTTTTCTCTTATGCGCTATATAGCAGCGCACGACTTTGTTCACTCCGGGGTTCAGCTCGTCGCCGTTGTCGCGCGTGAAGACTTTTACGTCCACCACGATACCGCTTTCGCCGTGCGGCACTTTGAGCGAGGTGTCGCGGACTTCGCGCGCCTTCTCGCCGAATATCGCCCTGAGAAGGCGCTCCTCCGGCGTCAGGTCCGTTTCGCCTTTCGGCGTCACTTTGCCCACGAGGATGTCGCCGGCCTGTACCTCGGCGCCTATGCTTATTATGCCGTTCTCGTCGAGGTACCTGAGCGAATCCTCGCCGACGCCGGGGATGTCGCGCGTTATCTCCTCCGGCCCGAGCTTTGTGTCGCGTGCGTCTATCTCATGCTCCTCGATATGGATGGACGTAAAAACGTCGTCCATCGCAAGGCGCTCGTTTATCAGTATCGCATCCTCGAAGTTATATCCTTCCCAGGTCATGAACCCGACGAGGATGTTCTTCCCGAGCGATATTTCGCCCTCGCATGTCGAGGGGCCGTCGGCGATGATGTCGCCCTCGCTCACACGGTCGCCTGCGACTACTATCGGGCGCTGGTTCGTGCATGTGCCCTGATTGCTTCGGGCGAATTTTGTGAGTATGTGGTCGACGAGGCCCTGCTCGTCGTAGTTGATGGTGATGCGCGTCGACGAAACGTAGGTAACGACTCCGTCCCCTTGCGCTGCAAGCACGACAGTCGAGTCCACGGCGCATTTATGCTCGATGCCCGTGGCGACTATCGGCGCTTCCGGCACCAGCAGCGGCACCGCCTGGCGCTGCATGTTGGCGCCCATGAGCGCGCGGTTCGCGTCGTCGTTTTCGAGGAAGGGTATCATCGCGGTCGCGATGGACACCATCATGCTCGGGGATGTGTCCACATAGTCTATCCTGTCGCGGTTGACTTCGATGATCTCGTCGCGGTGGCGGCAGGTGATGCGCTCGTTGAGCAGGCAGCCGTTTTCATCAATCGGCTCCGTGGCCTGCGCGATGATATATTGGTCTTCCATGTCGGCTGTCAGATAGTCTATCTCATCCGTTATCTTGAATGTCTCCTTATCCACCTTGCGGAAGGGGGCTATCATGAAGCCGTACTCGTTCACGCGCGCATAGGACGCCAGATATGATATGAGCCCGATGTTGGGGCCTTCCGGCGTCTCTATCGGGCACATGCGCCCGTAGTGGCTGTAGTGGACGTCGCGCACGTCGAAGCTTGCGCGCTCGCGCGACAAACCTCCGGGCCCGAGCGCCGAGAGCCTGCGCTTGTGGGTGAGCTCGGCAAGCGGGTTCGTCTGGTCCATGAACTGCGACAGCGGGGACGAGCCGAAAAATTCCTTTATCGCCGCCGTGACGGGGCGGATGTTTATAAGCGACTGATGCGTGATGATGTCGAGATCCTGCAGCGTCATGCGCTCGCGGATAACGCGCTCCATCCTCGAAAAACCCACGCGGAACTGGTTTTGCAGCAGTTCGCCGACGCTTCTCATGCGGCGGTTGCCGAGATGGTCTATGTCGTCCGGCTCGCCTATGCCGTGGGCTATGCAGTTAAGGTAGTTGACGGAGGCGAAAATATCGTCCGGAATGAGGTGGCGCGGTATAAGGTCGTCTATATTCTCCCTGATGGCCTCTTTAAGCTCTTCGCCTTTGTAGTTCTCAAGCAGCTCGCGAAGGATGATGAAGCGCACGCGCTCTTTTATCCCAAGCTCCTTTTCCGGGTCGAAGCCGACGAAATTCTCCAGCCTGACCATGCCGTTTGCGAAGATTTTCACGTCGCGCCCGTCGATATGGACGAACACGTCGTTGACGCCGCGCGAGTCGATATACTCAGCGCGCTCGCGCGTCAGCTGCTCGCCGGCCTCGGCGATGATCTCGCCTGTGAGAGGGTCTGCGACAGGCCTTGCGAGAGTCTGCCCGGCAAGCCGCGACCATATCGCCAGTTTTTTGTTGAATTTATAACGCCCCACCGTCGAAATATCGTAGCGGCGCGGGTCGAAGAACAGGTTGCCGAGGAGCGTCTGCGCGCTGTCCACCGTCGGCGGGTCGCCGGGGCGCAGCCTTTTGTACAGCTCGATCAATGCCTCGTCGCATGACCTGCAAATATCCTTTTCTATGGTAGCGTTGATGCGCTCGTCGTCGCCGAAAATTTCCTTGAGCTGGTTATCCGTTTCAGCGCCGTTTTCCGCGCCCGATATCGACAGGCGCGAGTAGGGAGCGTTTTCCACCCTTCTGCCGACGGCGCGCAGGAGCCATGTTATGGGCAGTTTCCTGTTTTTGTCCACGCGCACGTAAAAGCCGTCGGACGCGTCGGTCTCGTATTCCAGCCAAGCGCCGCGGTACGGGATCAGCGTGGCGGCATATATCGTGACTGCCAGCTTGAGGTCGGTCTTCTTTTCATAATACACGCTGGGCGACCTGATTATCTGCGACACGACGACGCGCTCGGCGCCGTTTATTATGAATGTGCCGGCATTCGTCATGAGCGGGAAGTCTCCCATGAAGATCTCCTGCTCCTTTATTTCCTCCGTCTCCCTGTTGCGAAGGCGCACGCTGACTTTGATGGGGGTCGCGTATGTGGCGTCCCTTGCTTTGCATTCCTCGACAGAATACTTGGGATTGTCGCTAATGTTGTAGTCGATGAATGTGAGCTCCAGGTTCCCGGTGTGGTCCGTTATGGCGGCGACGTCGCGGAAGACTTCCCGCAGGCCTGTCTCCAGAAACCATCTGTATGAATGCTTTTGTACCTCCAGCAGGTTCGGCATTTCGCGTATTTCTTCGGTTTTCGCGTAGCTTTTTCTGAGGGTTTTGCCGTATACTACGTCTTTGGGCATCAGCTTCACTCCTTGTTTGGCGCAGTCGGGTTGCTGTTCGTCGGCATGTGATACGCACGGCTGAGTTGTAATGTAATATTTGCGTTTTGTATTGACAAGCATGTGCGCGGTGTGTTAAGATGCTAATGGTGCAAGCGCGGGGCTTGCGCCTTTTTTTACGCATAGCGGTTAATTATATCATATCCATTTTTTTTGTCAAGGATTTTTTGAAAAAAAGCTTTGGGGCCAAAATGACCCCAAAGCTCTTTTTGCTTAACTTTGCTTAACTTACTCTTTGCTTTACTCACTATTACATTATGTTTGCCGCGGCGGCGCGCTACTTACCTTTGAAGATGTTCCTGCGCTTTTTCACCATCGTCAGCACACCCGCGCCCACCAGCAGCGCTCCGAGGAGGACCGCGATGTAGGGGATGTATGACGACAGGAACCTGCCTGTTTGCGGCATGACCACATTATCGACGATTGGCGCCGGCTCGGGATCGGGCTCCCACGGGAACTCGCCCAGCGGGATGTCTTCATCGAAGATCCACATCTCCTCGTCCTCATCCCAGTGCCAGTAACCGAGCGGGGTTCCGTCCTCGTCGAACTCTATGAACCACTCGTTATCCTCATCCCAAACCAGATGGTTGTGGTAGTCGATCTCTATCCAGACGCCGTGCTCCTCGTCATAATACCATCTTCCGAGCGGGATATCCCCGTCAAACTCGATGAAGCTGCCGTCGTCTTCTTCCTCGAAGGTGTGGTCGTCCGGGATGGGCGGCTGGTCGTCGTCGTCATCGTCATCATCGTCGTCGTCGCCCCTGTAGACGTCGTCGTCATCATCGTCGTCGTCATCGTCTGTGTAGACGTCGTCGTCGTCATCATCATCGTCGTCGTCGCCCGGCTTTGGCTCTTCGGGCGGCTGCGGCGGCACCGGCGGGTCTCCGGGCTTGGTGTTGGTGACGGTGATCTCATACATACCGCTGCCTTCAACGTGGCTGAAGCCGCTGTCCTCTATCGTCCCGTCTTCCTTCACCGTGAAGGTGATGTCGTCCATCTTGTTATAGCCGGACGGAACGGTCTCGCGCACTATATACGTCTTACCATAATCCAGCGGGAAGATGGTCAGGCGCCCGTCGGTGCCGGTAACCGAGACGTCGAGGTCGACCTTGGTCTCCGTGACAACTTCGCTCTCTTCGCCTGTCTCGTCATCGACCACAGTCTCAACGCCGATCTCATACAGCGTGAACTCCACGTTGCGCATCGGCGCGCCTCCGCCCGAGCCGTCCTTCTTGAGTATCTCTATGCCGGGCTTGCGGACGTTGCTCACCTGGATCAGCACGACCCCGTCCGCCTCATTTGAGGTAAACCGGTTATCCGGGTATCCAAACTCGTCTACTATGTAGCCGTTTTCGTCGACGGTGAACGTGATGTCCTCAATATCCCTGTACCCAAGAGGCGGTATAGTCTCGCTCAGCCTGTACGTCTTGCCCAGCGCGAGCCTCAGTGTGCTGGTCTTGCCGTTTGTTCCTGTGGTGATAGTGCCGATCGGGGCATCATCGCTTTCGTCATACACCGTGAACCCGACGCCCTCAATAGGCTCGTCGTTGTCGGAGGCGTCAGTCTTGAGCACCTGCAGGCTCGGCAGCTTCCTGTTCTCGATCGTTATCGCATACACCCCCGTGGACACCTTCGTGAACTTCTCGTGGGTTATACTGCCGTCGTCGTTCACCTTGAACGTTATTTTTGCTGCCTGGATGTAGCCGTCTGGCGCTTCTGTTTCTTCCAGTGTATACGTCTCGCCCGGCATGAGGCCGACGAATGAGACTGCACCGTTAACATCGGTCTCTTTCTGGCCGACGGGTACGCCGTTTTTATCCAGTAAGTTATCAAGCGTAAACCCGGCGTCTTTCAACGCTTGCCCGCTGACGTTGACCTTCTTGATATTTATCGTCGGAACATTGTTGAAGATCACATACGCGGGATCGTATGTCCTAAACTCGTATTCATCGACTTGAGTACCGCTCAGGAACGCGTCGATCGCCGCTTTGGTATTAAACTCTTCTGCGCTCTTTTTGAAGTGGAGCGCGCCATAGTTTCCTGTGCCTCCGACTTCAAAGTAGTAGTACATCGGGTCTATCGCGTAACCTATCGGCGCGCTGGCTTCAACAACCCGGTAAAGGCCGCTGTTGAATGTTCTGCGGTAGACAGTGTAGGTCTTGGATGAGTCGCCCGGATCCGTGAACAGCTCCTCATTGAACACACCGAAGTGCTTCCAGCCATCGTCGAAGAACACTTCGACCTCAAACACGGCGCCTGAAAGACCCTCCGTATCAACTATGCCGGGGCGGTGGCCCGGGAGTCCGTCAAATATGTCTTGGTTCGTGATATCTTCCTTAACAAGGTCGATCTCCCAGCGGTTCTCGCTCCCGGGGAAGTTTATGATCGCGCGTTCGTTGTTGAATGTCCTGTTTGTTCCGTCTATTATGAACTCGTTTATCGCATCCGTCGCCTGATAGCTTATGGGCGGGTTCGTCTCAAGCAATACATATGTTCCGTATGGAAGGTTATTGACTAACATGGATGCATTGAGCGTGACCGTGAGCGTAGACACTAGGCCGGTCTCTGAGTATGTATACGAGTCATGCTCGATCTCCGCCTCGACGCCGTCCACCAAGCCAATCGTAGTGACTGTCTCATAGACGAAGGTCTTCGGAGTGCTCAAAGTGATATAGTCATTAAATGTATATGCCTTACCATTGGAATGCGTTTGCTTTTCGTACAGCTTGAATGTCGCGCCGGTCAGCGGCTTGATGTCCTTACTGTTCATCTTGCGGATGCTGAACTCACCTGCCAGCGTGTTCACGATGTCAAATTTGTTGAGGTTACCGGATTCGTCTTTAACCTCTACTACTTTCACGATCGTGTTTTCCGCGAATTTATCCGTACCCGCAGGAACTTTTGTCTCGACTATCGTGTATTTCGTATTTATCTTAAATATCTTTTCTTTTGATATGACCTTACCCGCACTGTTCAATGTCAAAGTATCAAGCAGTTCGCGGTCTGTCGGGTCAAACAGCTTGCCGACGTTAGCCTCATCGCCGTCCACGTACTTATAAATCTTGAACTCCGCGTCATTCATCGCGGCGTCTGACAGTTTCCTGCCGTCGCTGCCCAGTTTGTTGATCTCTATCGTCTGCAGCGTCGCGCCGGCGTCAGAGTTTACGAACTCCACGGTCACATCCGGGCCTAAAAGTTCCGGGTCGATGATCACGCCCGCGTAGTATGGAGTCGCCGGGGCAGTAGTACCTGTGCTGTAGTATGCAGGATTTGGAAGCTCGTACACGTACGCAGCCGTCACACCTGTTATTCCCAATGCGCCGTCGCTGGTGATACCCGTGACATACGCGCGCCTCAGATGGTCTGCATCCTTGTTCGGGTCGACTAAGAAATTCTCGACGATCATGAAAGTCATCTTGTTGTCGGGAGCGAAAACATACGGTACGCTCTCCGTTCCATCGCCGTTCTGTTTAAGCAAATCCTTGATCGCAGCAAGCAACTTTTCCCCGCTCAATTGTGCTACCGGGTAATTTGACAAGTTGTCAGGATCGCCCGGGGAGACTTGAAGCTTGACAGGTTTGGGAGAAATCGTCTGGGTCTTTGTCGTGATGCTGCCAACCGTCGTTTCTGTGTGGATGACATAGTACAGGTACAAATCAATAACTGGTGTCGTGCCTTTGCTGTAATACCTGTCCGTGCTGTCTGTGCCTGCTTTTTTCTCCACGTTCATGTTCAAGCTGGGTTCCGTATATGTGTTCGTGAAAGAGATAATAAGCGATTGCGCTGTCGTTTTCATCGGCGGCAGGGTGAACTCCGCGCTTGCCAGAGTCGGCAATAAGCTTGACGGCGAAGCAGTCGTGACGGAGGAGTTAGTACATTTCAAACTCCAATCTGTCGCCGACGCCGTAGCCGCGGCAGTTGCTGCTGCAGACCGGGTTCCCATAATCTTGTTGCCGTCGAATGGCATATATTGCTCTTCAAGCCTGAATGTCCAGCCAGCAAAATCTGAATACTTAGACCCCGATTTGCTTGCAAGAAGCTTGGCAATGACGTCCTGTTGCCCCGCAGCTCCTATTGCAACGCTGAATGTAATATCTACTTCGCCTTCATGCGAGCCTATTGAGTACAGCCGCATGACTACAACGCTGCCGATGTCCTTGTTTTCAGGAGCAACTACATTGTTCGTCCACGCTTTGTCAACTTTCACCGTGGGAACACTCAGCGCTGTGTATGAGTTAGTGAACGAAATGCTTGTCGCGCTTGGAGTTGAGCCTGTATCCGGGAAAGAAATCACCACAGCCGGATATGAACCATCAGGCGCTGCCGGTGCAGCCCCGCCTGTTACAAATCCACTCGTATCCACAACGCAGGGGTTCTCCTCGTCTACCGTCAGCCCCGCTCCAATATCTATGTACCCATACTTTGGCGACAGCGATGCGCCGGTGATAGAAATCACTGTAGTTTGCGCATCATCCTCGGGATCGCTGTTTTGCTTGTAATTCTCGTAAATCAGATATGACTTGCCGCGGTAACCCGGGTCATTGGGGTCGTTTGCATACGCTGCCGAATACGCCGCCTTGATATGATCCATCAAGCTGCGTGTCGTCGGGTTGCTGGTATGTTGTATCGTCAGTGTGCCAAGGTCTGCGACGATTTCGTCATCATCGTTGATCTCAAATATCCGCAGGTCGATGGCCGACTGTTTTGGCGTGCCGCTCCAACTCTTTCCGACGGTAACTGTTGGGTCTTCCCGGACTTTAGTGTCGTCATTGCTGAATGCGATACTTAAGTTATTCGCATCGTCATTACAATCCCACAGTTTGCTCGAATCTAGTGTTATCCGCACGCCGGGGTATGACGGATCGCCGGAAGCCGGGGCTCCGATCGCAGCGCCGGGCGAAGCCTGCTCGAATGCTGCATATGGCACTCCCGCAACGGAACCGAATACTTCAGTAGTGCCGGCGCCATTATTAAATGCATTGGTAGTGCCGGAACCCAGCTCCGTATATGTCGACGGCTTGTTCGGGAACTCCTCGATCACTACATAGTCGTAGTCGTAATACGCAGTGATTGGAGTGTCCAGTGCACCCAATCTAGTCTTTATCACATCATAGAGATTAAAGGATTCCGTATTCTGCGCAACACTTACGGTGTTTAGATAAATCCATTTGTCAGTTGCCTTCTCCACAGCGTAGACATGGAAGGTGAAAGCCCTTGCAGGGTCGTCGGGATATGACTTCTTCAGCGAAATGTTGATCTTGACCTCGTTATCCCTCTCCATGTTTGTGAAGATCAGCACTTCCTTAGTCTTTAAGCTTTCTGAAATACCGGGCGCAGGTATCGTGAACTCACATCCGAAGAGTTTGAAATCTGGTCCGTATGTGCCAATGTCAACACCGTTTGCTAAAACGGAGCTGTTCCCATGGCTTCCAGTAGCAAGGGGCGCCTTGTACCCGTGGCGCGGCATCCCTGTGTCGCCCTGATATACTCCTCCCCGCCAGAAGTCACTGTCTATCTTAGTCTTTCTCCATACTAATGCGTATGGGTCAACGAAGTTGTCACTTAGCGGGTAATTGGCCTCGACCACTGCGAACTGTCTATCGTATATATTAGTCTCGCCGGCATCTTTTATAAACTCGACAAGGTCGATCTGCTCGCCGCGTTCCAGTGTGATCATACCCCCAACTTGGGTATACGTATATGGCCCCGGGTAAGCTCCGTCAACCTTGAATACGTAGAACTCAAACGGGTCTTCGTCAACAGGCGCACCATCCGGTTCTCTACCGTGTTCATCAGCCTTCTTGAGATATACTTCGTTTTCTATGTACTTGTACACATAGTTGCTAACGCTGATTTTTATTGTATTAGTGCTGCCTTCCTTTAGAGTGAACTCATACGCCGGATATGGATAGTCACTACCATATTTGTTGCTGGTGGACGTTCGGGACGTTCGGTCTGAGGGCGGACTCGCTGGATCTGTTGTAATCACAGCTGTGTCATACAGTGCATCGTGCTTGGGAATGCCCTCGTACCAGTAGCTGCTGCTTACCGTGCTGAAGCCGGAGCCGGATATTTCCGATGTTTTTTCATACAAGCCATCAAGGCCCGCAACCCCGACCCTGTCAGCATACGGGGAGTCTTCCAGCAGCACGAATTTTTCTTCGTATTTTTCTCCGAACTGAGCCGAGCCGTATAGAGCAGGAATCTTATTAAGCCTTACGGCTTCGTTGATCAGTTCAGATATTTGTGTTCCGTCAGAAACGCCATGACCCACCTTAAATGTTCCGAGGAACGTGTGCGTTCCGTCTGAGGCAACATGGTACAGATAGAAGTCGAACTTGGTTGTATCCTGTAAGTTATGCGTCTTTTCAACGGTAACGTACTGGCGTGCATATCTTGTTACATAGTTCGAAAACTTAATTGGGGTATCGCCCATAGCCGAGCTTACCGTAAACTCTACGCCGGGGTAGCTGTATACATCCGTTCGGCTTGTGGGTGAGTCAGAGTTAAGGACGATATATGGATCTGATCCATCTGTGGGAACTGTCAGTTGGTAGTAGTTGAGTGTATGTACGCTGTTGACTGTCGTCGTTTGTATGTCGGATTCCCATACGAGTTTCCTTGGGTCGTGATTGACATACTCCTCGACTATAGCGAACTTCTTCCCATAGAACTGACCGCCATAATTATCTATTGCGTATTCCAGGATTTCGTTAAACAGGTCAACTTTATTATTAGTTTTTGCCGAATCGTATTCATAGTCGATTGCGGTAACGTAATCATAGTCTGCGCCATCCACTGCGAATAGATGCAGTCGCTGAGTCTTTTTCCCGCTTACTGCAGCTCCATTACTATAATCATAGAAAGCTTTTTCTATGTCAATGGCAGGAGTTACTGTTTCCGGCTCTTTATTGGTGAACGCCCTTGTGATGTTCGAGGACGTAATGGTAAAGCTTGTGCCGGGGAAGTCGCCGTCAACTTCCGCTTCTGACGCCCTCTTGCCCACTACAGTGCCGTCGCGGTAGTAGTACTCGAGGTTTGTAGTTAGATTATTGACTAGAGTGCTTCGTGTGTAAGGCGCGTACGGATATGTCGAGTACGGGTTTGAGAGGCGTGTGAAGTTAGTCTCGACAATTACAAAAGTCTTATTGTAATAATCAAGCTTTTTATTATCGCCGTCTATGAAGTTAGTATCAAGATACTTGTAAAAATCGAGCGACTCGCCATGCTTTAATGTGAACGTGCCATACGGCTTATAAACCGTGCCGTCTAAATGGTATACTTCAAACTCATATTCAAATTCAGGATCTCTACCGGTGTTTTTGCCGTCATATGTTTTTGAGATGCTTATAGTATTGTTCAGCAAGGTCTTTGTGTTCTTGAACGCTATCGTCCTGCTGGGTGTGCTCTGGCTGAACTTGAAGTAGTAGCCAAGGTATCTGGCGCCGGATCCGTATACCCCTGATGTGCCCGGCTTTGTTGAAGAGCCATATGTGCTGGGCTCTGCATGACCGCTGATACCGTTGCCTGATATAGAGTAATCGGCATTGTCGATCCTTATTTGCGTGCTCATCGGCACGCCGTTGTTTTCAAGAGCAGTTCTGTAGTCGTATTCCTCGATGATGAAAAACTCTGTATCAGGGAGATCGTCCAGTATGCCTTCATCGGTGTAGTATTTGAGTATCTTGCTTTGGAATATTTCCAGCTCGTTGACGGGCGGCGTGGTTGTCGTGTCTCTTATGGTGAGTGTAAACACATCAGAATATGTGAGCGTACTACCTTTATAACCAAACACATAGAACGTAAATGTGGTGTCGTCGCCTGTGCTGGTTTGGTCCTTGACTATCTTCAGCGTCTGCGGGTATTTTGCCGCAGGCGTTTTTGAAGATTCTACGTTATTGAACGTAATGGTTTTGCCGGTATCGCCCGTGACGATACTATCGAGATCGAAACTGTATCCTACATAGTGGTCGGCGCCGCTGACAGTCGCTATGTTAGCCGAGGCTGTGCTTAGCAGGTATGCTGCATCTGTTGTGCCAGCCGTATAGGTCGACGCCGGGTAGTAGCGCGTTGTTCCGCCCGAGCTTGCTGTTGTCGTATGAGTAACGTACTTTGGCGCAGCTCCGGTCGTATCGAGTTTATCTGTGTAGTTCGGCCACTTTTCAACCACCAGCACAGAATAGCCTTTACCTACATAATCTGCGTAGCTTGCATAGGCTGTTGACAGAACCGCAGATGCAATATTGCCGGCGCCGCTTTTCAGTGTGAGCCCGCCCGGCAACGGAACCGGTGCAGAACCCGTTTTTACTAAGAATACATCAGCCGGAAATTCTTCGCTTGCTTCAAGGCCGGTCGATGTTTTTGCGACATTTAGCTTCACTGTGGGCGCATCTTTGCTTTGAACATTAGCTGTAAGTGTGCCGGGACCTCCGCGGGTCCCGCTGTTGTGGTACAGAAGCCTTTGGAAATCGGGCGGTTCTGCGGGATTGTATGACATTGAAACGAGATCGACCGCTTCCGTTAAATACGGGAACTCGTTTATGTTGACGCCGTTGACGCCCGTAGTGCTGTCCAGCTTACACTCGAAGCTGAATGCCGATGTATAGAGCGCATTAACATGGATATAAAACTCGGTGTCGAGAGGAACGGCGCCTGCAGGAATAGTCGGAAAAGCAGTTCCGCTTGCTGTTTGCCGAACTTTAAAATCCAAGCTGGAGGAAGTATCTGAAGCAGTGAGCATCGCATATACTTTTGACGTGTCAACATGCTCATTCTTCATGTTAGAGTTGATTATATACGGGCCGTACACAGTCGTAGAAGCAGTGCTTGCGCTGTTCGGTCCGGAAACTTTCGTTTCGTCTAATTTTATTGAGAACCGCTTATCTGATTCGGTGTATATGTCTCCGGGTTTACTCTTCAAATCTCTCAGGTATCCATACAGCTTTTGCGCGTTGGGCGAAAGCGTAGTATTCACCTTTGTGGTAATAGCCGAAGCATACTTTGCATTATTAGTGTTATACCATATGGCGTACTGCGTAGCTTTATATGCGTCAAGTTCCGTTAATGTGGGTATCCCCCACAGAAAACGCACTTGATCTAAAGACAAAACAGGGTATGAATTATTGAGAATATCTCTCACCTGCGAGGCGGTAGATCCAGTGCTTATATGCTCGTAGTCT
>Ga0082212_10008086_pt1 | contig 13804 bp, 11 predicted proteins | sample TergutNt197P3_FD_71548 | JGI IMG/M metagenome (GOLD analysis project Ga0082212, IMG submission 71548) | Neocapritermes taracua P3 segment gut microbial communities from Petit-Saut dam, French Guiana - Nt197 P3 | ecosystem: Host-associated > Arthropoda: Insects > Digestive system > Gut ... | reverse complement strand
TTTCCCTTTATGCCGGGCGTGGGCGAAGTGACGGTGCTGTGCGGCGCGCTCATCGGGGCGGGGCTCGGCTTTCTCTGGTTCAACGCCTACCCGGCGCAGGTTTTCATGGGCGATGTGGGTTCCCTGAGCCTTGGCGGACTGCTGGGTTTTCTCGCCGTGCTGTGCAAGCAGGAACTCGTCCTGGTCCTGGCCGGGGGTCTTTTCGTCGCGGAAACGCTCTCCGTCATCCTGCAGGTGGGCTATTTCAAGTGGACGGGCGGCAAGCGCATCTTTCGCATGGCGCCTTTGCACCACCATTTTGAGTTGAAAGGCGTTCCCGAGTCCAAAATCATCATCCGTTTCTGGATAACTTCGGCCCTGTTCGGGCTGATGGCCCTTTCGGTGCTCAAACTGCGCTGAGGAGACGAAGATGGCGAAGCGACACGGCAGAATACGGCCCGTGGGCAAGGGGGATACGGCGGCGGTGATCGGCGCCGGGCGTTCCGGCATGGCCGCGCTCAAACTCGTGTGCCGCCTCGGCGCGCAGCCGCGCCTGCTTGAACGCGACGAAACCGCTCTTTCCGCCGAGGCGCGGGCCTTCATAGAGCGGAACAAGGTGCAGCTCATCTGTGGCGAGCATGCGCCGGAGCATTTCGAGGGACTGGATTTTCTCGTCGTGAGTCCCGGCATCCCTGTGGCGAAGATTCTCCCCCTGCTGCCGGACTCCAAGGCGGAGCGGCCGGAAGTGTTGGCGGAAATGGAGCTGGCCTGGCGGCAGCTTGGGGGAGAACCCGTGCTGGCCGTAAGCGGGACAAGCGGCAAGACCACCACGGCGAGCCTTGCCGCCGCCATGCTGCGCCAGCAGGGCTTGAGCGTCTTTTTGGGCGGCAACATCGGCACCCCCCTGTCCGAATACGTGCTGGACGGCAGGCAGGCCGACGTGCTCGTGCTGGAAATTTCCAGCTTCCAGCTTCAAGCTTGCTCCTCCTTCCACCCGAGGGTCGGCGTGCTTCTGAATATTGCCGAGAACCATCTCGATCACCATGCGGACATGCGGGAGTATATTGAAGCCAAGTTCCGCCTCTTCCGCTGGCAGGACGAGGGCGACCTCGCCGTGCTGGGCAAGGGGCTTGAGCCCCTGGTCAAGCGCATGGCCATCAAGGCGCGGCAAGCGTATTTCACGCCCTGCGGACGCTTTTCCCGGACGCAGCTTTTCGGGAAGCATAACCAGGCGAATATGGAAGCCGCCTATCAGGCCTGCCGGGAATTCGGCGTGTCCGAGGAAAAGGCCGCCCAGGCCGTGGCCGCCTTCAAGCCCTTGCCGCACCGCCTGGAACGGGTGGAGGAACGGGACGGCGTGCTGTTTGTCAATGACTCCAAATGCACGACCGTGGCTGCCCTGAAGGTGGCCCTGGAAGCCTTTGACCGCCCTGTGCGTCTTCTTGCCGGCGGAAGGTTCAAAGGCGGGGATCTTGATGCCCTGCGTGAACTCATAAGGGAGCGCGCGCGCGTGGTGGGGCTGTTCGGCGAGGGCAGGGAATATTTTGAAAAAGCCTGGCAGGATGTCGTGCCCCTGCACTGGAGCCCCGCCCTGGAAGAAGCCGTGCGGGTGCTTGCGGCAGGGGCGCAGGCCGGGGAGGTGGTGCTTCTGGCGCCGGCCGCTGCGAGCTTTGACTTGTATGCCGACTACGAAGCGCGCGGAAACGATTTCAAACGCATAATAAAGGAACTTCCGTCATGAGCAGATTCACGGGCAAGGCCGCGCTCGGCCAGGAAGGACCGGAGGCCCCCTATGACTGGTGGATGCTGACCCTGGTTGTCGTGCTGCTCGGCATCGGCCTGGTCATGGTGCTCAGCGCCAGCGGCATAGTGGCGGAGAAGATGTACAACGACAAGTACTTCTTTTTCAAAAAACAGGCGATCTTCGCGGCCCTGGGAGGTCTAGCCCTCTGTTGCGCGGCCCTGCTGCCGCGTTCCTTGCTGTACCGCCTGCAATATCCCGCGCTGTTCGCGGTCTTGATCCTCATGTGCGTCACGCTGACTCCCTTTGCTCCCAAAATCAACGGCGCAAAACGCTGGATATCCTTGGGCGGCTTATCTTTGCAGCCCATGGAATTCGTGAAAATCGCGCTTGCGCTGTACCTGGCCTATTTTATGAGCAGCAAGCAGGATCTCGTGAAAACCTTCAGCAAGGGGGTCATCCCGCCTTTTGCCGTGACCGGGATTTTTTGCCTGCTGCTGCTTTTGCAGCCGGACTTCGGCAGCGCCGTGGTGTTGGCGGGCATGTTGTTTTTCATGTGCCTGGCGGGCGGAACCCGCGTCATCTACCTGCTCGTGTCCCTGTGCATGGCCGCGGGCGGCGCGCTGGCCCTGGTGCTGTACAGCGGCTACCGCGCCCGGCGGCTGATGGCCTTTCTCAACCCTTTTGAGGATGCGCACAACACGGGATATCAACTCGTGCAGTCTCTGTATGCGCTCGGCCTGGGCGGCTTTTCCGGGGTGGGCGTGGGCGCGAGCCGCCAGAAAATGTTCTATCTGCCGGAAGCGCACAACGATTTTATCATGGCTGTGCTGGGCGAAGAGATGGGCTTTCTCGGCATCAGCCTGGTCATGCTGCTTTTTACCTTGCTGTTCTGGCGCTGCTACCGGGTGATCGTGGGGCAGCGCACGATGCGCGATCGTCTTTCCGCCTTTGGGCTCACGCTCGTCCTGGGACTGGGCGTGGTGCTGAATCTTGCCGTGGTCATGGGCATGGCGCCGCCCAAGGGCGTGCCCATGCCTTTTCTGAGCTATGGCGGCAGCAGCCTGGTGGCCACGATGATTTGCGTGGGGCTGATGCTGAACTTTTCGCGGACGATGGCGCGCCGGAACGCGCCGTCTCCTCCGGGAGGATGATCCGTGGAGCGTGTGGTTCTGACGACAGGGGGCACCGGCGGCCATATCTTCCCGGCATTGGCCGTGGCGGAGGAGCTGCGCGCCCGGCGTCCCGGCATGCGGCTGCTTTTCGTGGGCTCTGAATACGGCCCGGAAGCGGAACTCTGCGCCCTGGCCGCTGTGCCCTTCGTTGGTCTGCCCGTTCGCGGCTTTTGGGGCCGCGGCCTGAAGTCCCTGGGGGCCGCCGTGGGCATGTTGCGCGCCCTGTGGAGGGCCTTGACCCTGTTGCGGCGCTTTGCGCCGCAAGCCGTGCTGGGCTTCGGCGGCTATGCCGCCTTTGCCTCGGTATCGGCGGCGCGCTGCCTGGGTATTCCGGCGGCGGTGCATGAACAGAATGCCCGCGCAGGGGTGAGCAATGCCTTGTTGGGCAGGCTGACCGGAAACATTCTCTGCTCCCTGCCGGAAACGCAAGGTTTCGGAGGCCGCGCCGTCGTGCTGACGGGCAATCCCGTACGCCGTTCCGTGCTGGAAGCCGGGGAAAGGGCCCGTCGCGGCGGAGGAAAGCGCCTTTTGATCATGGGCGGCAGCCAGGGCGCCAAAGCCGTTAATAGCTATGTGGCGCAGTCCCTGCCAAGGTTCAGGGAGGCCGGGATTGAGATCTGGCACCAGAGCGGCGGCGCGGATTATGAAAGAATGCTTGCCGTCTACAAGGATGCGGACATGGAAGGGGCGCGGCTGGAACCCTTCATCCACGACATGGGCCGGGCTTACACCTGGGCGGATTTGGCGCTGTGCCGCGCAGGCGCGACTACGGTGGCCGAATTGGCCGCCTGCGGCCTGCCGGCGGCCTTTATCCCCTTTCCTCATGCCACGCATGATCACCAGACCGCGAACGCCCGCCTGTTTGAGCGGCAGGGCGCGGCGCTTGTGGTTGCGGAAAGCGAACTTGACCGGCGGGATTGCGCGGGCATGGTGGCAGCTTTGCTGAACAGTCCGGAAAAGCTTGCCGCAATGTCGGATTCCGCCCGTAAACTGGCGCGTCCACGGGCAGCGGCGGATGTCGCGGATTTTTTGGAAAAATTGGCCAAGGGCGCAAGCTACTCCCCATCTTTTCCGTGAAGGAAGGCAACAGGTGCAGCATAAGATTCGTAAAATCCACATGACCGGCATCGGCGGAGCGGGCATGAGCGGTATCGCCGAAGTGTTGCTCAACCTCGGCTACGACGTGGGCGGTTCCGACCTGAGCGCTTCCGCGGCGGTGGAACGCCTGAGAAAACTGGGCGCGCGCATATCCATCGGGCATGCCGCTGAAAACGTGGCGGACGCCCAGGTGCTCGTCAAATCCACCGCGGTGGGGGAAGACAATCCCGAGGTGCGTGCCGCGCGGCAAAAAGGCATTCCCATTATTCCGCGCGCAGAAATGCTGGCCGAACTCATGCGCCTGCGCGAGGGCATCGCCATTGCGGGCACGCACGGCAAAACCACCACCACGTCGTTGACAGCGGCCATTTTCGACGCCGCGGAAACGGATCCCACCGTGATCATCGGCGGGCGGCTCAATGTTTACGGCTCCAACGCGCGCCTCGGCCAGGGAAAATACCTGATTGCCGAAGCCGACGAGTCGGACGGTTCTTTTTTGTGCCTGGCGCCGATTATCAACGTGGTCACCAATGTGGACAAGGATCACATGGATTTTTACGCAAGCCAGGATGCTATTGACGAAGCCTTTGTCAGCTTTATGAACAAAGTGCCGTTTTACGGCCTGAACGTGGTATGTGGCGACGACGCCGGGGTTGTGCGCCTTCTGCCCCGGGTGAAACGGCCGGTCGTAACCTACGGTTTTGGGGAACACAACCAGGTTCGGGCAAAAATACTGGATTCCGGGGCCAGAAGCCGTTTCGAGGTGCTGGTGCGCGGCGTGGGCATGGGCGTGGCGGATTTGGCGCACCCTGGCAAGCACAATGTGCTCAACGCGCTCGCGGCCGTTGCCGTGGCGCTGGAGGCGGGCATAAGCGCGCGGCACTGCCTTGACGGCCTGGCCCGTTTCAAGGGCGTGGGCCGCAGGTTCGAGATCAAGGGAGAAAAAGACGGCGTACTTGTCGTGGACGATTACGGACACCATCCGGCGGAGATCCATGCCACGCTGGCGACGGCCCGCCAGGTTTTTCCGCAGCGCAGGCTGGCAGTGGTCTTCCAGCCTCACCGTTTTACGCGCACCCAGGCGCTGTTCGGCGAGTTCTGCAAGGTGTTCGACAGCGCGGACAAGCTCTTTTTGCTGGAAATTTATCCCGCTTCGGAAAAACCCATTCCGGGCGTGAGCGGGCAAAGCCTGGCGCAAGGCATCCGGCAGGTGTCAGATACGGATGTCGAATATATCCCGGATATGCCAACACTGCTGGAAACGCTGCGCGGGCAACTGCGCGGCGGCGACTTGCTCCTGACCTTGGGGGCGGGTTCCGTAACCAACGTAGGACCCCACTACCTGGCGGAGAAATAATGCCTCTTGTCCATCCCGCGTCTCTTCTCAGTTCGTTGACGACCCTGCGCCTGGGGGGCAGGGCGGCAGCAGAATTCCGCCTGGACAGCGAACATGAACTCGACGCCTGCGGCAAGCGGATCAGTTCCCTGGGATTGCCCGCGCATGTTCTGGGCGGAGGAAGCAATATTCTCGCCCGGGATGGGGAACTCCCCCTGTTGCTGGTGCGTCCCAATTTCCGGCAGGGGCCGGAAATCTTGGGGGAAAAAGACGGCAAGACCATAGTCCGCGCGGGCGCGAGCGTGCGCCTGCCGCATCTTCTGGCCAAGTGCGCCGGCTGGGGCTTGTCGGGTTTTGAAGGACTGACGGGCATTCCCGGTACTGTGGGGGGGGCTGTGGCCATGAATGCCGGATCCCGCGGTTGTGAGATCGTTCCCCTTGTGCACAGCCTTCGGATCTGGTCGCCCGGCAAGGGCCTGAAAGATATTTTTTCTGACCAGTGGAAATTTGCGTATAGATATTTTGGTCTTACAGAAAAGGAAGAATGTTTTTTCATTATTTCTGCAAGCTTCTGCTTGACGAGAGCTTCAAGCAATGGCATCAGAGAAACCATGCGTCTCAACTATTTCAAGAAAAAGTCTACACAACCCGTCCTCGCCTGGAGTGCGGGCTGCGCCTTTACGAATCCGTCGCCGGAACTTCCGGCGGGAAAATTGCTGGATGAGGCGGGATTCAAGGGTAAACGCCTGGGGGGCATGGCTTTTTCCCCCATGCACGCGAACTTTCTGGTGAACGAGGGCAAGGGCAGCGCGGGCGCGGCTTTGGAACTTCTGGGCCTGGCCCGGGAGGCCGTGCAGCGCCGCAACGGCATCAGCCTCCAATTGGAAATACAGGTGCTTCCGTGTTCCTGAAACTGCGAAAAGGCAAACGCCAGGCGCGCAACACGCACACGCATGTAGCGCCGAAGACGCAACGCGCCGCTCCGAAGCGCAAGCGCTTGCTGCCTTCGCTGGAGTTTTTGAAAGGAACTTCGATCCTGGTGCTGCTGGCGGCCGTGGGGGCCGGACTGCTTGCCGGGCTGGCGCTGGGTTCGCTGCATCTTTACCGCTATGCCACAAACAGTCCCCTGTTTGCCGTCAAAACCGTGAACATAGCCGGCAACGTGCGCATGCAGCGCGAAGAGGTGCTGAACCTGACAGGCGTTAAGCCGGGAGACAACTGCCTCGCCGTCAGCATCGCGGGCATGGAGAAATCAATCAGCCGGAGCCCCTGGATCGAGGAGGTTTCGGTGAAGCGCGTGCTGCCGGATCGCTTCGACATCCGTCTGCGGGAGCGCAGCCCCTGGTTTTGGGTGCGCCATGAGGGTCTTTTGCACTATGCGGATGAACTGGGCAGGCCGATCGCGCCCGTGGAGTCCGCCAATTTCATGTCTCTGCCCGCGTTGGATGTCCAGGCCGGGGCGGAGGAGCTTTTGCCGGAGATACAAAAGTACGTGGCGGGACTCAAGGGCAACGCCATCCCTGTGGACTACGCCGCCATATCCTGGATACGCCTCAGTCCCGGCAAGGGAGTGGAAGTGTATGTGGAGACGCGGGATATGCATCTTTCCATCGCTCCGGACGACTGGAACGCCAACTTGAACCGTCTTGGCGTGGCTTTGGGAGATCTGGCGCGGCGCAATGAACTGTCTTTGGTGCGCGAAATGCGCGCGGCGGACGGCAATGTGTGGGTGATACGGAAGTCTTAGGATGGGGGGCAGGCCATGAGCAAGTCTGAACTGATTGTCGGCCTTGATGTAGGCACCACAAAAATTTGCGCCGTGGTGGGAGAATTGAATGAAAAAGGCCTTGTGGAAGTGGTGGGCATAGGCAGGAGCCCCTCCACGGGTTTGCGCAAGGGCGTGGTGGTGAACATTGACCAGACCGTGCAGTCCATCAAGAAGGCCCTGGAAGAAGCGGAACTGATGGCGGGCTGCACGATACGATCCGTCTACGTGGGCATAGCGGGGGGCCATATCAAGGGCTTCAACAGCGACGGCATGATTGCCGTCAAGGGCGGAGAAGTGACGCAGCGCGATGTGGACCGCGCCCTGGATGCGGCGCGGGCCATTACCATACCCGCCGACCGCGAGGTCATCCATATTTTGCCGCAGGAATACATTGTGGACAACCAGCGGGGCATCGTGAACCCGCTCGGCATGGCGGCCATGCGCCTGGATGTGAAAGTGCATATTGTCACCGGCGCGATTTCCTCCGCCCAGAATATCATCCGATCCTGCCACCGCAGCGGCCTTGAAGTGGCTGACATAGCCCTTGAATCGCTGGCCTCCTCCAAGTCCGTGCTGACGGAGGAAGAGCGCGAAATCGGCGTCGCCCTGGTTGACCTGGGCGGCGGCACGACGGATATCGCCATTTTCGCCAACGACGCGATCAAGCACACCGGCGTGCTGGGGCTTGGCGGACAAAACCTGACCAATGACATCGCCTTCGGCCTGCGCACCCCCACGGCCGCGGCGGAAAAAATCAAGCTGAAATACGGATGCGCGCTGGCGGACATGGTGCGCGCCGAAGAGTTCATTGAAGTGCCGAGCGTGGGCGGCCGCGAACCGCGCAGGCTTTCGCGCCAGGTGTTGGCGGAGATTTGCGAGCCGCGCATGGAGGAGATCCTTTTCCTCGTGGAACAGGAACTGAGCCATTCCGGCTACAAGGATATGGTGGGCGCGGGAGTGGTGCTGACGGGCGGAGCGGCGCTGATCGAAGGCTGCCAGGAACTGGCCGAGCAGATTTTCAACCTCCCCACGCGCATCGGGTACCCGTTGCATGTCGGCGGCCTGAAAGACGTGGTTGACAGCCCGAAGTATGCGACTGCCGTCGGCCTTTTACGGTACGGGGCGGAAAAGGAGAGCAGGGGCCAGCGGAAGTTCGCCCCTTCGGGGGGTGGGGGCGATGCCGGCCTGTTTGAAAAAATCGTCAAAAAGATGAAAAAGTGGGTTTCCGACGTCTCATAGGGGTTCACTGGGCAATCGTCAGGATGCGTCCTTTAGCCGCAGGGAGGCGGGGGGCATAACGAGCAAGGGAGGAATGGCACATGGAATACGAAAGCATCGCACATGTGACGGGCTTTGCGAGCACGGCACGGATCAAGGTTGTGGGTGTCGGCGGCGGCGGCGGCAACGCCGTGCAGCACATGATTGATTCCGGTTTGTGCGGGGTAAGCTTTATCTGCGCCAATACCGACCTTCAGGCGCTCAACAGCAGCGCGGCGCCCGAGAAGGTCCAGATGGGAGAAAAGCTGACCAAGGGGCTTGGCGCCGGCGCGAACCCGGCCATCGGGCGCGAGGCGGCGCTGGAGAGCGTGGCCGCCATCAAGGAGTGCCTGTCCGACGCGGACATGGTCTTTGTGACGGCGGGCATGGGCGGCGGAACGGGCACCGGCGCGGCTCCGATTATCGCGCAGGCAGCCAGGGAACAGGGCGCGCTGACCGTGGGCGTGGTGACGAAACCCTTCAGTTTTGAAGGCGCGAAGCGCAAAGCATACGCGGAAGCGGGCATTGCCGAATTCCGCCAGCACGTTGATTGCCTGATTACCATCCCCAATGACCGGCTGTTGACCTTTGCGCCCAAAAAAGCGCCGTTCAAGGACATGCTCAAGAAGGCGAACGACATTCTGCACTGCGCCGTTCAAGGCATCTCCGACGTGATCATGAAAGAAGGGCTCATCAACGTGGACTTTGCCGACGTGCGGACCGCCATGAAAGAAGCCGGCCTTGCGCTGATGGGCACCGGCGCCGCCTCGGGCGAAAACCGCGCCCGCGAAGCGGCCATGCGCGCGATCACAAGTCCGCTGCTGGAAGACGTGTCCATAGACGGCGCCAAGGCAGTGCTCTACAACATCACCGCCGGCATGGACATCACGGGTGACGAAATCGAGGAAATCGGCACGATCATTGCCGATGCCGTGGATAGTGAAGCCGAGGTCATCTTTGGCATGGTCTATGATGAAAATGCCGGCGACGAGCTGCGCATTACCGTTATCGCCACCGGCATTGACGCCGCGCCGAAGCCGGAAGCCGTGCAGCCCCCTGCCGGCAATGTGACTGATTTCAAGCAGGCTTCCGCGCGCAGGCATGCGCAACAGGCGCAGGCGAAAGCGGCCCCGGCGTCCGGCGGCGTCCGCCAACACCGCATACCGGAACTATGGTATGACGAAAAGAGCGATCTGCCCGCCATTGTGCGCAAGGAACAGGCGCTTGGACACCGGAAGGGCTATGCCAAGTATGAGCCGGGGGGGGAGGATTTTATTTTTGACGAAGAGGAATTTGAGATGCCGGCCTTTATCCGGCGATCAGCGGATTAACGAAATATACATGGCCGTAACGGCCTCATGTGCAATTGCCATACAGTGCGGCGCCTAACCGCGCTATGGTCGGCGGACTTATTGTGCTGCGGTCCGCCGGTACCTCCTCCCAGGAACACCGGGGCTCCCCATGACGCCTCGGTGTTCTTTGCATATGCTCAGACTGCCTCCGGCGGCAGGCCCGGTTGCGGCAGCGCCGACCACAGCGCATGCGCCGCGCCGAGCAGGGCCGCTTCGCCAAAGGGGCGACCGATCAGTTGTACGGCCGTAGGCATGCGGCTTTGCGCGCCCAGGCGTATGGGCAGCGACAGGCCGGGCAGGCCGGCCAGGTTCGCGGGCAGGGTATAAATGTCCCTCAGGTACAAGGAGAGCGGATCCTGATCCCGCTCGCCCAGATGCCACGCGACAAGCGGCGTGACAGGGCCGCAGACGATATCGCATTGCTTGAACGCCGCCTCGAAATCCTGCTGGACAAGCCGCCGCACCTGGGCGGCTTTTGTATAGTAGGCGTCGTAATAACCGGAAGACAGCACATAGGTTCCCAGCATGATGCGGCGCTTCACTTCTTCGCCGAAACCCTCGCTGCGGGAACGCAGATACAGTTCCTCAAGATCCCGCGCGCCTTCAGCGCGGCGGCCGAAGTGCGCCCCGTCGAAACGGGCCAGGTTGGAACTCGCCTCGGCCATGAGGATGATATAATACGCGGCTACGGCCGGATGCGTGTGCGGCAGCGAGATGGGCACGATCTCCGCGCCGAGTTGCCGCGCCAGGTCCAGCGCTTCGCGGCAGGCGTGTTCCATTTCCTCGCTCAGGCCATGGGCCAGGAATTCCTCGGGCAGGCCGAGACGTATCCCTCTCAGGTCTTTTCCGTTTCTGACGGCCGCCATGTAATCATCCGCCGGCAGGGGGGAAGAGGTGGCGTCGCGCGGGTCATGCCCCGCGATGACGGAGAGCACAAGAGCGCAGTCTTCCACGGTCCGGGCCAGCGGCCCGATTTGATCGAGGGAGGAGGCCAAGGCGATGCCGCCGTAACGCGACACGCGGCCATAGGTGGGTTTGAGGCCCACGCAGCCGCAGAAGGCCGCCGGCTGGCGGATGGATCCGCCGGTGTCGGAGCCCAGTGAGGCAAAACATTGGCAGGCGGCCACGGAGGCGGCGGATCCCCCGCTTGAGCCGCCGGGCACGCGCGTGATGTCCCATGGGTTTTTGCTGGGCCCGAACGCGGAAAATTCCGTGGAGGAACCCATGGCGAATTCGTCCATGTTGGTCTTGCCCAGAATGACGGCGCCGGCTTCGCGCAGGCGCCGCACGACAAAGGCGTCATACGTGGGCATGTAGTTTTCCAGCATGCGCGAGGCCGCTGTGGTGGGCAGATCCTTGGTGAGCAGGGAATCCTTGAGCGTGATCGGCACTCCCCAGAGCGGCCGGGAAGCGTCCGGCCCCTGCCTGTCCAGTTGTTGCGCTTCTTCCAGCGCGTCCTCATCCCGCCTGCCCAAGAGGGCGTTGATCCGGGGTTCTGTTCGCGCAATCTGCTCCAGGCAGGCTCGGGTGACGTCCTCGGCGCGCAGTTCGCCCCTGGCAAGCCTGTCGCGGACATCCACCAGGGAAAGCCGGTGCGGCGCCGTCATCCTACTATCCTCGGCACGATAAAATAGCGTCCGTCCTGTTCCGGGGCGCCGGCAAGCAACCTTTCCCTGTCCAGGGATGCTTCGGGCAGATCGGGACGTGTCGCCGCGTTGTGCTGCACGGGCCGGTACAAGGCTTCCACTCCCTGCGTGTCCACGGCATTCAGGGTGTCCATGTAGCGCAGGATGCCGCTGAACTGGCGCGCGAAGCGCTCCTGCGTCGTCCCGTCCAGTTCGAGCTTGGCCAATTCGGCCATGTGCGCCACATGTTCTCGGGTGATGCCCATGTGTACTCCGAAAGATCGTTGAGGTGTATTCAGCGTGCCTCAGGCGCGGGCGGCGGCGGGGCAACGGCCGGGGGCAGAAGCCGCAGGGGAGAAGCCGCGGCCGGGGATGGAGCGAGCAATGCCGGGGTGGGACTTTCGCCCTGGGCTATGCGCATCCGTTCCGCAAAACGGGCCTGCGCCTCCTGCCAGGCCGCTTTCAGTTGATCGGGCTGCACAGGCGTAAAACCGCTCGCAACCGGAGAGAACACGAAGAGGGTTTGCGCGGCCTTGCCCTGTGCGTCCCAGGCGAGGGGGGCCATGCTCCAGGCGATGGCGTGCTGTGCTTCCATGGCGCGTCTGGTCACAGTCTGCGGGGCCCAGCCGGCAGTGAGCCTCATATGGGAGGCAAAACGCATGAAGTCGTAACCGAGGCCGATCCAGAAGTCTGGAGGGGCGCCCTGCATGGCTGCCTGTAAAGACTGCGCGCCAGGGCTGGAGAGGCCCGGATTCCAGGCGCCGGGAAATACGGCAAGCTGGTAGTGCTGGGGCAGGGCCGGGGGCCTGTTCAGTATTCCTTCTCCCCAGAGCGAGGAACCGAGCAGCACTGCTCTGTCTTCCCCATTATAACGCAGGCTGGTGAGGAGCTGATCCGCAGAAGACCAGGAATCCGGCAGGAAGATGCCCTGAAGATTGGTGGTGGGGAAGGGGGTTTTGTTGATTTCCTGTCTGCCGACAAGCCTGGCGGCCGCTTCCGGCCAGCTTGCCGCCGCGCCGGGAGTATAGCTCGCCGTGTACGCCGCGGCGCCGCGCAACGTGGCGCGTTGGCGGAAAATTTCCGCCATGCGCTTGCCGTAGGCTTCGTCGGGATACAACACCCCGTAGGACGTGAAGCCCATTTCGATTTGCAGGAAGCTGAGCAGCGCGTCCACCTGATCCTGGGGACTGGGGAAGAAGCGCCAGGCGGCAAAGCCTTCATCGCCCGGCTCAAGCTGGGGCAGAAAGGCGAAAAATGCTCGTCCTCTGGCGGCAGGCGACTTTTTGGCCGCGTTGTATGCCGCAGCCAGCACGGGGCCGCCCACCAGGGCGCATTCGTGCGGCAGTGCGGCGAGCTGGGTCAGCCAGTCGGGTTGTTCTGTATCCAGAATTCGCACGTGCGCGGCGGCGCCTTGGCGTTCCAGTTCCTGCTTGGCGATGCGTGCTCCCTGCAAAATTTTTTCGGCAATGCCCTTGGCCGGCCCTTGCAGGGGCAGGGCCAGCGAAAGACAGAGGTCGCCTGCGGGCGCGGGAAGGACTGCTGGGGACGTCTGGTGTTGCGGAACGGGTTGGGGCGACGTCCGATGTTCCGGGCTTGGCTTGGAGGAAAAAAACGGCAGGCATGCGCTCAGCATAACGCACGCGCACAGGACAGCCGAGCGGAAGAGGACACGCCCGGGGGCGTTCGCGGGCGATAGAGTCGTGTTCATGGCGCGCAAGGCTCCTGTATTTGGACACAAAACGCCAGCCCGCGCGTTCTTCGCGGACTGGCGTAGAGTAAACCACAGCATGCGATTCATGCAAGGATTGGGTCAGGAGATTATTTTTTGACCTCGGTAAAATCGGCGTCCACAACGTCGTCGCCGTCTTTCTTCGTATCCTGCCCGGCGGAACCGTCGTCCGCGGAAGCTCCGTCAGCGCCGCCCGCATGTTGCTGGTTCTGTTGCTGGTAGAGCTGTTCAGCCAGCTTGTGGGATGCCTGGGCCAGCGCATCCGTGGACTGCTTGATGGCTTCGGTATCTTCGCCTTCCATAAGCTTACGCAGAGCTTCCAGTTTTTGTTCGATATCGGACTTGAGCGAGGCATCCACCCGCTCGCCGAGATCCATCAGGGACTTTTCTGTGCCGTAGATGAGACTGTCCGCGTGGTTGCGGGCTTCGATGAGTTCCTGCTTCTTTTTGTCTTCCGAGGCGTGGACTTCTGCTTCCCGCACCAGTCGCTGGATATCGGCCTCGGACAGGCCGGAGGAAGCCGTGATCTGAATGGACTGTTGCTTGCCGGTGCCGAGATCCTTGGCGGAAACATTCACGATGCCGTTGGCGTCGATATCGAAGGACACCTCAATCTGGGGGACGCCGCGCGGGGCCGGGGGGATGCCGGTCAGATCGAAGCGGGCCAGGGTCATGTTGTCGCCGGCCATGGGACGTTCGCCCTGCAGCACATGGATGGAAACCGAGGGCTGGTTGTCCGAGGCC
>Ga0082212_10008085_pt1 | contig 13804 bp, 12 predicted proteins | sample TergutNt197P3_FD_71548 | JGI IMG/M metagenome (GOLD analysis project Ga0082212, IMG submission 71548) | Neocapritermes taracua P3 segment gut microbial communities from Petit-Saut dam, French Guiana - Nt197 P3 | ecosystem: Host-associated > Arthropoda: Insects > Digestive system > Gut ... | reverse complement strand
GCAAACTTACCGTTTGGCGTGCCGTGAACTTGGTAACGCCCGCGCAACGCCTCACTGACGCTCGTGAGAACGTCGGCACAGTTATCCACTGCCAAAATCGTCTTATCCATGCTGTTTTCGCTCGGGCGTGTGATGACTTTGATATGCTCTTTCTCCAACGTAGTCGCCACTTCTTTTGCGCGGTCATACTGCCGATTGGCTATCATCTGCGACAGCTTGTCAAACACGTCATTCATGGGTTTCAGCTCTTCCGCCATGTCCCCTGCGTCTTTGTGATTGCCCACTCTTAACATTCGGTTAATGGTGGCTAAATTATGCGCGATTTTCTCGTTAAGCTCGATTCTTTTTAGCGGCGGCGGCGCGGCGCGATTCGCCGTCTGCAACTCAATTGACAAAAGGAGCATATCGGCAACAGCTTGACGCATCAGCGGCTCACACAACGCCACGTCCCGCGTTTTCGCTGACTGCAACAGCGCGTGCACGTAAGCAATGCAGTGCTTGGCGTGTATCGCTTCCGCCATTTCCGAAATTGCCTCGAGTAGTTCGACAAACGTGGTCTTGTCCCCTGTCATAAGCGCGTGTTCCAACTGACCCGTGTAAATTTCTATGTTGTCAATATAGCGTTCTGTGTCGTTAATTCCCATAATGAATCACCACTTTTCCCGCTACTCACGCAAACGGAACGCCGACACCAACTCCTCAAGCATACGCGCTTGACCGCTCAACTGTTCACTCGCCGCCGCGCTTTGTTCCGACGTCGCCGAGTTGGTTTGAACAACTTGTGCTACTTGGTCAATCGCCGTGTTGATTTGATAAATGCCGCCCGCCTGTTCGTTCAGCGATTTGGAGATTTCCATAATCAGCTCGGTGCTTTGCTGAATGCCCGCAACAATTTCCGAAAGGCTGGTTTCCGTATCGGCGGCAATTCTCGCGCCTAACTGTGACTTAGTGATGGAGTTGGCAATCAGCTCTTCCGTATCATGCGCCGCCTCGGAGCTTTTCGCCGCTAAGTTACGCACTTCTTCCGCCACGACTGCGAATCCTTTACCGTGCTGACCCGCCCGCGCCGCCTCGACTGCGGCGTTCAGCGCGAGAATGTTGGTTTGGAATGCGATGTCGTCAATTACTTTAATGACGCGGCTGATGGACTGGCTCGCCTCGTCAATTTCGCGAACGGCAGTCATCATCTCAGCCATTTGTGAACTGCCCGTTTCGGCTTTGGTTTTCACCATGCCCACAAGTTCAGCCGCGCGCCCCGCCCCCTCTACGTTTTGGCGCGTAACGCCCGATATTTCGTTGACCGAACCCGATAATTCCTCCACCGTTGCGGCTTGTTCGGTCGAACCTGACGCAAGTGACTGTGCCCCCTCGCTTACTTGGCTCGCGCCTACGGCAACTTGTGATGACGCAATAGACATTTCTCTGAAAATATTATTGAGGCTGTCAGACAGGTTCTTGACGGATTTCCCCATAATGTCAGTGTCGCTCACCACTTCTATGTCCGTAGTCAAGTCACCCTCAGCTAAGCGGTTAAGCTCGGCGGCAATATGTCGGATATGCGCCAAGAAGTGGTCAATGTCTTTAATCGTGCTTCCCACTTCGTCTTTTAAGTTGTTATACCGATTGAGCGCGTTCGCCTCCTGTTGCGTAGGCGCGATGTTGCCCGTATCCCCTGCGCGGCGCATGAACCCTGCCAATACTGACAGCGGTTTGGCAATACAGCCCGACAAGTAATTCGCGAAAGAAAAACCCGTGATAATCGAAACAAACAACATAACAACAATGACCGCTAACAAGATTTTGTACACCAATACTGCGTCGGCGATTTTATCGTCTGCTGATTTTTCGTTATACACGGTGCATTCGTCCAACAAGTCGCCTAACTTCACGCTTATCGGATAGCCTGTGTTGGTTAAGTAGTCCCGCGCTTCGTCGCGTTTGTTGTCGGTAGCTAATCCGCGACAATGGTCAAGAAACGTCTGCCATTCACTCCACGACGACATAATCGCGTTATACTTACCGCGTTCAAAATCGCCGACTAATGTTTTTTCATATTTCGACGCGCTGTCATGGAACTCTGTGTCTGCTTTGTTTAGCTGAGCGACTGCGGTTTTGTAATAATCGGTGTCCGTTTCATAGTTGATAATATCACGAATGTATACGCGCGTTTCTAAAAACTGTGCTTCCATATGCCCCACCGCTTCAATCGCGGTGACGTTGTGTTCGTACATATCTGACGTTCCGTTTTTGATTACGTTCATGCCGTAAATCCCGAATCCGCCCACAATGCCCAACATAAAAATGATGATACCAAAGCTGATGATTAGCTTAACGGAGGTTTTCATATTACCCATTATTTACACCACCTTATTCCATACTTTAATGTTAGTATATCACACTATAACGCTTATTACAAGTGATAAATTTCACAAAGTATTTGGTAATTTTTTGTGCATTTTGCACAAATTCAGAAGAATTACAGCAATAAGATTTTATGCTTGACTTATCGTGAAATCCGTGATATAATATACATATTCTTATTTCATATTTTAAGGAATCAAACCAACATGAGCATTTTCCAAGAATTAAAAAAACGCAACCTCATCGCGCAAATGAGCCACGAAAAGGAAATACAGGAGCTGTTAGACGGCGAGAGCATCAAGTTTTACGTCGGTTTTGACGCTACTGCCGATTCGTTGCACATCGGGCACCTTATGCAGCTCATCACCATGAAACGCCTGCAACAAGCGGGACATTACCCTATCGCGCTGTTGGGGACTGCTACGACGTTAATCGGAGACCCCACCGGCAAGACCGATATGCGGAAAATGCTGACGAGTGAGCAAATCGCCCACAATGCCGAGTGTTTCCGCGCGCAAATGTCCGGCATTCTTGACATGAGCGAGGGTAAAGCCGAAATCGTCAAGAACGGGGACTGGTTCGCCGATATAAAATACCTCGAATTCCTGCGCGACATAGGAAAGCTCTTCTCTGTGAACAAAATGCTGACTGCCGAATGTTTCAAGTCCCGTCTTGAGAAAGGGCTGTCATTCTTGGAGTTCAACTATATGCTCCTGCAAAGCTATGACTTTTTGCACCTCTACCGCGAAAAAGGCGTGAAACTGCAAATCGGCGGCGATGACCAGTGGTCGAACATACTCGCGGGGGCGGACTTAGTGCGCCGCGCCGAACAAATAGGCGACAGGAGTAATCCGCAGGCTTTCGCCATGACGTTCGCGCTGTTAGCGACGCGTGAAGGCAAGAAAATGGGCAAAAGTGAGAAAGGCGCAGTGTGGTTAGACCCCGACAAATGCTCCGTGTATGACTTCTTTCAACACTTCCGCAACGTAGACGATGCAGACGTTATCAACCACCTCAAGATGATGACGTTTGTGCCTCTCGAGCAAATTGAGGACATGGAACGCACGTTGCAGGGCGTGCAGCTCAATCAAGCCAAAGAATTGTTGGCGTTTGAGATGACGAAGTTAGTCCACGGCGAAAACGAGGCAGTTAAAGCGCGTGACGCGGCGAAAAACGTGTTCTCGAGCGGCGGCGAAGATGTGAATATGCCCACTGTGAACGTCACCGAAAGTGAAATGGGTATACTGACGCTGTTAGTCGCGGCGGGGTTGTGCAAGTCCAACCGTGAGGCGCGTACGGCAGTGGAGCAGGGCGCGGTGAGCATCAACCGCGAAAAAGTCCTCGATGTGAACGCAGTCATCACCGTTGAGCCGTCCGTAATCGTTGGTAAAGGCAAAAAGAACTTCATTAAAGTTGTCAGGTGAAGGAGTATATATGTCCAAATCGGCTTTTTCTGAGCGTGACATAGGCGTGAAATCCCCCGCGACTATATCGGGGCAACTGCGAATCCTGAACAATCGCGGATTGGTTATTGAAGACTTGCCTGCGGCGCGCCGAACACTCGAGACGGTAAATTATTACCGCTTAGTGCATTACTTCGCTGTATTCTTGGACGAAATGGGGGAATACTATGAGGAGGGAACGCGCTTTACCGACGGCGTACGCTTGTATGATTTTGACCGTAAACTCCGCAGTATCATCTTGGTTTCCCTTGAGGAGGTGGAGGTTGCGGCGCGGGCGGCAATATCCAACTATCACTCGGTAAAATACGGCGCGACGGGATACTTAAACGCCGACTCGTTCGACCGTCGCCACAATCACAAAGGTTTCCTGCATAAAACCCAGCACATGATTACCAAAAACGCTGACTTGACGTTTGTTCGACACCACAACAACAAATACGGCGGTTCGTTCCCGCTTTGGGTACTCATGGAGATGTTTAGTTTCGGGACGTTGGCGGTATTCTACGGCGACTTGAAAGTAAACGACAAGAAAGAAATCGCCGACTATTATTACGGGCATGACTATCGCAACGTCGAGAACTGGCTCGAAAACTTGGCGATTCTCCGCAATCGTTGCGCGCACTACAACCGCATCTACGGCAATCCGCTGCCCGGCAACATTCGCGGCGGCGAGTCCCAAACAACGTCCAGCGTGTTTGAGCATATGTTAGCACTTAAATCACTACATAAAGGCAACACACTCTACGAAACAAGCTGGGGTCAGGCGTTTGCAGAGGACATGGCAAAACTGTTCGCCGACTACGCAGACATAGCCGAACCGTCGGCATTAGGATTCCCGGACGACTGGTCAGGGTATTTCGCCACTCAAGCAGAGTAAACAAGGAGAAAAACTATGAATAATCACACAAACTACATCTGGAAACAAGTGAGCATTAAATTCGCCGCGCTGTTTTGCGTGGGTACACTTACCGTGGGCGGATTGGCGGGTTTTGGCGGCTCACGCATAGCAATCGAAATGTTGAACCTGATATCGGGGACATCGTCGGGTTCGTCGGGGTACACGGGTAACGGCGACAACGGGCCGTACATTCCCGATGATTTGAACAGGGCGATTTGGCAGGGCGTACCCTCCGAGAAACGCCCCTCCGAAGCGTTCGACGCGGCGACTTTGTTTGAGAACCGCGGCTTGACCGTAGTGGGCGTGAAACTCATTCGAGACGTGTACGGCACTACTGAAACGACCGACATTATCGGGAGCGGCGTGTTGGTGTCGGAAGACGGATTCATCTTGACTAACGCCCACGTCATTGAGGGCGGCACCGAAGCTATCGTGGTGGTTGACGATTATGACAACCCCGCCATCAAGAACGAATATAAAGCGGAAATATTCGGCTATGACACCGCTACTGACTTAGCTCTGTTGAAAATTGAACGCCCTGAACCTTTCAGATTCTCGCCTATCGGTAAAAGCGGCGATTTACGCGTGGGTCAATCGGTAGTCATTATCGGGAACCCAATGGGTCTCGAAAAGTCCATCACTCAAGGAATCGTGTCCGGTCTCAAGCGTGAAATCGGCGATAATCCGTTTATGCTGCCCTCGATTCAGACGGACGCGGCAGTCAACCCCGGAAACTCGGGCGGCCCGATGTTTAATATGTACGGCGAGGTTGTCGGAATCGTCAACATAAAATACGTTTCGGCAGGCGGAATGTTAGACAATCTCGGTTTTGCAATCCCCATTGACGAAGCCATGACAGTGATTGACGACTTAGCTAAACACGGCAAAGTCATGTCCCGCCCGATGTTGGGCATAACCGCACAACCCTACAACGACGGCGAATACAGCGGATTAGAAGTTCTGTCCGTTACGCCCGGCACGCCTGCGGCGAAGAGCGGGCTGTCGCGTAATGACATTATCACGCATATTGAGGGCGAAATCGTCAACGGTGTCCCTGATATTCAGGCGGTGTTGCGCGGCAAAAACGTCGGCGACGAAATCACGCTGACAATTATCCGCTATAATAACGCGGGTGTACCCTCCGAAAAGACACTGCGGTTTGAGTTAATCAGTGCGAGCGATTCATGACGCCCGAGGAGCGCATACTCGCGCTTGAACGCGCTTGTTTTGCCCAACCGTGGCAGAGTGTCACGCTCACCGAACACTCGGTTTACGTGGTGGAAGACTACGGTTATGCGTTAGGTGTTCATGTCGGCGGAGAATATGAACTTTTGCGCCTGTGCGTCCTCCCTGATGAGCGCGGGCAGGGCAAAGGTCGTTCACTTTTGGAGCGTTTTATGAACAACTGCAACGGCGTGGTCTTCCTTGAGGTCGCCTCAAGGAATGTTCACGCCGTACGATTATATGAACAATGCGGATTCGTCGAGAACGGTCGCCGTAAAGCCTACTACGGAGACGATGATGCGGTGTGTTATAGAACTGTGTACCAATAGCCGTTCGCGGTCAAATTTCGGCGAATTTTGTCACGCTCTGGCTATTAGTACACGTTTTTAAACCGCCACTCGCGGGACGCGCGCCGCAACAGCGGTGGTGATTTCGTAGGGGATTGTCCCTAACGTGCGCGCAATATGCTCGACACTCGTGTCGGGGTGCGCGCTTGAGAACAGCTCCACTTCCTCGCCGATTTCCACACCGAAAATCTCCGTGACGTCCGCGACGATGTACTCCATGCTCACGCGTCCGCGAATGGGCGCGGCAATTCCGCGAATGAGGACTTTTCCGCGCCCCGACAACGCCCGCGAATAACCGTCGGCGTATCCCACAGGAATCACGGCTAACTTGCGTGGCGAGTCCGCCACGTATGTCCGCCCGTAACCTACCGCGACACCTGCCGCAATCTCGCGCACTTGCGTGACCGTTGACTTAAACTTCATTACCTGTTTCAAACCATGTGAAGAAGAGTTCGGCGCGTTATGCAGGTTTTGCTCATCAGAATTTGTCATTTTAGCATTACAATCTGTATTATTTCCCGGGAAATATCCGTAGAGTGCTAATCCGACGCGCACCATGTCTCCTTCAAAATCGGCATGATTAAACACGCCGCCTGAATTTTGTGAGTGAAACTTCAAATTATACAGGTTGGCAAATTCGACAAGTTTCGCCTGTTGGTTTACTGTGTAGTCCCTATCGTAAATATCGTCCGAATCGGCGCAGGAGAAGTGCGTAAACAGTGCCTCGGTGTTCAGCCCGGGGATTTCGAGGATTTCGCGCAGTTCGTCAATGGAGTCAATCCCCGTGCGCGTCATGCCGCTGTCTAACTTGACGTGTCCGCGAATCACGCCGCCGCCGAATATTCGCGTGCGCTCGGTGAACCGCCGTGCATACTCCAAGCTGCCGATTGCTTGAACGAAGTTGCCTGCGGCGACACGGTGAGACTGTGTTTCAGGCGTTTGCCCGAGGATTAGAATGTCACAGCCTCGCGCAATGTCGCGGATTTGCTCTGCTTCGCTCACGCTCGAAACGGCAAACCGACTCACACCCAAACTCTTGAGGTGGGAGGTGATAATGCTGATTCCGTGACCGTATGCGTTCGCTTTCACTACGGCGATGATTTCTTTTGCGCCACACGCGTTTTTGACCGCTTCAAGGTTAGACTTCAGCGCGTCTAAGCTGATTTCAACCCGAGTTGACGAAAAATCCATACCTACAAGTTCCCCTTTCGAGAGTTTTTGTACAAAACCCTTGCAAACCCTCTTGCAAAATGCTTGACTTTATGGTATTATATAATATATCAATCAATTTTAGTACAAGGAATTTATGTAATATATGAACTTATTCAAGCAAACAGGCTCTAAAACAAAAAAACGCCAACCCTTACGCAGACGAAGCAACTGGTATATCTATTTGATTACTTTTGCGTCCACGTCGATTATGTTAGGGTTGTTTGTGTTGGCTCTCAGCCCGATTCTGTTCGCGCAAAACAACACCGCGCATAAAGACTGGCGCAATTATTACCCTGACTCAGAGCTTGACACCATCGTTTTGTTCATGCTCAGCAGTGAGCAGGGCGGCATTCCGCACAGGTTCATGTTGATGAATTATCGCCCACGCGACAATGTAATCGAGTTGGTGCCGCTCAGCGAGAATACTCATGTTCAAACGCGCGCCATGACAGGCAGCCTTATCAACGTGTATCGCACAGGCGGTGCGGATTTGGTCATGGAAGGAATCAAAACCACGTTAGGCGTCGAGTGTGAATTTCATGTTAAGTTTGACCGCGTTTCGTTCACGTCATTAACGGCGGGGTTGGGCGATATAACCGTGAACATTATCAAAGACTTCGAGTCGGGCGGGGTCTTGCTCAAAGCGGGCGAACACCAGCTCTCGGGCGGGGATTTGTTCGTGTACATGACCTATGTCACCGCTGACGACGAATTAGCCGTTATGGGCAGAGCTATGACTTTTATGATTAACTATAACCTGCGGAATATGGACGAGGAATCCATCAGCATGAATTTTAACCGAGTTCTCAACAACGCCGCGACTAACTTGGAATTTAAGAACTACGTCAACTATTATGTCGCGCTGCACTACACGTCCAACAACAGCATTAACCCCGCGAGTTTCTTCGTCCCGATTTATGAACAGGAGGACGGGGCACTCGTCATGACCGAAAGTTCAATCAATGCAATCCACGACAGGTTCAATATTATAACAACGTCATAATGTCCATTGACCTTTGCTTGCTGATTTAATGCTGACTAATCCGGTGTTGGGGTCTACAATCATGGTACGCCCGAAATCTTTACCCACGTCCTGCGCTAAAATCGGAATCCGTAACGCCTGCAGCGCCGCTTTCACGGCGACTATGTTACGTTCGCCGATGTTGAATCGGTCGGAGCCTGTCTTAAACATGACCGCGCCGCCCGCAATCCGCGCTTTTATTCCGCCGCGCATGACGCCCATGGAAATCATCTGGTTGAGCATATCGGGAATCGCCGTGTCCGCAAACTTCATGCGGTTGAGCTTGCCGCCGACGTCACCGTTCGCGCTGTCCGGCAGCATGATGTGTGACAGCCCTGCGATTTTTTTGCTGCTGTCGTATAAACAAATGCCCACACACGAACCTAATGCGTAAGTAATCAATTCATCAGGAGGCATGGCGATTTTCCAATCAGAAATTCCGACGCTTATTTTCATAAGTCACCCCTCCTTCTATTAGCTTATACCGAGTTTATCAAACATATGCTCCAAAGACGGCACAGTGGGAATCAACAACATATTCGATTTCATTTTTACGCCGTCCAACTCAATCACCTTGTCGATACACATGAGCTTTTCGCCCACTTCGCCAAACTCGATTACAGGCACGCTCATGATTGCGCCGAACATATCCACCGTGAATGACGGCGTTTCCGCGCCGATGTTCATGTTCGCCAACGACGATATAGCGTTGATGTATGAGTGGCTCATAATATTGCCGATTTCGGTGAGCGCGGACACTTCGTCCTCGTTCAACGACGCTAAGTCAACCGATTTTTCGCCGTAGAACGCGCTCAATATATGAGACGCAAACTCACGCTCAACTAACAGCAGTATCATGCCCTCGACTTCGTTATTCAGGCGCACTAAAACAGCGGCTACAGTTTCTTCTGATGAGCCGTTTTTTTCTACTGCGTCCTGAAACGACAGAAACTTCACCTGCGGCATACTGATGACGACTTCACAGCCAATCATCGCGCTTAACGCCATAGACGCATTGCCCGAACCGATGTTCCCGATTTCCGTCAACACGTCAATATGAACATCTTGCAAATCTTCAAACTTTTTCATGGTAGCTATACTCCTTAACCGCTTAGGCATTGTTATGAAATAAAGTTGACAAATTTTATGTCGGATTTTTGTTGTCAGACAAGGCGAAATTTTGAGTAATGCTTTGTATTGCGAAAAATTTCAACGCAGTATGGCGGCAAAAATACAAGTAAAATGTCAAGTTTATTTTGTAACATTGCCTTACTTAAGATTATTAACAATCCTCATCAGTTCATCAGACGTTTGAATCATGCGCGCGTTAAGCTGGTACGAACGCTGTGTTTCGATTACGTGTACCATTTCTCCCGCTAAGTCAACCGCTGACATTTCAACCGCCATAGGAATAAAATTATTCATGTTATAATCGGCGACAGGCAGCCCCGAACGCCCCGTGACTATGAATCGGTTGTTCTCCGCTTGGTCTAACCCCCAGTTATTCTGTACGTTAAACGTCCCGATTCGGGCGTACAGCGCGGCATAGTCAATGTCTTGTGTCGGCAGGAATATGTCCGCCTCCTCCGCGTTATAGACGCGCACGCGTGTCACCATCGGCTCACCGTTCGCGCCTATGACAGGGTTGTTGTCCCTGTCCAACACAGGCTCGCTGCGATACATAATCGTTTCAAAAGTCACCTGAATACGGTTGCCCTCATGGTCTAACACGAAATCCCCCAATCCGTTGACTAACGTCCAGTCGGGGTTTGCGTCCGTGCCGAGGTTGGATATACCGAATCGCCCGTCCCGCGTGAGGTAGGTGTTGCCGTCCCCGTCCATGGTCATGAAGAACGCATTCTCCACCATTGCCAAATCAAGCGGTTGGTCTGTGAACGTAATCCCCCCTTGATTCCACATGAGGTCGGTTTTGGCAAGCCATTGCCCGTGCCCCGTCTGCCACTCATCACGCCCCGGGTGTTGGTGCGTATACAGACATTCCGCGAAACTCGGGCGCAACGATTTGAACCCGATTGTGTTGACGTTTGCGATGTTGTTGGCGTAAATATCCATGCCCTGCTGTTGTGCAATCAGACCCGTCCGTGCGGTATAAAACGAAATATTCATAAGTATATTCTCCTAATTAAAAATTACTCTACTGCTTCTTGTGCTGTCAAGCTGTAAGCTCTTGTTTTGCTTAGCCGCTTATGTTCGCCATATCTGATGTACGGCTGTTAATCATGTCAAAACCTTTGAGAATCACGCTGTTCGCCTCAAACAACCGCTGAATCTCCATCATCTTAGACACCTCACGATTGGGGTCTACGTTGGATTTCTCGAACGCGCCTTGAATGATGCTGAAACTCAGACCGTCGGGCAAAACGTCTGTGCCCGCGCCGTCGTGGGCGAAAAGATTGTTGCTGATTTTACGGACGTTGGCGTCGCTCGGAATGTACGTCAGCAACAGCCTGTCGATATACTCCACGATTTCCGTGGGTACGCCGTTCTCGTCCGTTTCAATACGCGAAGTGTAGATTTCGCCGCGTGTGTTAATCACGAAATCATCATGCCCGATAAAAATGCCGCCGTTCTGCCCTTGTACTCGCCCTGAACTGCCGAGTGTGAGGTATCCCTCGTTGTCCAACTCAAACTGCCCTGCACGAGTGTTGAACGTCGCGCCGTTTCTGTCGGTCACGTTGAAATACACGTCCCCCCAAATCGCAACGTCAAAGCGGCTGTCGGTGAACTCCAACCCGCCGTTCTCAAGAAGCGTGTGCCCCTCATCAACGTAGGTTTGCTGAAACGTCCCCGAATGGGTCGCTTTACGTTTCTGCACCCAAATCAGCTCGTCTTGAAACGTGTTAAGCGTCACGCGCTCTTTACGGAACCCCGATGTGTTGACGTTATCAATGTTGTTGGCGATTGCATCAAGCTCTCTTTGCTTGACAATCATCGCTTGTGCCGAATTGTAAAATCCTCTGATAAACATAAATATTCTCCTCTTAAACTCCGGACAAACGGAGCTTCGCTCCTTGTCCTCCGCGGGTCGGGCAGAGCCCGACTCCTTGGCTCAACTCAAATTCTTGATATAATGCTCTAACTTCGTTTTCAATAACAGCATACATTTTGAGTGGATTTGGCTCACTCGCGATTCAGTTACGCCGATGACTTCGGCTATTTCGATTAGTTTCAAGTTCTCGTAATAATACAGGCTCACCACTTGTTGTTCTTTGGGTTTGAGCTGTGCGATTGCCTCCGCAATGACCTGCTTACGCTCCTGCGCGTACAGCCGCGCGTCTACTCCGCCGCTCCCCGTCGCGCTCGTTCCGTACATACTCGCGTTAAAAACGCTGATGTTATCTTCGTACAACATTTCCTCAAACGAAAGCGTGTTGACTGCCGCCGTGTCCGACAACAACTGTTTGAACTGCGTATCGGTCAGCTCCAAATGCTCCGCTAATTCCGAGTTTGTAGGCGTTCGCCCCAATTCATTGTACAATACGCCGTACGCCGTGTCTAACTTGCGCCCGAACTTGCGAACCCGCCTGGGTACCCAGTCTTGCGCGCGAATGTAGTCAATAATCGCGCCCCTGATTTTGACTTTGGCATACGTCTCAAACTTGATTCCGCGCCCTGGGTCGAACGCCTCCACCGAGGCAATCAACGCAATCACGCCCTCATTAACCAAATCATCAACATCGTACCCTTTGGCGTACATATTGCGCGTTATGGCGGCAATCTGCGAGACTAAATCCATATACAACAGGACGATTTCGTTTCGCAGCGTAAGGTCGCCGCTCTCTTTATATTTATAGAATAATTCAGTGTTGTTGTTTGTCAACAAAACCCCTCCTCAAAACCCATTCAGGCTATCACTCAAGGCTCTTCACTATTCCTTAGTCGCGCCCGGTTTCGGTAAGGCGATGTTTCCGATTGACTGAATCTGTACGATACTGTCGATTTCGTTATACGACAGAACCGTCACGTTAGGGACAAACTGGTCGGCGAGTTTCTTGAAATACACGCGCACAATCGGGCTTGTCAGAACAATCACCTGCGGAATAACGTCCCGCACTTTGTCAATCTCCTCCGATGCCGCCGCCATAATCACTTGAATGGTTTCGGGGTCAAGCGAAAGGTAACTGCCGCGGTCGGATTTCTTGACGTTGGCAATAATCGTGTCCTCAATGCGCGGGTCAAGCGTAATCACGCGCAGTGAATTCGCCTCCGCAAACCGCCGTGTAATCGTACGCTTGAGTGCCTGCCGCACATACTCCACAGCAATATCAATATCCTTGAGCGAACCCGAATTCTCCGCCAAAGCCTCCAAAATGGTCTCCATATCCCGAATCGGCACACCCTCTTTAAGCAACATAGCCAAGACTTTTTGCAAGTACCCAATCGACACAACGGAGGGAATCAAATCCTCCACCACGGCGGGGTTGGTTTCTTTCATGTTGTCAACCATGGTCTTCACGTCCTGCCGTGAAAGAACTTCATGACAGTGTTTTCGCACAATCTCTGACAAGTGCGTAATCATGACGCTTACAGGGTCAATGAGCGTGTAGCCCGCCACGTCCGCGACGACTTTTTTGTCCTCGCTAATCCAGCGCGCGGGAATCCCGAACGCAGGTTCAATCGTGTCAATACCCTCCACTTGATTTACAACGTCGCCGTTGTCAATCGCGAGGTAGTGGTCGGTGAGAATCTCGCCGCGTGTGACTTCCTCACCTTTAATGCGAATCAAATACTGGTTGGGGTTGATTTCGGGGTTGTTACGCATACGCACCGACGGGAACACCATGCCCATCTCCTGCGCGAACTGTTTTCGGAACAATACCACACGTTCAATGGTACTTCCGCCGGACTTCTCGTCCACCAAATGCAACAGCGAATACCCGAACTCCATCTCGATTTGTTCAATGTTGAGTAGCTTAAACACATTGTCGATATTGCGGTAGTAGCCCTCCTCACCTGCCGCGCCGCCATTCGGCGTATGCTCCATCTCGTCCATTGCCGCCTGTTCAAGCATGAGCGCGCTTTCGAGAGCGTCGCGCTTTTGCGCCCTGCCGAGCAGCACCCCAAACGCAATCAGCGACGCGCCAATCATGAACAGCGTCAGTTTCGGGAATCCGGGAAGTAACATCAACGCGATAATCGTACCCCCCGCTATGTACATGAGGGTCGGATTTTGTGTGAATTGTTTCTTTACGTCTTGGTTGAACGAGTTGTCAGAGCCTGAACGCGTAACCACCATACCTGTCGCAGTCGAAATCAT
>Ga0082212_10008084_pt1 | contig 13805 bp, 5 predicted proteins | sample TergutNt197P3_FD_71548 | JGI IMG/M metagenome (GOLD analysis project Ga0082212, IMG submission 71548) | Neocapritermes taracua P3 segment gut microbial communities from Petit-Saut dam, French Guiana - Nt197 P3 | ecosystem: Host-associated > Arthropoda: Insects > Digestive system > Gut ... | reverse complement strand
CGCCATCTACCGGTTTATTCCCATTTTAAAAAGGCTGGTCAAATTAATCAAAAAAGAAAAAATCGAAATCATCATCGATATCGATGGTATTCTTGACGTTTTCAGCTTACCGGCGAAAATTTTTACCGATGTCAAAGTCATCACCTGGGAGCAGTTTAATTACTACGCTGATCTGGGTAACCGCCTCCGGATGGTGCAAAAGCGCTTATCGGCGCGCTATTCCGACTATATTGTCACCCTCTCGGAAGAGGATAAAGGTTATTATCAAAAAAAATTACGGCTCAAATGCCCGATCGATCATATTTATAATCCCGTCGAAATGAAGGAAAATAATTATCCTCCTTATGACCTTGGCTCCCGGAATATCCTAAGCGCCGGCCGTCTGACGGCGCAAAAGGGGTTTGATATCTTGATCGATGTGGCCAAAATAGTCTTCGCCGAATACCCGGACTGGACCTGGACAATTGCCGGGGAGGGGGAGGACCGGGCTTTGCTTACCGGCAAAATCGCCGCTTGCGGCCTGGAAAATAACCTTATTCTCGCCGGAAATGTCAAAAATATCGACGATTATTATGCCAAGGCCGCCATCTTCGTTTTGACCTCCCGCTATGAAGGCTTTGGCTTAGTCATCACCGAGGCGAAACAACATCGTCTCCCGGTCGTATCTTTTGCTTGCAAAGCCGGGCCGCGCGAGCTGATCCTTGCGGCGGGCGCGTGGCCCGTGTGCCTCTGCGGCGGCGACGCGGGGATGATCCCCGCCGCCGAGGGGGTGCTGCCGGCGAACCTCTGCCCGCTGATCAAATCGACCTTCGGCTACAGCGTGAACCGCGCGAACCCGTTTCTGGAGATGGCCGCGCTGGTCGTGGCGGAGACGACGTGCGACGGCAAGAAGAAGATGTATGAGCTCCTTGCGCGGCGGCACCCGATGCATCTGCTGGAGCTGCCGCAGAAGGCAGACGACCCTGATGCGCGCGCGCACTGGGTGCGCGAGGTGCGGAAACTGCGCGAGACTCTGGAGGGACGCTTCGGGGTGGCGATAACCGATGACAAGCTGCGCGAGGCAATCCGCCTGATGAACCGTGAGCGCCGTCTGCGCCGCGCATTGGCGGGGCTCATGTTCGCGGAGCGGCCGCCGCTATCGGGGCGCGAGCTGCTGGATTTGAAGAGCCTCATCGCGTGCCTGCCGGAGGACCTTGCGGCCTATGAGGCAATCCTGAATGCGCTGCCGTCGCGCCCTGCGCAGGAGCGCCCCGACCCCGGCCGCGTGCGCGTGTTGCTGACGGGCGTGCCGATCCCGCATGGCGCGGAGCGCGTGATGGGCCTGCTGGAGGCGGAGGGCGGCGTGGTGGTGTGCCAGGAGAACTGCACGGGCATCAAGCCCATCATGGGCGACATCCCCGAGGACGCGCCGGACCCGCTCGAGGCCATCGCGGATTTCTACTGGCACCTGCCGTGTTCCGTCGTGACCCCGAACACGCGGCGGCGCGACCTGCTGCGCCAGCTGCTGGACGCGAGCAAGGCGGAATGCGTCGTCGAGCTGGTCTGGCACTGCTGCCTGACGTATGACGTGGAGGCCGCGCAGACGCGCGAGCTGGCGCAGGAGATGAACCTGCCGTATCTGCGCATCGAGACGGACTATTCCCCCCACGACGACGCGCGTATCGCATTGCGTGTCGCTGCGCTGTATGAGACGGCGCGGGCGCGGAAGAAGCTCTAAAATTCAAAGTACCGAGTGTTGAGGAGCGCGGGAAAACCGGTTCTCCTTTATCGGCGGGGCGGGGGGTTGACGTAAGAGGAGGCCTTGGGCCAGGTCTTGGGGTCGGCGTAAAGGTCCTCGGTGTCGCCGTAGAATTTCTGGAGACGGGCGAGCTCGGCTTTCAGCGCCTTGACGGTGGGCTGCGCGGCGGGGTCGTTGTAGATGTTGCGGAGCTCGGCGGGGTCGTTCACGAGGTCGTAGAGCTCCCACTGTCCCTTGCCGTCGAAGTGGATGAGCTTGTGGGTGAGCGTGCGCACGCCGTAGTGGCGGGCGGTGTTGTGGTCGCCGGGGGAGTGGTAGTAGCGGTAGTACATGCTGGTGCGCCAGTCGGGCGGGGCCTTGCCGCCGAGGAGCGGCAGCATGCTCGCGCCCTGCATGTCGGCGGGGACGGGGGCGCCGGCGAGCTCGAGGAAGGTGGGCGCGAAGTCGCAGTTGATGCAGATGTCGGCGTTGACGCTGCCGGGCTTGATGTTCTTGCCCCAGCGCACGAGGAAGGGCATCTTCAGGCTCTCCTCGTACATGAAGCGCTTGTCGTACATCCCGTGGTCGCCGAGGAAGAAGCCTTGGTCGCTGGTGTAGATGATGACGGTGTCGTCGAGGATGCCTTCGTCCTCGAGGGCCTTGAGCACGTCGCCGGTGGTCTCGTCGATGCTCTGGATGCAGGCGAGGTAGTCCTGCATGTAGCGCTGGTATTTCCAGCGGGTGAGCGCGTCGCCGGCGAGGCCCTCGGGCGGGTCGTCCTTGACGTCGGTCTTGGTGAGGTGGCGGGCGATGCTCTGGGTCTGCTCGCGGATGGCGTCGGTGCGCGTGGCGTAGTCGTCGAAGAGCGTGTCGGGCTCGGGGATGGTTTTCTGCCGCCAGATGGCGTCCAGGCGCTTGCTCGGGTTCCACGGGCGGTGCGGGGCCTTGCGGTGGAGCATCATGAAGAAGGGCTTGTCCTTGGGGCGGGCGCGGAGGGTCTCGATGGCGAGGCGGGCCTCGAGCTCGGTGCAGTATTCGCCGTCGTATTTCTTGGAGCCTTCCTTGGTGTACAGCACGGGGTCGTGGTAAACGCCCTGGCCGGGATAGACCTCCCAGTGGTCGAAGCCCGCGGGGTCGCTGCCGAGGTGCCACTTGCCGATCATGGCGGTGTAGTAGCCGGCGTTCTGGAGCAGCTTGGCGACGGTCACGCGGGCGGGGTCGATGGCGTTGAATACTGGCACGCCGTTGACGTGGCTGTACTGCCCCGTGAGGATGGTGGCGCGGCTGGGCGTGCAGATGGAGTTGACGCAATAGACGCGCTCGAAGCGCATGCCCTCCTTCGCGAGGCGGTCGAGGTTCGGGGTCTGGATGAGCTTCCCGTTGTACGCGCTGATGGCGTGCGCGGCGTGGTCGTCGGACATCATGAACAGGATGTTCGGGCGCTTGTCCGCGCCTGATGCCATGCTCCCCATTGCGACCGCGGCCGCAACCGCCAACGCGACGCGCCTTCCTGTGGCGTGTCTCCTTTGCATAGCTGTCCCTCCTTTCAACGTTGCTACGGGCGGATGGCCTCGACCTTCGCGCGGGCGTCGATGAGGAAATCCTTCACGAAGTCCATGCCTTCGGTGAAGCCCGTCGCCAAAAAGACGTCCACGGCCTCCTTCGCCATCCATTCGGCCCAGACCATCGAGCCGAGGCACAGCGCGTTCGCGTCGTTAATCGCGCGGCACATGCGCGCCGCGAAGATGGATTCGACGACCGATGCGGTCACGCCCTTGAAACGGTTGGCGATGACGGCCATCCCCATGCCCGTGCCGCAGAACAGGATGGCGCGGTCGCCCTGCCCGGCCTGCAGCGCCTTCGAGACGGCCACCGCGCTCTCAAAATACGGGATCTGCTTTTCGGCCGTGGCGCCCATGTCCACCACCTCAAAGCCCTTCTGCTTCAGGTGCGCCACGATGCCGTCCTTCAGCGCGAGCGCGAACGGGTCGGCCGCAATCAAGATTTTCTTCACGTTGTCTGTCGCCATTTTCTTTCCCTCCTGTGCGCTGGCATGGCCCGCGCCCGCGAGCGCACCGAACGCGGCGGCGGCGGTGGCGCTGTTGGCGAGGAATGTCCTGCGCGTTGTGTGTGTGTCCATGCTGAGCTCCTTTTCGGTTACCAGCTTAACCATTCTTCCTTTGACCTGCGCCCCTCGGCGCGCAGCCACATTGTGAATGCGATACGGTAGTCGGAGTCGCGCTCCGTGCCGTCCACGCGCGTATAGGACGGCCGGTAGAACGAGCGCACCTGAAAGATGATGCAGTCCAGCCCGTACTGGAGGTAGCCGCCGACCTCGTCGAGCGAATTGTCCTCAATGTCGTAACGCGCGTACAGGCTCCACGTCCATGCATCGTTGATGTCGTGGACAAACCCGCCGTAGAGCACCTTGTTGTTGACCTCGTTCCACTGCGCGACGGGCGACTTGTCGAAATCGTACAGCGCGTGGTCGCGCGTGAGGTACCCGCCGCCGACGCTGAAACGCTCGCCCATCCGGTAATACGCGCCAAGGTCCACATACGCCACCACGTCGCGCTCCATGTCCCACTCGCCGACCCCTCGCACCGACAGGTCCTCGACCGGATGGAACAGCACCTTCGTCCCGAGCAGACGGAGGTTTTCCTCCGGGAGGTTCGGCTCGATGTCGCCGTGCGGCGACTCCAGCTGCACCACGCCGTACACGTCCCAGTCGAACAACGTGCGCGGCCGCCCCGACGCGCCGCCGCGCGACTGAATCACGTTGCGCACGCCCGGCCGGAAACCGTGCCAGTCATACGGCAGCCACACGCCGTCCGCGCCGAACTGGTCCTGCCACTCGAACGCGCGCTCCACGCGGTCGAACATATACAGCTTGTTGCCGCGGCCGGCGTTCCAGAACGTCGGCTGCCAGCTGTAGTCCACATACGGCTCGACGGTGTGCCGCCAGCCGTTGCGCCAGTCGGACACGGCACGCAGGGAGGCCGTCGCGCCGACCTCGGCCGTGTGGCGGAACACGTTGTCGTCCTCATGCGAGGACGTGTAGAACGCGCCCTGGTAGCCCGCGCGCGGCACGACGCTCAGCGCATCGAACAGCTTGAGCGGGTACGTCACGCGGTGCGCCGTGGTGGCGCGGACGGTCTCGTAATCCGCCCACGGCCCGGGGTAATGCGCAAAGGCCGGGATGCGCGCACGGTCATAATACGCGGACGCGCGCTCGAGGTAGCCGCCGCGCGTCTGCCCCTCGTAGAGCAGGCCCGTGTCCCACAGCGGCTGCGGCGTGACGCTCAGCCACGCCTCGGGCAGGCGCTTCACGCCGCCGTAGAAATCGTTCAGCGGGCCGCTCGCCAGCAGGCCCCCGGCCCACGTGATCTCGCGGTGCTCCCACGACGCGATATTGACGGGGATGCTCTCCTCGCGGTTGAACTTCTCGAAGAAGTCATGCTGGATCTGCGAGTCGCTGAGGTACAGGCCGCGGATGATCACCTGATCGCGCGGCGTGAGGTCGGCCTCATGCAAGAGGCGGACGCGGTAACGGTTGTAGGGGATGGAGGACATCCAGTTCGCGTCCTTGTGCCCCTTCTGCGGCCGCTCGTCCCACAGGTGGTAAAAGCCCAGCTCGCCCTGCCCGAGGCGCTTCGCGTCCCAGCGCAGCGTCTCGCCGACGCCCACGCCGCGCAGCGTGCGGTAGTCGAAGCGCGAGAGGCTGTCAAGCTTCAGCCCCTCGCTCCCGCCCCGCTCGCTCGTATAGACGTTGAAGGCATACGTCCCCAGCACATACGCGCCCCACTTCGACGCATACCCCGGCGTGAGCCGCAGCCCGTACTCCCCGTTCAGCGAACGGTACCAGTACGGCAGGTACGCGAACGGAATCCCGAACAGGTACGGCACGGCGTTGTAGATGCTGATGGACTCGTTGTCCTTGAACGACGCGTCCCCGCGGACGCACCAGTGCCAATGCCCCGGCTCATTCGTGCACGTCGTGACGGCGATGCCGTGCGCCGTGTAGCGCCCGTCCTCCGCGCGCACGGCCTCCCGCGCATGGATGGTGAACGTGCCCATGTCGAACACGTTGCCCAGCGCCAGCCCCTTGCCCGTCTTGTAGTTGTACTCGATGTCATCGCCGTGCCACGTCCCAAGGCCCGTCTGCTTCACCACGACGTTGCCGCTCGCCTGCACGTCACCGCTCTCGCGGTTCATGCGCACCATATCCGCGGTCAGCTCATGGTTGTCCGTCTTGATCCAGACGTTGCCCGTCATCGTGTCCCACCCCGACCGCGAGTCCACCTCATACTGGTCCGCCTTGGTCGCCAGCGACCCGACCCCCGTCTTCGGCACATGGCTGAGGATGTCCGCCCTCTGCCCGAGACAGACCCCCGCCAGCAACGCCATCACAAGACACGCACTTTTTTTCATACACGTATATTACCACACTGCGGCGCCCCATAGCAAGGGCGCACTGCACCATCCTTCCAAAAAAGATGACGCCCTGCAAAATGCACGCCAATGCAGGCCCTTCCAACGTCTTGCCGTCCGTAGTCCCCGGTTCAGCAGGGCGGAGCGTGAGGGTGGCGGTGCCGGTGGCGTGATAATGGAGGGACTACGGCTAGGGCGCCTCGATCCTGAAGAAGGCCTTGGGGAGGTCGGCGGGGACGGGGACGGTGAGGGTGGCGGTGCCGGAGCCGTGGTCGTTGAGGAGGCAGAAGGGGAAGGAGAAGGCGCCCAAATCGGCAAGGTCGGGCCACATGCGGGCGCGGACGGTCGTGGCGTCGAGGAAGCCGCCGTAGTAGGTGAAGTCGAGGACGATGTCTTGCATGGGTGGGCCGACCGGGGCGGCGGGCAACACGTGGATGGCGGTGATGAGGAGGCTGGTCGCGCCGACCCCGCTGTCCCCGCCGGGGGCGGCGCCGAACTCATAGGCGCCCATGTCCACGCGGCTGCCCCAGACGCGGCGGTTGCCGTCGAGGTCGAGGTCCCACGTGACATACCCGCCGTTGCCCGTGTCGATGCACGGGGAACCCGCGAGCAGGCGGAAGTCGCCGTGCACCGCGTCGGCGAACAGCGGGTCCGCCGTGATGTTCCCTGTCCCGTTCGGCTGCGGCACGGAGCAGGAATGGTTCATGACGAGCGCCATGTAGTTGCTGGACACATCGCCGCTGTTGACGGTGTTGCCCCAGACGATGCAGTTGTTCGCCGTGCCGTAGTGCATGCCGCCGCTGTAGTTGGCCGCCGCGTTGCGCGCGAGGGTGCAGTTCACGAGCGTGCAGTTGTTCGCGCCGCCGCCGAGGTCGTCTGCCGCGTTGTCGTAGAAGAGGCAGTTGTTCGCGGTGGCCTGGAAGGCGCCGCCGCCGTAGCGGCCCGCAAAGTTCCCGATGACCTCGCAGTGGTTCAGGATGCCGAAGTACGCGCCGCCGCCGTTTTGGCTCGCGACGTTACCGGCGAGGATGCAGTTGTAGAGCGTGCCGCAGTACGCGCCGCCGCCGTTGCCGGTGATGTCCCCGTTTTGCAGGGTGAAGCCGTCCAGCACCGTGTCGGCGTGCGTGCTGAGCGACCCGAGCGTGGCGCAGCGGTCCGCGTTGCCGCCGTCGATGATGGTGGCGCCCGCGCCGTTCACGCTTCTGATGGTGATGGCCTTGTTGCCGGTCGTGATGGGCGCATAGGAACCGTCGGCGACGAAGATTTCCGCTGCGCTGGGGATGTCGATGGCTGCCTGAAGGGTCTTCTTGGCGGTCCGCCAGCTTGCGCCATCGCCCGTGTCGTCGGAGCGGTTCGCGTTGACGTAGAAGACGGTGGCGGCGGGGCCGACTACGCCCCCGTCCCACTCATACGCGCCCATGTCCACGTGGGCACGTATGATGCGCTCCCTGCCGTCGAGGTCGAAGCCCCATGTGACGCAGGTGTCGTCGCCCGTGTCGATGCACGGGGAGCCCGCGAGCAGGCGGAAGTCGCCGTGCGCCGCGTCGGCGAACAGCGGGTCCGACCCGGTGTTGCCCGTCCCGCCCGGCCGCGGGCCCGCGCAGGAATACGCGAGCGTGCAGGAGGCGGCGTAGTTGCTCGTGCCGTTGCCGTTTCCGGCGGTGTTGCCCCAGACGATGCAGTTGGCCAGCGTGCAGCCATACGTCCCGCCGCTGCTCCACGCGCTGTTGCCCGCGAGCGTGCAGTTCACCAGCGTGGCGTTGCACGCCCCGCCGCCGTTGTTCGCCGCCGTGTTGCCCGTCAGGAGGCAGTTGTAGAGCGTGCCGCCATGCGCCCCGGCGCCCGCGTCTTGGAGCGACGTGTTGCCCGTCAGCACGCAGTTACGGAGCTTGCCGGCATACGCCCCGCCGCCCATCTCCCACGCCGTGTTGTTCGTCAGCACGCAGTTTTCCAGGATGGCCGCCCACGCCCCGCCGCCGTCCCACGCCTTGTTGCCCGCGAGCGTGCAGTCCTCCAACGCGCCATAATACGCCCCGCCGCCCTCGTTCTCCGCCTCGTTGTCCACCAGCACGCAGCCCACGAGCCCGCCTTGCGCCGAGGCGCCGCCCAGGACCGCCCAGTTGTTCGTGAGCGTACAGTTCACCAGCGTGCCCACGTACGTCCCGCCCCCGGCGCCGAGCGCCGTGTTGCCCGACAGCACGCAGTCGCGCTGCGTGCCGCCATACGTCCCGCCGCCTGTGGACCCTGCGCTGTTGCCCGAGAGCACACAGTCGGTCATCGCGCTGAGATACGCCCCGCCGCCGCGCATCGCCACGTTGTTCGTCAACACGCAGCCCATCAGCGTGCCGCCCATGGCCCCGCCGCCGGAGCCGTTGCCGTCGGTGACGTTCGGGTGATCGGCGTTGCCCCTGCGCAGGGTGAACCCCGAAAGGACGTTGTTGGTGCGCGCGGCGCTCGTCCCCAGCATCGCGCAGCGGTTCGTGTTCCCGCCGTCGATGATGGTCACGCCCGCGCCCTCGACGCTTTCGATCGTGATGAAGGTCTGGTCGCCCGTCGTGAACGCCTCGTACACGCCGTTGGTCACGATGATGCGGGTGCCGTGGTACAACGGGATGGAAAAGTTGATTGTCATCTGGTAGGAATCGTCGAGCGCCGACTGGATGGTCTTCTTCGCGCTCGCCCATGAGTCGCCCCAGTTAGCGTCGTCTCCGTGCACATCGTCCACGTAATACACCGGCGGCTCGGCCCAGCCCGTGGCGGCATCGCTCAGTGCGGAGATCTCATACGCTGTCGCGTCGAACGCCGCCACGACCGCATACGCATACTCGCCAAGGTCGAGGACGCAGGTGTCGATGAATTCCGTCCCGGAGAGCCACCCCGAGATCGGCCCGCGCGCCCCCGTCCTCAGGTCCGTGCGGAAGACGAGGTACGCGACCGCGCCGCCCGAGGCTGGCGGCGTCCACGAGACGCGGATCGCGTAGCTGACGCCCTGGCTGGCCTGGACGTTTTGCGGGACGCTGCCTGCGGCGCTGCGGACCAGCCACTCGCCCTCGTAGGCACCCATGTCCACCCGCGTGCCTTGGATGCGGTTATTCCCGAGGATATCCTTCTCCCCCGGCAGCACATACGCATTCGACCCTGCGTCGATGCCCGATGACCCCGGCATGAGGCGCAAGTCCGCGCGGAACAGCGGCGCCACCCCGATGTTCGACCCGCCGGGATTCGGGAACGTGCAGGACGAGTAGAAGGTGCAGGACTCGTGGTTGCCCTGCCCCCCGGCGTGGTCGAGGTTGCCCCAGACGATGCAGTTCTCCAGCGTGCAGTTAGACGCCCCGCCAACGCCGTCGGGCGACACATCCCCTTTGAGGTCATACGCCACATTGCCCGAGAGCGTGCAGCCCGTGAGTTCGCACTCATACGCCCCGCCGCCGTCATACGCGCTGTTGCCCGCCAGCAGGCAGTTCCGCAGCGTGCCGTAAGACACCCCGCCGCCAGACTCATACGACACGTTCGCCGACAGTATGCAGCCCTCCAGGACGCAGTCACACGCCCCGCCGCCTTCATGCGCCCGGTTGCCCGACAACGTGCAGCCCGTGAGCGTACTCGAGAGCGCCCCGCCGCCGTCGCCCGCCTGGTTGCCCGCCAGCATGCAGTTCCGCAGCGTGCTCTCGCCCGCCACGCCGCCACCGTTGCCCCACACAAAGTTCAGCGACAACGAGCACCCCTCCAGGACGCAGTCCCACGCCCCGCCGCCGTCGCCCGCCCAGTTCCCCGACACGATGCAGTTGCGCAACTCGCTCTCACACGCCCCGCCGCCGATGCCGCAGACAGTGTAGTAGAGGCCGTCGCTGCCATCGTCGTTGTACCCCGCAATGTTGTCCGAGAGCGTGCACCCCTCCAGGACGCAGTCATACGCCCCGCCGCCGTCGCCCGCGTTATTCCCCGACACCGTGCAGTTGAACAGATAGCACGTAATCGCCCCGCCGCCGCCGCCATCGTAAAAGTGGCCGCCCTCGCCGTCGTCATTGTAACCCGCCGCGTTGCCCGTGAGCGTGCAGCCATACAGATCGCAGGAATCCGCCCCGCCGCCGCTCCACTCCGCCGAGTTGCCCGTCAGCGTGCAACCGTACAGCCATGAGTCAAACGCCCCGCCGCCGTCGCCCGCCGCGTTGCCCGTGAGCGTGCAGCCATACAGATCGCAGCAAGCCACCCCGCCGCCGTCCCCCGATGCCGTGTTATATGACAGCGTGCAGTTCACCAAGCGGCTGCCCACCCAAGACATTGCCCCGCCGCCCCACTGCGATGCCTTGTTGTATGACAGCGTGCAGTCATACAGGTCGCAGTCAGCCGTCCCGCCACCTAAAGATGCCGTGTTGAACGACACCGAGCAGTCGTTCAGCGTGCTGCGACACGCCCCGCCGCCGTCCCAGTATGCGTAGTTCAGCGACAGTTCGCAGCGGTTCAACACGCTGTCACACGCCCCGCCGCCACTGTCCGCCGTGTTAAACGAAAAACTGCAATCGTTCAACGTGCCGCCCATCACCCCGCCGCCGCACTCGGCGCGCCCCGCCGTCAGCGTGAACCCCGTGAGGACGGTGTTGGTGGCGGGGAGGGGAAATGTAATATCCGGATCCCCCAGCGTCGCGCAACGGTTCGCCAGCCCGCCCGTGATGGTGGTGGCGTATCGCCCGTTCACGCTCTGGATCGTGATCGCCCGGTTGCCCGTCGAGATGGGCGCGTAGGTGCCGTTGGTCACGACGACCGTATCGCCCGCGACCATGGCAAGGTCCACCGCCGCCTGAAGCGTCCGCTTCGCCGTCGCCCAACTCCGCCCGTTACCCGTGTCGTTGGGGCGCAACGCGTCAACATAAAACACCGTGGCCGCCGGCGAGGCGTCCCGCTCATACGCCCCCATGTCCACCCGCTCCCCCCAGATGCGGCGGTTGCCGTCCAAGTCGAACGCCCACGTGACATAACCATTGCTGCCCGCGTCAATGCACAGCGAGCCGGACTGCAAACGGTAATCCCCGTTTGCCGGGGAAACGAACGACGGGTTCTGGTAGATGTTCCCCGTCCCGCCCGGGTTCGGCGTCGTGCAGGAATACGAGAACGTGCAATTGCCGCTGTGATTGGCACCGGCGGGGGCGGTGTTGCCCCAGACGATGCAGTTGTTCAGCGTGCTATAATACGCCCCGCCGCCGTTGCTGTCTGCCGTATTACCCGAGAGCGTGCAGTTGAAGAACGTACCAAGATAGGCTCCGCCACCGTTCTCCCCCGCCATGTTACCCGTCAGCAGACAGTTCCTCAGCGTGCCGGCATACACCCCGCCGCCGTTTCTGCCCGCCTCGTTACCCGTGAGCGTACAGTGGTTCAGCGTGCCGCCATCCGTCCCGCCGCCGTCGGCTTGCGCCAAATTGCCCGAAATCCGACAGTGGGACAACTGGCAACTCATCGCCCCGCCGCCAGACCCGTCGCCGTCGCCAATGCTGTGGAATGCCGTGTTCCTGAAAATCTCGCAGTTCTCCAGTGTGCCGCGAAACGCCCCGCCGCCATAACGCGCGTTGTTGTCCGAGAGCGTGCAATTCACCAGCGTACCCCAGAACGACCCGCCGCCGAAGTTCTGCGCGACTGTGACACCCGCGTGATTGGCCTCGCCGTTTCTCAGCGTGAACCCGACCAGGACGGTGTTCGTGTGGTACGCGAATCCCATCGAAGATCCCAGCGTCGCGCAGCGGTTTGTGTGCCCGCCGTCAATGACGGTCGTCGCCGCGCTCCCCGTCGCCTCGATACGGATCGCCTTGTTGCTGGAGACGATGGGCCAATACGTGCCAGACGCCACCCGCAGCACGTCCCCTTCGTAAGCGTTGTTGATTGCCGTCTGGAGGTTCCTGCCCCCGCCCGAGACGTTGATCGTGGCGGCATCCGCCGCAGAGGCCGCCAGCAGCCCCGAAAGAATCCATACGAGTTTTTTCATGATGAATTTCCTTTAATTGGATGAAAACATTTTTAAGAGTAGCAAACAGCGGAACGGAATGCAAGGCGTGTTTTTGGAAAGTGTGGAGGGTGGCGCCGGGAGCGCAGGGCTTCCGCCCTGCAACAAGGGACGAGGGTGACGAAGGGGATTATGGGACTACGGGACACCAGAACTACGGCCGCGCTTTCCTCGTGCGGAATTTGGGTTTAACGCTTCCCTTCCGGGATGGAATCGTGTACACTGTATTTCTTTATCGGGAAAAACGGAGGAGGTTAGGACATGAACAAGGTTTTCATCGCGCCGAGGCGGTATGTGCAGGGGGCGGGTGCGCTCAATGAGGCGGGGGCGCTCGTGAGCAAGTTGGGGTCGCGGGTCATGACGCTGTGGGACGCGCAGGTCAAGGGGATCGTGGGCGAGGCGTTGCTCGCGAGCCTCGGCGGCGCGGGGCTTGCGGTCGAGGATGTGCTGTTCAACGGCGACTCCACAAAGGCGGAGGCGGCGCGTGTGGCGGAGCTCGTGAGGGCGTCCAAGACGGAGGTCATCGTCGGCGTGGGCGGGGGCAAGACGCTCGACACCGCGAAGGCCGCGGCGGCCGCGACGGGCGCGAAGGTGGTCTCCGTGCCGACGGTCGCGTCGAATGATTCGCCGACGAGCTCTTACACCGTGTGGTATGACGAGCAGGGCAACTGCCTGGGCTTCGAGAGCTGGTGGGTCAACCCGGACCTCGTGCTGGTGGACACGGCGGTCATCGCCCATGCGCCCGTGAAGGCGTTTGTGGCGGGCATGGGCGACGCGCTGGCGACGTGGCTGGAGGCGGAGGCGTGTTTCAAGGTGCGCGGGCCGAACCTCGCGGGCGGCACGGCGACGCAGGCGGCGTTGGCGATTGCGCGGCTGTGCTATGAGCTTCTGCTGGAGAACGGTGTGCAGGCGAAACGCGCGGTCGAGCGGAAGATCGTGACCCCGGCGGTGGAGAAGGTGGTGGAGGCGAACGTGCTGTTGTCGGGGCTGGGCTTCGAGAGCTGCGGCTGCGCGACGGCGCACATGGTCGCGAACTGCTTGCCGTCGTTCCCCGAGTGCCACGGCCTGATGCACGGCGATGAGGTCGCGTTCGGGCTGATGACGCAGCTGTGCCTCGATGACGAGATGCCCGTGGAGCAGATGCACGAGATTACGGATTTCATGGTTGCCGTGGGCCTGCCCGTCACGTTCGAGGACATCGGCTTCAAGGGTATCCCGCGCGAGCGCCTGATGAAGATCGGCGAGATTTGCGCGGGCCCGGGGTCGCTGTGCGCGAACCACCCGTTCACGGTCACGGCGGACAGCGTCGTCGATGCGATGATCGCGGCGGATGCGCTGGGGCGGGCGCGGAAGGCGAAGGTGCTGTAGCATGACGCGCAAGGAGATGTGGCAACGCCTGAAAGGGCAGACGGACTGCGATGTGCTGATTTTGGGCGGCGGCGTGAACGGCACGGGGCTGTTGCGCGAGCTTGCGTTGCAGGGCGTGAGGTGCGTGCTGGTGGACAAGGCGGACTTCGCGGCGGGGGCGAGCTCGAAGTCGTCGCGCATGATTCACGGCGGTTTGCGCTACCTTGAAAACGCGGAGTTCCGCCTCGTGAGCGAGTCGGTCTTGGAGCGCAACCGATTGCTCAAATACGCACCGCACTACGTCCAGCCGCTAAAGAC
>Ga0082212_10008083_pt1 | contig 13805 bp, 13 predicted proteins | sample TergutNt197P3_FD_71548 | JGI IMG/M metagenome (GOLD analysis project Ga0082212, IMG submission 71548) | Neocapritermes taracua P3 segment gut microbial communities from Petit-Saut dam, French Guiana - Nt197 P3 | ecosystem: Host-associated > Arthropoda: Insects > Digestive system > Gut ... | reverse complement strand
GGCCATCGGCTTCGCCGGGGCCTTCAAGGCCGCCGGCGACAGCCGCCGGGTCTTCGGCTACCTGGGCGATTCCACCTTCTACCACTCCGGCCTGACCGGCCTGGCCGACGCGATTTACGGCCGGGCCGATGTGCGCCTCATTATCGCCGACAACTCCACCACGGCCATGACCGGGCACCAGGACAACCCGGGCTCGGGCCGGGACCTGGCCGGCCGCCCGGCCCCGGCCCTGGACCCCCGACGGGTAGTGCTGGGCCTGGGGCTCCCCGAAGACCGGCTCCTGGTCGTGGACCCCCTGGACGCGGCCGCCATCAACCAAGCCCTGGACCGCTCCCTGGCCGCGCCGGGCCCCTGGGTCATACTGGCCCAAAAGCCCTGCGTGTTATTGCCGGAATTCAAGGCCGCCCACGACGGCCGCCTGGCCCGGGTGCGGGATGAAAACTGCCTGGGCTGCCGGGAATGCCTGTCCGTGGGCTGCCCGGCCCTGGCCTTCGGCCGGGATACGGCCGCCATAGACCCCGGCCTCTGCCTGGGCTGCGGCTACTGCCTGTCGGTCTGCCGCTTTGAAGCCCTTGAAATCCAACCGGGTGGCCTGTCATGTCCGTAACCAGCCTGGTTCTGGCCGGCGTGGGCGGCCAGGGGACCCTCTTGACATCCAGGATCCTGGCCGCCGGGCTCCTGGCCCTGGGCCACGAGGTCAAGGTTTCCGAGATCCACGGCATGTCCCAGCGCGGGGGCAGCGTCACCACCCAGGTCCGCTACGGGGCCGGGGTCTATTCGCCCCATTTCGGCCTTGGGGACGCCGACGGCCTCATCGCCTTCGAAGCCGCCGAAGCTCTGCGCCACCTCCCCTCTCTGAAGCCGGGGGGCTTCCTCCTCACGGACGACCAGGAGATACCGCCTATCTCGGTAGCCGCCGGGCAGGCCGAATATCCCCGTGGGGTGATCGAGGAATTGCGGCGCCTGGTTCCGGCCGCGCAAGTGGTCCCGGCCGGACGGCTGGCCCGGGAACTGGGCCACCCCCGGGGCCAGAACATCGTGCTCCTGGGAGCCCTGGTCCGCGCTCTGGACCTTAGCGGCCCCGACTGGCCGGCCCTGGTGGCCGAACTGGCCCCGGCCAAGTCCCGGGAACTAAACCTCAAAGCCCTGGCTCTGGGACTGGACCAAGAAAGCGTAATTTAAAAGCCGTGGGCGAAACCATCCACGCGGAAATCGTGACCACCGGCAGCGAAATGATGCTGGGCCGCCTGGTGGATTCCAACAGTGCCTGGCTGTCCGAATACCTGGCCGGGCAAGGGGTGCGGGTGGTCCGGCATACGGCCGTGGGGGATGACCAACCCCGCCTGGCCGAAGCTTTCCGGCGGGCCTGGCAGGAACACCAGGTCATCCTGGTCACCGGCGGCCTGGGCCCGACCGAAGACGACCTGACCCGGCCCGCGGCGGCCGAGGCCTTCGGCCTGGACCTGGAATTCCACGAAGACCTGGCCGCGGAACTGCGTGACCGCTTCCACCGCCGGGGCTACACCCTGACGGACAATAATTTCCGCCAGGCCTGGCTGCCCTGCTCAGCCCTCCTGGTGCCCAACCCCTTAGGCACGGCTCCGGGCTTTGCCCTGGCCGAAGAATCCAAACTCATGGTCTTTCTCCCGGGTGTGCCCCCGGAGATGAAGAAAATGGTCCGCCAGTGGGTGGCCCCGCGTCTGAAAGCCCAATTCCCGGCGCTCGGCGACCGCCTTAAGACCATCGTCCTCAAAACCGCCGGCCTGGGCGAGAGCGCGGTGGACAGCCGCATAGCCGACCTGATGGCCGGAGAAAACCCCGCCGTGGGCCTCCTGGCCTCCCCGGACATGGTGCGGGTGCTGGTGACCGCCTCGGGAAAGAGCGAGGCGGACCTGGCCGCAAAACTGGCTCCGACCCTGGCCGAGCTGGAAAGCCGACTGGCCGGCCATATTTTCAGCCGGGACGGGGAGACCCTGGCCGAGGCCACGGCCGCACGGCTGGTCAAAGGCGGCTGGCGCCTGAGCCTCAGCGACGCCGTCACCCGGGGCCGCTTGAGCGGCCTCTTGGGCCCGGCCCTGCCCCTGGGCGCCTGGGCCGGCGCCTGGGAACCGGCCCCGGGCTGGCCGGACCCGCCCCCGGTCAAACCCGGAGAACTTCGGCTCAGCCTGAGCGCCCGGCCCGATCCCGCCGTCCCGGCCCCCGGTCCCGGCGAAACGGCCCTGATCATTGACAGCGCCCTGGAGCGGACCGGCCGGACCGACCGCCGCTCCTTCCACTTGGGCGGGCCCGAGTCCCGGGCCCTGGCCAGAGCCGCGGCCCTGGCCGCCTTTCACCTTTGGCAGGCTTCGGACGAACCAATTTTTTGTCCTTAGAACGAATGTTTTTACTTGCTTTTCAGGGCGGAAGAGTCTATTATTGATAAACAATCGTTCCAAAGTTTCATTTTTTTGGTTGTCCTGGAGTTCACTTTGGCAACGCTGTTTTTTTTTGACATTTGACAGGCAGACGGCTTTTGTTTAGTTTTCTTTACGGCCTCCCCGATTGTTTCCCGGAAACAGACCCTCCCTCCCGGCAGCCCGCACTCCGGGCCGGTTCCCTGATTCCGTATCTTACCGGCGGCTTTCATTTAAGGCGCCTATCCACGCTAGACCTTTTCGGCCTTAAACCGGAATCTAGAACCCCGGTCTAAGGCCGGGAGAATATCTGCTCTACGGAGAACATCTCTCATGGTAAAAACGATCTATGTCGGCAACCTGCCCTTCAGTGCCACCTCCACCGAGGTCAGCGACCTCTTCTCCCCTTACGGCACGGTCCATTCAGTCAACCTCATCAATGACCGGGAAACCGGCCGCCCCCGGGGTTTCGGCTTTGTGGAAATGGATGACGAACAGGCCCTGGCGGCCATTGACGCCTTGAACGGCAAGGAAGTCGGCGGCCGCAGCCTGCGCATCAACGAAGCCCGGGGCCGCGAAGACCGGGGGCCCCGCCCCATGCGTCGCGAGTATTGATTATCGGGCGGACTTGGCCTCCATCCAAGTCCGCACTACAATCAATCAGACGAGGGTGGACTTGCGCCCGGCTTTATTTTAGCGGCCAAAAAGAACTAATCCACTAAATATTTAACTATCAGATGGATCCGCCAAAACCGGCTGCTGGTCATGAACATGAAGCCGGTAATTGGCCAGGGCCTGCTTATAGGCGAGGACGAAATAACAGCCGAAAAAAGTCAGGCCCGGCACCAAAAGGCCCGCCCCCAGCAAAAACACCAGCCCGGACAGGAAAAAGCCGGTCCAGAGCGGCAATAGGGCCGCGGCCATCACGGCCAGGCCGGGCAGGCAGACCAGAAAACCTAAGGCCAGAGTCTTGCGCCACAGCACATAGCTGTGACCCAGCACCCGGAAGGGCAGGGCTACGGCCGCCCACAGGCCGGGCTCCTCGTGTTCCAGGTGGATCAGATGCCACATGGCGCAATTGTGGAGCAGGGCGAACACGGCTGTCCCGGCCAGAACCATAATCAGCCCCATATATGGCAACAGGCTCACCAGGGCCAGAGCCGCGCCCCAGGCCGCAACCAGACCCAGCCAGGCCCCTAAAGGGGCCAGGAGACCGCGCCAACGGCTCCAGGGGGCCAGGAGCAGGAGAACAGCCGCCCAACCGCCGGGCGCTTCACCCTCCAGGCAGTGGTCCAGAAGATTGTTGAGGCTCAGGAGAAGAAAGGAAGCCAGGGCTCCGGCCCCCAGAAAGAAAAGCGAGAGGCGGACGACCAGGGCGGACACCGAGCCCATAATGGTCATTGTCGGTCCATAACCGGCCAGGGCTTTCAAGTGCAGCCCCAGAAGGCCCCACAGGGCCGGGACCAGGGACCCCCAAATCGCTACGGCGGCCAGGACCGCGGCCAATAGCGGGCGGTGGCAATGACGCATGAACCGGCCGGCCAGCTTGATCCGGTCGGCCCGGCTCAAACGGACCAGGTATTCATCTTCGGACAGGAAATGGGCCATGTTTTAAGCCCGAAAGGCCGAGCCCGAGGCCGGGGGAGGCGGCGCCGGCTTTACACCTGTTGCCCAAAGAATGAACCGCTCCAGGTCGGCGGCTACCTTCTCCGCCTGTAAAGCCGCCGGGCCGCCTTCAAATTCCTGCACTTTGGCGATAATACACATGTGGACGGTACTCATGACAAAAGTGGCCGTCACTTGAGTATCAAAGGGCTGGACCAGGCCCCGGGCCACGCAGTCGTCGAATGTTTTCTTCATAAAATCAGTGCTATATTTGAATATGAAATGAAAGGCCTCCGCCGCCAGAGGGTCGTTGACCTGTTCCGTCGTGATAAGGCTGAAGCCGTGGTTGATGTAATGATTGTCGAGTTTTTTAGGCTCAAAAAAAATATACCCCAGGACCTCCTCAAAAGATCGGGCCTGGCTGATGGCTTTTTCCATATGCTCGAAAATGAAGAGATGGGCTTTTTTAAGGTGTTCCAGGACGGCCGCCCAGAGGGCTTCCTTGCTCTCGAAGTGGTTGTAGATGGAAGACGGCATGATGCCGTTGGCCCTGGCGATATCCCGGATGGAAACGGCGGCGTAGCCCCGCTTGGCGAACAGAATGGAGGCGGACATCAATAGCCGCTCCTTGGTCTCGCTGAAGGTGTCAATGAGCGGGAGTTTATACTGCCGGCCTTGGATTTCGTAAACCCGAAAACCGGAATCCGCGGGAATACCCGGGTCCCATATTTTAATCACTGGCGACGACACTCCTAAAGTATCCGGCCCACGAATTCGGCGGCCCTGGGGTTGTCCGGCCCGCTGAAAAATTTGTCCGGAGTCGATTGCTCCAGGAGCAGCCCTTCGTCCATGAAGACTACGGAAGTGGCTATTTCCCGGGCGAAACTCATTTCGTGGGTGACGATGGCCATGGTCATGCCCGCCAGGGCCAGGTCGCGGATGACGGCCAGGACCTCGCCGATCATCTCCGGGTCCAGGGACGAGGTCGGCTCGTCAAAGAGCATATATTCAGGATGCATGGCCAGGGCCCGGGCTATGGCCACCCGCTGCCGCTGGCCCCCGGAGAGCTGATTGGGAAAGGCGTCTATCTTGTCCGACAGGCCGACCTTGGCCAAAAGGTCGGCGCAGACGGCCTCGGCCTCTTCCAGGGGCACCCGCTTGACCACGGTGGGGGCCAGGGTGATGTTGCGCCGCACCGACATGTGAGGGAAGAGATTGAAGCTCTGAAAGACGAAGCCGACGCGGGTGCGGATCTCATCCATACTGGCCTTGGGGTGGGTCACGTCCACGCCGTCGATCAGGACGCTGCCCCGCGTCGCCTCTTCCAGGCCGTTTATGCAGCGCAGGAGGGTGGACTTGCCGGAACCGGAGGGGCCCACCAGGGCGATTATTTCCCCTTCGGTGATGGAAAAATCAACCCCCCGCAGCACTTCCAGGCGGTCGAAGCTCTTGTACAGGCCCCGGACCTCAATCACTGGCGCTCAACCTCCTTTCCAGCCGGCGGGCCAGGACGGACACGCTCATGGTCAGGGAGAGATACACCAGGGAAGCCAGGAGGAGGAAGGGCAGAAGGTTGTAATACTGGGTCCCCAGGGCCCGGGCGCCGCCCATGAGTTCCAGGACCCCGATGGTGGAGACCAGGGAGGAATCCTTGATGAGCACGATGAACTCGCTGACCATGGGCGGGATGATGCGCTTGAAGGCCTGGGGCAGGATCACATAGCGCATGGCCCGGCCGTAGGACAGCCCCAGGGACCGGGCCGCTTCCATCTGCCCCTTGTCCACCCCCTGGATGCCCGCGCGGATGAGTTCGGTGTTGTAGGCCCCGGAGTTGATGCCCATGGCCAAAAGGCCGACAACTATGGGGCTGACGTTAATGTGCGTGCCCGTGAACATTTTGTAGAGCATGGGCACGCCGATGAACAGGAACATGATCTGGAGCAGCATGGGCGTGCCGCGGATGAACTCCACATAGACCGTGGCCAGCCAGCGGGGCAGGCGATGCCGGGAAATGCGGCCCAGAGCCCCGACGACGCCCAAAACCACCCCCAGGGCCAGGGCGCCCACGGCCAGTTCCACGGTCAGGAGAGCCCCCCGGCCCAGGGTGCTCAAGCTGCTGGGCGCGAACACATAGTCTAACATAATATTCACGTCCGGTGCCGGTTCCGGGCGGGCTGGCCCGTCCGGAACCGGGGATCATCACATTTTGAATTTCGCGCGCAGATCCTCATAGACCTTGGTTTGCATTATCTTGACCAGTTCCGCGTCAATGGCCGCGGCCAACTTATCATTGCCGAGCCGGGTGATGATGAAGTTTTCCTCATCCACCAGGGGCGGGTCGATGGCCCGGAGGTTCATGGCCTTAAGATAGCCCTCGCCCACGGCCACATCGCAGACTATGCCGTCCAACTGTTCCCGGCTCAGCATTTCAAAGGCGATCTGGTAATCCATGGTGTTGCTTATCTTCACGCCTTCAATTTCCTTAAGAGCGTTTTCACCGGTGGTGCCAAGGCCGGCGTAGAAGTGATGGCCCGGAAAATCCTGGACCGATTTGATTTTGGAATCGGCCCGGACAAAGGCCACTTGGCCGCTCTTGAGATAGGGGGTCTTGTTGAACAAGAGGTTCTTGGCCCGCTCTTCGCTGAAGGTGAAGCCGGAGACGCCGATATCCACCTGCCCGGCCGGCACCGCAACCAGGATGTTGTCAAAGTTCATCTGGCTCCATTCGACCTTCAGACCCAGGGCCGCGCCCACGGCTTCAAAAAGCTCGATGTCGAAGCCCACGAGCTTGCCGTCCTCCAGTGACTCGTAGGGCGGATAATCAGGGGAAGTGCCGATGACTAAGACGCCTTTTTTCTGGAGCTGCGAGCTAAAATCGCCGTCCTGGCCGAAGGCCGGACCGGACAGGATGAGAAGGGCCGCCAGAAGCGGGATCAAGCGCAGAGTACGGATCATGATGTCATTCTCCTTCATAGGGTAAAGTTAAAGGTCAGCCGGCTGGAAGGTATCACAACCGGGCTTTCACGGGGTCCGCCACCAGGGCGAAACCATCGAATTCATAAAGGCGCAGGCCGCGGGCATCCTCGCGGAAGGGGCAGCTTCCGGCCGCGACCGCCTCAAAGGCCGCCGCAGCCTCGATGAGCTTGGCCCCGGGCTGGAGCGGTTCATTGTGGCTGGAGTAAAGATGGCGCACCTGGCCGTAATCGCGGGCCAGGCGGTGCATGGTCTCCCGATAAACCTGGAAATCCGAGGCCATGCCGTCCCCGGCGTCCAGGTGGGCGTAGAGGGCAGCCGGATAAAAGGTATCCCCGGTCAGGAGGACGGAATTTTCACGGTCAAAAAGCATCAGGCTGTCGGGCGAATGTCCGGGCGTGGCCAGGGTCTCGAAGACCCGGCCGCCGAGGTCGAAGGATTCGCCCTCGCCCACGGGTATATAAGCGGCCCCGCGGATCTCGTATTCGGGCGGGTCGAAACCGGGCGGGAAGGGCCGCGAGAACTGATCCGGGCTCATGTGTTCAGCCACGGCCTCCCGCCCCAGGCCGCTGGATATGCGGGCCCGGGCCACGGGGTGGTCCGCGGCGTGGACGGCCTGGAATTGCCAGTTGCCGCCCATGTGGTCGAAATGGGCGTGGCTGTTCACGACTACCAGAGGCTTGGCGGTCAGGCTCCCGGCCAGGGCCCCTATATCATCCACACCCAGGCCCGTGTCCCACAAAAGGGCCCGGTCCCGGCCTTCAAAGAGAAAGGAGATGACTTCCTGAAAGTGGCCCGGCTCGCAGATCGCCCAGCCCCCGCAGGGCAAAAGATAGACCTCGAACCAGGGGGACGCGGTCGCGACCCGCGGGAAAAGCCCGCGCCAGGCCCGCAAGGGAACTTCCGCCCGGCCGGCCGGCCGGACCGCGTCCGCTACTCTAGCCATACCCCTATCTCCTAGAAAAATCTATTATATTACCCTTTCATGTCCCTGTCAAACAGCCGAAAAGCGATCTTCAGCGCGGAGCTATGGCTTGCCGGCCGCAGGTATTCCAGGCAAAACAATGCTATTTCTTAAAAATCAGTCAACCATCCCGAATCTGAAATATACTAAAATATCTTGACAATTAAATATGTTAGCATTATACTGAAAATAGCCTATGTTATTTTCAATTAATTACTCCATAAAATAGTAAATTATAGAGGGCTCAACCATGGATCACGGCCATCTCAACTTCGATTCAAGGCTCGAACTGACGCCGGAACTGGCCTGCCTGTTGCGGGAATGTGCGGTATTGATCCGGGTTTTGAAAGAGGCTCCCCTGACGCCTGAAGCCCGACAGCATCTGATGCGTTTTTCCTTCAAAAGGGGGGCGCTTTCCACTACGGCCATTGAAGGCAATTCAGTCACCGAAGAAGAATATGAGGACATTGTCCATAAAACGAAACCGCTGCCGCCCTCAAGGCGATACCAACAGGTTGAAGTGGAAAACATGGTAACAGCCTTCAACCATCTCATTTCGAATGTTATTGTCAACCATAGGCGTGAATTGATCACCCCGGATCTCATCCGCGCCTTCCACAAGCTGGTGATAAAAGATTTGGGCGAGGCCGCGCCGGCCGTTCCCGGCCGGTTCCGGGGCAGCAATGTCGTGGTCGGGCGGTATCGTCCGCCTGATTATGCGCGGGTTCCGAAACTTATCGAGCAGTATTGTGAATGGCTGCGCGGCTTTGGTTTTCTTGGAAATCAAAATTTGGAAATGGTGCTCGTCGAAGCCGTTGCCGCCCATGTCTATCTGGAATGGATTCACCCCTTCGGTGACGGCAATGGCCGCACGGGCCGGCTGGTGGAATATTATATTCTGATACGCGGAGGGCTGCCGCTGATAGCCGGGCATATCCTGTCGAACTTTTATAATAACACGCGCGACAAGTATTACCGGATGTTTGAAGAGTGCCAGGCCAAAAAGGATCTGGTCCCGTTTCTTTTGTATGCCGTCGAAGGTTTCAGGGACGGGTTGAACGAAACATACGCTTCCGTCCAGGACTCGCAAGTCCTGGTCTTCTGGCAGCGTATCATCTATGACGCTTTCGACCGACTACCGCACACCAAAAAAGAAGCGCACAAAAGAAAGCGAAAAGTCCTTTTGAATTTCCCCTTGAAGGAGGGGGTGGCCTTACCGGATATCCCGCTGAAAACCGGAACCCTGGAGTACGGCGGCTTAAGTTTCAACGCTCTCTACAAGGATATCAGGTGGATGGAAAAAGCGGGGCTGTTAGTCAAAAGAACTGACCAGAAGTTCCACGCGAACTGGCAGCAAACCTGCCAGGAATACTTTGACCCCGCGTGGAGGCCCGAAACCTAACGCCGCATTTTATCCGGATCGAAGTCAAAGGACGGAGTATCGAACCGACCCTCAAAAATGGGCGGCAGCGGCGGCAAGATGGATATGCCGATAGCCCGCTGAACCGAACGGTCAAAGTCGAGGTTGCCGCTGGAGCGGTCCAGACGTACGCCGGATATCCGGCCATCGGGTTCCACTTTGATGGTGAAAATAGCCTGGAGGCCGGCGGCCATGGTTCCCGCCGGCTGTATCCAGTTCCTTTCGACTATGTTGCGGACCTGGATATAATAGGCCTCTTTTTCCGGGTGCACCCTCTGGCCGACGCTGACCCCGCCGCCGGCCTCGGAACTTTCGCCCTGGCCCCGGCCAAGGTTTTTTTGGATATTCACCACTGCGGCTGTGATGTCGGCTTCCGCCTGCTCGGCCTCGCGCTTGCGCTTCAATTCATCCATCCGCCGTTTTATTTCCGCGTCGCTGTTGGGCTTGGGCTTGGGCGGGGGGTCGGCCACCACCTTGGGCGGGGTGACCTTGGGCGGGGCGGCGGTCGTCTTCTGGAGCACGGGTTTTTCCGGGGCCTTGGGCCCCAGGGGGATGACCTCGGCCGGGGCGGTCAGGGCGGAGGGCTGGGGCGGCGGAACCGGCTGGTTCAGGGCCGGGTCACTTTGGGGGGCTTCCACCACGTCCGGGCCTTTCAGGTCGGGGTCCACCGGAGCCGGCGGGGCGGCCGGAGCCGGAGGCGAGAGGCTGCCCAGAAGCTGGACGGTTATGACCTCGCCCAAGGCGGCTTTGCGGCTTTCCGCCCATTGGGGCAGGAAGAAGACCAAAAAACCGCCCAGGAGCACATGGAGGCCTGCGGATAAGAGCAGGGCCGCGGCCAGGGTGGATTCGTCGTTCCGGCCCATCGGAGCCTCGAGCATTACCGCCTCCATAAAGCCCCCTCAATCAGCCGGCCGGGCCGGGCACCTGAAGGGCTGGCCGTACGGCCGGCTCGGTGACCAGGCCGATGCTGGTAATGCCGGCCTGCCGGAGCTGGGACATGACCACGGCCACCGCCCCGTAGGACGCGCTATGGTCCGCCTTCAGAAAGACCGTCCTGGCCCCCTTGACCTTCATGACCTGGGCCACCTGGAAGGCCAGGTTGGCCCCGCTGACCTCGTGCTCGTCAAGGAAGACCGTGCCGTCGGCCATGATGGTCAGGACGGTCTGCTGCTCTTCGGTCTGGAGGGCCTGGGCATCGACTTTCGGCAGTTCCACGTCCAGGCCCTGAGTCATCATGGGGGCCGTGACCATGAAGATAATCAAGAGAACCAGCATCACGTCCACCAGGGGCGTGACGTTGATCTCGCTCATCATGCCGGGCCGCCCGCCCTGGCCGCCGCTGCCGAAGGCCATGGTCAGGCCTCCCCTGGGCGTCCCGATTGAGGGGCCGGTGAGGGGGCCGGCTGGTTGGCGGGGGCCGGGCCGCGTTTCAAGAGGTCGCGTTCCAGGATATTGATGAAATCAGCGTTGAAATTGCCCATTTCCGCTTCCAGTTCCCGAACCCAGCTATTGAAATAGTTGAAGAAAATGACTGCCGGAATGGCCGCGGCCAGGCCCACGGCCGTGGCCACCAGGGCCTCGGAAATGCCCGGCGCCACCGTGGCCAGGTTGGCCGTGCCGGCCAGGCCGATCTCATGGAAGGAATCCATGATGCCCCAAACTGTGCCGAAAAGGCCGATGAAGGGCGCGGCGTTGCCGCAGGTGGCCAGAAAAGGCAGATACTTGAAGAGGCGGGTGCTTTCGGCCGCCCCGGAGCGCCGGAGGGCCCGCTGGACGTTTTCCATGGCTGTCCGCTGGTCCAGCCGGGCCTTGTGGACCCGCCCCAGTTCCTGGTAACCCACCCGGAAGATCTGGGCTATGGGGGAGGCGCCGAACCCGGCCGCCTCGGCGTAGAGGTTGGCCAGGGAGCGGCTCTGCCAGAAGGCGTCCAGAAAGGAATTGGAGTTGCGGCTGGCCCGGCTGAGCTGCACGGCCTTGGAGAGGATGACGGCCCAGGACAAAAGGGAAAAGGCCAGAAGGGTCAGAAGGACGCCCTTGACCACGGGGCCGGCGCCGGTGACCATCAAAATGATGTTGGAGGTTCCGGCCGCCGGAGCGGCCGCAGCCGCGGCCGGCAACCCTGCGGGCAAGACGGTCGGGTCCAGGGTCTGGGCCGCGGCCTGGGCGAAAATCACAAGGTCTAGAGCTATGGACATGGTTTTACCCGGTGGCCGAAAGACGCTGTTTCTTGTTGAACTGGTCCAGGTATTTGGGCAGGCCCGTCCCGGCGGGGATCAGGCGGCCCATGATGACGTTCTCCTTGAGGCCGGCCAGTTGGTCGGTCTTGCCCGAGACGGCGGCCTCGGTGAGCACCTTGGTGGTCTCCTGGAAGCTGGCCGCGGAAATGAAGCTCTCCGTGGACAGCGAGGCCTTGGTTATGCCCTGGAGAACCGGCTCGGCCGTGGCCGGGGTCTGGCCTTCGGCCAGGAGGCGCTGGTTGAGGTCCTCGAATTTCAGGCGGTCGGCCGATTCGCCGGCCAGAAGTTCGCTGTCCCCCGGGGACTTGACCCGGATCTTGCGCAACATCTGGCGCACGATAACCTCGATGTGCTTGTCATTGATCTTGACCCCCTGGAGGCGATAGACCTGCTGCACCTCATCCACCAGGTACTTGGCCAGGTCCTTGACCCCCCGGATGGCCAGGATGTCGTGGGGGTTGGCCGCGCCGTCCATCAGGGGCTCGCCGGCCCGGACGAAATCACCCTCGTGGACCGTGACGTGCTTGCCTTTGGGGATCAGGTATTCCTTGGCCTCGCCAATTTCCGGGGTGATGATGACCTTGCGCTTGCCCTTGGTCTGCTTGCCGAAGGAGACGGCGCCGTCGATCTCGCTGATGACGGCCACCTCCTTGGGTTTGCGGACCTCGAACAGCTCGGCCACCCGGGGCAGGCCGCCGGTGATGTCCTTGGTCTTGGTCGTTTCCCTGGGGATCTTGGCCAGGGCCTCCCCGGCGTGGACCTGGGCCCGCTCGTCCACCATCAGGATGGCGTTGACAGGCAACAGATAGACGGCCGGGATACCCTTGGAGGTCATCAGGGGCTTGCCGGCGGCGTCCAGCACCTTGATGCGGGGCCGGACATCGGCCTGCTTGGATTCGATGATGACCTTGGAGGATTTGCCCGTGACCTGGTCCACCCTCTCGATCATGGTCTTGCCCTCTTCCATGTCTTCAAAGGAGACGAAGCCGGTGACCTCGGTCAGTATGGGCACGGTGAAGGGGTCCCACTCGACGAACTCCCCGGGCCGGTCCACAGCCAACTGGTAGTCGTCGCCCAGGCGCCGGACATCTTTTTCACTCTTGAGATCGTATTCGTCCAGAACTTGGACGGCCTGGCCCATGGCCTCGCTGGCGGTCGGCCAGACGGTGGCCAGTTCCGTCATCTGGGGCGCGGCTTCACCTTCTTCGGTGATCAGCCCCTCGGGGGTCATGAAGCCGAGGGCCGCACCCCAGGCCGCCAGGCGGCGGTGGACGGGAACCATCTCGCCGCGCAGCTTGGCCAGGGCGTCCTTGTCGCTCATGGCTTTGACCAGCTTGGAAGCGCCGCTTTTCAATTCCTTGGCGTATTGGGCGAGTTCCGCCTCGCTGAGGCTCCCCTCATCCCCGGCCGGGAGCAAGGCGACTTCGCCCTGGCGGCTCTTGAGCCTGAGGCGGGCGCCGTAGATGAGTTCATGCTTTTCCCGGGGGAGGTTGTTTTCGTCGCGGATGACTATTTCCCCCTTGCGGCTCATGACCACCAGGTCGCCGCCCGCGCTACGGACCAGGCGGACATCGGGGGTGAACTCCACCGTGCCGGACAGGTCGCTGGAGATGACGTGGCGTTCGACCCGGCGGGAGGCGGTGCCGCCCACGTGGAAGGTCCGCATGGTCAACTGGGTGCCGGGCTCGCCTATGGACTGGGCGGCGATGATGCCTATGGATTCGCCTATCTCCACGAGCTTGCCGTGGGCCAGATCGCGGCCGTAGCACTTGGCGCAGACCCCCCGCCGGGAGCGGCAGGTCAAGACCGAGCGGATGTGGAGGCGGTCGATGCCCACGTTTTCAATGGCCGCCGCCGCCTCTTCGCTGATTTCATCGCCGGAGGCCACGATGACCGAGCCGTCCAGGGGACTGATGACGTCCCGGAGGGCGGTCCGGCCCAGGATGCGTTCGCCCAAGGGCTGGATGATGCCCCCGGCCTCCCTTAAGGCCTCTATTTCAATGCCGTCGCTGGTGCCGCAGTCCTTTTCCAGGATAATGCTGTCCTGGGCCACATCGACCAGGCGGCGGGTCAGGTAGCCGGAGTTGGCCGTTTTCAGGGCCGTGTCGGCCAGGCCCTTGCGGGCCCCGTGGGTGGAGACGAAATACTGGAGCACGGTCAGCCCTTCGCGGAAGTTGGCGGTGATGGGCTGCTCGATGATCTCGCCCGTGGGC
>Ga0082212_10008082_pt1 | contig 13805 bp, 16 predicted proteins | sample TergutNt197P3_FD_71548 | JGI IMG/M metagenome (GOLD analysis project Ga0082212, IMG submission 71548) | Neocapritermes taracua P3 segment gut microbial communities from Petit-Saut dam, French Guiana - Nt197 P3 | ecosystem: Host-associated > Arthropoda: Insects > Digestive system > Gut ... | reverse complement strand
ACCGTCCTCCAAGCATCTCGCTAAAAGCGGTTTTTGTCATAAAGCCTATTGCCTCGTCATTCTCAACGATAGCAAATTCGGTTATGGTTGGATTAAGCCTAAGCGTCTCATATATGGCGGCTGTTTTTTCATCGGGGGAAAATGTGTGTCCGGGTTTTGCCAAATGCCCTATAATTGGGTAAACGGAACTTCTGGCGTTTTCTATGTATTTTTTATTGTGAAAATTTTTTATCATATCTTGCTTTTCCGCCGCAATATCCGCAAAGGATTTCCTTGGTATCCCTAAAAAGAATCCCTGTCCGTAGTCCACATTCAACTTGATTAGAGTTTCCAATTCCTCCTCAGTTTCAATCCCCTCGGCCAATATCTTTATTCCGGCGCCTCTGCCAAACTCCACTAAAGCCTTGCACAAATGCTGCTTGTTTTCGTCTTTGTCTATATCCCGGATGAGGGAAATGTGGAGCTTTATGATATTAGGGCGAACGCTCAATATAACGCTCAGACCTGAGTAGCCCGATCCAACGTCATCAATCGCTATCCCGTAATTTTGGGTTTTATAATGCTCGATGGCAGACGCGAAAGCGCTGCTGTAGATTATTGCGACACGCTCAGTAATTTCAAAGGTGATGTCGATATTCTCCAGCCCATACTCTTTGAGGCGGTTTTGGGTAAACCCATTGATAAATTGCGGATCGTATATGATGTTCGGATTGACATTGAGGAAAAGTTTTTTACTGGCATCCATATGGACGGCGTTTTCCAAAGATTTTGACCGGCAAAGGGCCTCAAGCTCCCACGATTTACCGATTCTGTCGGCGGTTCTGAACATATGGTCTATGTCCATGTTCAACGTATCGTCGGTAATCCGGCTTAGGGCTTCATATCCGAAAACTGCACCATTGGACAATGATACAACCGGCTGATACACAGGCATGATACATTCGCCCGCTAAAATCTTATATAAGTTTTCAAAACTGGTTTTATCATCCATGTTTTTCACCCCTATATCAACGAGTGTACAAGCTGTTGCGTATAAGCGTGCTGCGGGTCTTCCAGTATCTGGTCTGTCAGCCCGCTCTCCACGATTTTTCCGTCCAGCATTACAATCGTCCTGTCGGCCAGCATACGAATTACGGCGAGGTCATGGGATACCAGCAGGATGGATATGCCATACTGCGCCTTGATTTTTCGGATTAAATCAAGCACCTTGGCCTGTACGGACAAATCAAGCCCCGTGGTCACTTCGTCCAGCAAAAGCAGCGCCGGGTTGTTGGCGAGGGCTTTGGAAATCTGAACGCGCTGCTGCATACCTCCTGAAAAGTTTTTCGGGGCTTCGCTCATGCGGCTGGTCATAATCTCAACGGCTTCTAATAACTCGGTGGCGCGGGCGGTCATTTGTCCGGCGTTCCGGCTGCCCGCCGCGATAATTTTCTCGGCAATGTTAGAAGCGGCGGAGTAGTTCATCCGCAACCCCATGACCGGGTTTTGATAGACCATCCCCATGATGTTGTTCTTTATCATGCGCTGTTCGGCAGCGCTGGCCTCCCAAATGCTCTTTTGACCATCCTGATAGCCGTACAGCATGGCGGAACCGGAGGTTGGGGGGATGTCAAAGTACAGCGCCCGCATCAGCGTGGTCTTGCCCGACCCGCTCTCGCCCACGATGCCCAGCACTTCGCCGGGGTACACCTCAAGGGATATGTCGTTTGCCGCCCAAACGCTTTTACAGACGGTACAGCGGTTTTTCTCCATACCCTGTCCGCATTGGGGGCAGCCGTCCCCGTGTCGGACGACCAAGTGTCTGACTGACAATACCGGCGTTTCATTCAGATACATACTCAATTCCCCCATGAACGCCATTGGTTCTCCGTTTGGCGTTCGGCTATTTCTAACGCTTCCTCAAGGGTTTGAGCCGGAGCGCATATCACTATTCCGCTCGACCTGCTCGAAGTTTCATCAATAGGCTCATATAATGTGATAAACATTTCTTCAAAATTTTCCGAGCATATCATAGTTCCGAGCATATTGAAAAAAGGATTTTTCCCATCCGTATAGTGCAGAGGGTCATAACCCGGCAATATTGTAGGAACATTGAACGAGGTTTTTACGTCGAACGTATAGGCATATCCTTCCACCGAAAAAACACCATAAAACAAGCTCTGCCCTCTTTTTAACAAATAATGTTCACAAGAGCCTTTTACCGTTATTTCTTTTGTTTCGTAGCCCCCATGATGGTCGTTCATGTCGAATTGTATCCCCGTGACCGTGAAATCAATATTTTTTGATAACGGAACGGTAAAAACGCGAATTGCGGCAAACAGCACGGTCATCACCGCTGCGGTCACGGCAATCGTGATTATTTTTTCCTTTAAGATCGGTTCGCCCGGTGGTTTCCTTTTTAAGTCGTCGTGTATTACCAAATCTTCCAATCTCATACGCCACATCCTGTTTGCGCCCGGATTGCACCACAATACGAGGTGTCCGAGCATTGATAAACCTTTTGGCCGGTCTGCGCGTCAAACAGTTCATCAAGATAGGTATCCGCGCTTCCGCACAAGCGGCATTGTTTTCCCGCAAAACTTTCCCGTTCAAACGGAACATCGTCAAAGGCAAGAGAAATGACCTCGGTGTGCGGGGGGATGGCGTAAATCTTTTTTTCACGCCCCGCGCCGAACAGATACAGACATTCCGCTTTGTGCAATTTGGGATTATCAAACTTCGGTATTGGGCTTGGGTTCATCATATACCGTCCCTCGACCATGCAAGGGTATTCGGATGAAATGGTCACTTTTTTATATTTCACAAGGCTTTCATAGAGTTGGAGCCATATGGGTGCATAATCCTTTTCCGAGTGCATTTTCTTTGTGACTTCCTCCCGCGCCTCCACGATCCGCAGCGGTTCGGGAATTGGGACTTGAAATACAAGTATCTGCCCGTTTTTCAACGGGATTTCCGGGATTCTGTGCCGGGTTTGAATCAGCGTGGCCTCGCGGGTATCGGTTGTGGTTTCAACCGGGGGACCGCCGTCGGTCTCGGTGCAGAGGCCGATGAATTTTTTTATATTGACGGCGTTGACGCTTTCGTCACTGCCTTGGTCGATGACTTTCAGAACATCGTCCGGCCCGATCAGGGAAAGGGTCAGTTGGATTCCACCCGTACCCCAACCCCGGCCAATGGGAAGCTCACGGGAACCAAACGGAACCTGATAGCCCGGTATGGCGACCGCTTTCAGCGTAGCGCGGCGGATTTCCCGCTTGGAACCCTCGTCAAGAAAGGCAAAATTATAATTTTGATTCATCGCGTTTTCCTCACGGCGTCCAATTTCGACTGGAATGTGACATAGTGCGGCAGTTTCAAATGGGAAATAAACCCGTTCATTTCCAAGCTGTCGCCGTGCATCAGCACAAATTCCTCGTTTTGCGTGGGATACGGCCCGTCGTTATCCAATTCGCGGTCGATAACGGCCATAGAGATTGCCTTGTTTTCATTTCTGCCGAACACCGCGCCGTAACCAACGGCGAGTTTTAGCTGATCCTTATCGTCCGCTTGATTAAAGCACTCAACTTCTGTAATCAATATCTCGCCTATATAAATGCTCTCGTTTTCGTCTGACAAATATGGCACAGTAAGCTCAACGTATCCGCAGCGCAGTTCACCAACGGTCGGGTGCAGTTGTCCGAAGCCGCGCAGCGCGGAGTACGCGAGGCCGGAGATAAAGCCGGTATCCGCACGGGAAAGGGTTTGCAAACGGGCGCTCCGCTGGGCCGGGAACTCCAGCATATTTACAGTGACATCGTGAGGGCGTTGGTCGTTTCGGTCATAACTGTCAATAAGACCTTCCTGTTTCAATTCATCGGATACGCGGGGACAGGGGGTAACTGGTTCCGGTTCTTGCGACGCGGGCGATTGATAATCGCCCCTACAATCAGGGTCAAAATTGATTAGCCTGTGGGTATAGTCATAGGTAGCCCCTAAAATCTGGCCGCCTGTTATGTCCTTGAACGCGGCGGAAATGCGGCGCACAACCCGCATTTCGTCGGTGTTGACGGTGTTTGTGTAATAGTTCCTCGTAAGTGTGGAGCGATACGCCCGCAATAAAAAAACCGCTTCTTCTATTGAACCCTCGCATTGCTTGAGGGCAAGAGCGGCATATGTCTTGGAGTATAATCCGGCCTCGCTCATAACACGGTCAACAAGCAGCGACAGCTTATGTTCAATCGCTTCAACCTCAACATCTTTATCCGATCCGCTTTTGTAAAAATTCAGTAGCTTTATACTTTCCTCAATGGCTTCTTTGCCGCCGGATACCGCCACATATGCCATCTACTCCACCACCTTCACAAGCCGGGGTATGGCGAATAATTCGCCCGCGCCCGATATAAACAGGAAGTCAATTCCTTCCGGGTATTCATAATTCTGTGCGTCACGCATGACAATCGCGTCTTTCATCGTTTGCGTTGCCGGAATCTCCGCTTGTCCATTGATACCCGGCCCGGAAAGCGTCAACCGGCAGTCGGGAGCGCCGTCGTTTTGGATGATGACGGTCGCGCTTTTGTGCGGGTCGGTGAGTGTTCCGCACTTCGCGTTTTCAATCGCGCACTCTATGCAGTCAGGATTGCCCGTAAAAATAAAATCCGCTTCCTCAATATTGACGCTCTTAGCAAGCGTCAGCGACACAATTTCGTCCGCAAAAGATTGGTTTCCGCAAACATGAAAGTTGACCTCATTATCCAGCAGCGTCAAAGCCACGGCCAAAAATGCGGGATAATCACCAAACAGTTTATCCGCATATTCTTGTATGCTGAAAACCCTTCCGGGATTGGACATGGCTTCGAGAACAAGGCGAAAGACCTTTTGACTGTCGAACACCGCGTCAAAATTATGCTTTTTTGTTAGCTGCAAGGTCATCGGGAGCCTCCTGATCCATAGATTCAAAGTTTACCATTGTTTTGAGGTGCAGCGCGTTTTCACGCATAACCCGGTCGTTCTGCTCTTTCTCAAGGGCAAGCAGGGCGTCCATGCCGGTAAATACGCCCTTGTTGATTGCCGCGTCGATGATTGCCATATCCAGCGTTTTTTCGAGGTCGTCGCCCATTGCGACAGCGACGCCTTTCACGCCGTCAAGCTCCACCACCGCCTCAGATACAATGACCTCGCCAATGTAAAACAGGCTTTGCTTGACGGGTTCGCGCATTTTTATCATGGTCAAGGTTTTGCCCGGTTCCTTGATAATAACCGGGCGATGTGTTTTCTGAACCTCTGCGGACAGGGCGGCTATTGTTGCCCTGTCCGCTTTGGCCATTATTTTAGAGAGCCGCTTTTTATCCACGGTTATCTTACCTTTGCCTTAATTTTCGTTGCGAACATTTCCAGTACAATAACCGCCGCGACAACGATATAGGTGATAAATCCAAGCTCACGCAGATCGAAGTAAAAATTTCCGGCCATAAACAAGTCGAACCCGATCCCGCCCGCGCCGGCCGCCGCGCCAATCGCAAGGGCGACATTGAAGTTGATCTCAAACCGCAGGAACGTCCACGCCGTCATATAGCTGATGGAAGCGGGGAGGATCGCCTGAAACACAATCTGCCAATAGCTTGCGCCGCTGGCTTTCAGCGCCTCAATGACACCGGCGTCCATTTCCTCAATGGATTCGGAGTAGGCTTTGATTAAATGCCCGGCGCTGTGAAACGTAAGGCCAATGACCGCGGCGACGCTTCCCAGCCCTGCCGCGACGGTAAAAATGAGAACCCAAAGAATCGTCGGCACCGCTCTGACGAAGGCAACGAGGCTTCGTACAATGTTTCCCACAATGGGATTCGCTATGTTTCTGGCGCACATCAAAGAGCCAAAAAGAGCGATGATAGCTCCGAAGATGGTAGCGAGAGCGCCGAGGCAAAAAGTCACAAGCAGCGCGTGCAGCGCACCGGACATCGTGGCGTATTTCAAATGGGGCTGACCGAACATTACCTTTGCATTGTTGAGCGTGCCTGTGACCGCTTCTGCAAAGTTTATGTTCTTATAGTCAAATGTCAAAAATCCGTATACCGTAAGGCCAAGTAGAACAAGGATTGTAAGTTTTATGGCTAAACTGCTTTTAGATTTCGCCGCTGTTTTGATTTTCCCTCCGCGCGTTTTTCTCATACACTTATGTATGTCAACGGAAACAGGAACGGGGCCGGTGAGGACGAGTTCACTCATTACATAATCACCTTTCTGATTTGATTGGACGCAAGTTCAATGGCAATGACCAGAACCACAATGGAAAGTACGACGAGGCTTGCCGAACCGAAATCCATCCGCTTGTAATACATATCGAATAAAGCGCCTATGCCTGTCGCCGTGAGTACGCCGATCAGAGTGGAATTTCTGATGTTTGTTTCGATCATATACAAAATCCATGAAATCATCGTCGGCATGGAGGATGGGATGATGCCTTGAAATACCGTCTGTAGGGACGTTGCGCCGGTTGCGTGCAATGCTTCAACACAGGATGCGCTTACCTCGTCTATGGTTTCGATAAAGGCGCGGGTCAGCGTACCGAAGGTATAGAAAAATAGGGCGAAAAATCCGGTCAGGACATTTTGACCGAAGGAGAAAAGCAATAGAATGGCCCAAACCACATCGGGGACATTTCTGAAAAACGCGGCGATGATCCTAACGATCCGGGCAATCCAAGGATTGGCTTTTGTGGTTTTTGTCCCCAACAGGCTGAAAAAGAACGCGCATAAAGCGGCGCATACTGTAACGGCCACCGAAACAAGCGCCGTTTCGGTCAGTTTCGTCAGAATATTGGGCAGGCGCGTCCACGCCTTTTCATCGGGGAACAGGTTTTGAGCCATCCATATGATAGCTTTCGGTACCGATTCAAAACCGCCGACTACGCTGTAATCGGTCACGAAAGCGGAACCGATAAAAAGAGCGGCAATACCTAAAAACGCCAGCGTGAATGTCCGTTTCCGTTTTACAAACACGGAGGTTTGACTTTTTGTTTTTTTCGACTTTTCCATAAGTTCACCCAACGTCCGTGATGAGTTCGCCTTCTTCCGACTGATAAATCTCATGGATTTTAGATTTCGTCAGGCTTTCGGGCGGGCCGTCGTAGACGATCTGACCGGCGGTAATGCCGATAATGCGCTTGGAGTATTTCAACGCGACATCCACTTGATGCAAATTGCAAATACAAGTGATTTGCATGGTTTGATTGATATTGCTCAGATGATCCATGATAATTTTTGAAGAGCTGGGGTCGAGGGAGGCAATGGGTTCGTCGCATAGAATTAGCCTCGGCTCCTGCATGATCGAACGGGCGATACCGACGCGCTGCTTTTGTCCACCGGACAATTCATCGCAGCGTTTATATGCCTGCTCCGTAAGGCCGAGTTTTGCTAAAATCTGAAAAGCGTTTTCTTTTTCCTGTTCCGAATAGACACCGGCAGCGCCACTGATGGTGGATTTGTGGCCGAGACGCCCGTGCAGCACATTTTCAATGACGCTGAGCCTGTCCACAAGATTGTAATGCTGAAAGATCATGCCGGTCTTTTTGCGAATCTGCCGTATCTCCTTTTTATCCGCGTGGGTTATGTCGTGTCCGTCAAACAGTATGGACCCCTGCGTCGCGTCAACAAGCCGGTTGATACAGCGCAGGATGGTTGACTTGCCGGAGCCTGACGGCCCGATGATGGACAGAAATTCGCCCTCATCTACAGAAAAAGAAACGCCGGTCAGCGCTTTGGTCACGCCGTTATATATTTTACTTACATCTTGAAAGGTTAGAATTGGCATTTGCTCACCGCCGTTTTTCAGTTTTTCACCCCCCGGCTTGCAACGGGGGGTGAAGTTAGGAGGGAAAAATGAAAAAGATTGGGTTCAGTTTAGCGGTAGGGGTCGTACCATGAATCATCGACGGCGACATAACCGTAGCTGGAGCCTTTTTTATACAAGCCGAACGCGCCTTCGACATCCGCGTCATAGAAAAGCAGTTCGTTACCGGCCACTTCTTCCGAGGTGAACAGGTCTAATATCTTCTGTATTTCAGACGCGCTCAAGTTTTGGGGATTATAAGCGTTCGGGCCGTTGAAAACAGGGGTAGAGGCGATTACGACAAATTCTTTCCCCACATGGGCGTCAAACGGAGCGTCGGCTCCGGCCTTGATTCCATACACAGCGCCGACCGTATTTTCCACACCGGATATGAGTTCAAGATAGGGCTGTAATTCAATATCACAGAAAGCCGCGACATCGGCGTTGCCGGTAATTAAGTTAATGGCGGAACCTTGATGGGATTGCCCGAAATACACTTCGTTGAAGAAGTTTCCGTCAGGAAGAAGATCGTCCTCAGTTAAATTGTCGTTTGTGAAATGCGCGATAATCGAGGAAGTGGGAACCCTGAACCCCGATGTAGAACTGTTGGAGACAAAGGACATCTTTTTCCCTTTGATGTTGTCGATGGAGTAAGCGCCCCCGTCCATGTACTGATCGGCAACATCTTTATTGACACAAATCCACGCGAAGTATTTTGCTTCGTCAAGGCTCCAGTTCTTGTCACTGTTGACAAACAGGACATCGACCTGCGGGTTTTGGTTTTTCGCTTCTATGTAACCGACAGCACCCATCGCCATAGCAATATCAGCTTGTCCGCTTGCAATGGATTGAATGGCAATCGTATAGTCGGTTGTGGTTTTGTTCTCGGCCTTCCTGCCGGTGGCCTGCTCAATCAGACGGGCGACTTCGGCGCGTACTTCCGTATGGGTGTTTGACGATTCGTTTGGATACCATACGATATTGATGGGCGATGTGTTTACCGGGTCAGGGTCGGGTGTGTCGGGTGAAGCGGGGGTTTGGGTGTCGCTCGGAGTGTTGGTGTTTTGATTGGGGGTGGGTGTGCTTGCAGGCGTATTGGAGTCGCAAGCAGCTAACCCCAACGCCATGACAGCCACAAGTAAAATCGCCGTCATTGCTTTGATCGCAGTGTGTTTCCGCATTTGTTTTCACCTTTTCCTCATTTTTTAGTTTGGCGGCATTTCATAACGCCGCAATTATAATTATAACGAGGCTATATAAAATCTGAAAGCAGGTGTGTGTAAAAGTTTGGTATAATTTGCGTAAAATCACAATATCATATTGACATTTTTCTATCTGTTGCATATACTTCACATTGATGAAATTCTATGTGAGGTGATCTGCTTGGATAACAACCATCTCGGCAACGCGCTTGTGTTCAAAGCCTTGTGCGATGAAAACCGCCTGATAATTTTGGAAATGCTCCAAAGCGGCGAGAAGTGCGCCTGTGTACTGCTTGAACAACTGGCAATATCGCAGCCGACACTATCTCACCATATGAAAATCCTTGTTGACAGCGGCATTGTCGCCGCCCGAAAAGAGGGCAAGTGGACATACTACTCCATCAGCGCGAAGGGAAGCGAAAACGCCGCCCGGTTGTTGCGGGAATTAACGATGGTCACGCCTACTAAAAACGATGATTGCATTGCGGGGTGTTGTGAATGAGCGATATGAATTGCGGCAATCCGAAAATACAAACTGTTTCCACCACGCTGACCTTCAAAGATATTTTTGGTGCGTGGAAAGTGCGCTGGGGTATCGGACGCATGGATTATAAGGTGGAGCCGGGGCTGTACGCCGTGGGAAAACCGGATAAAAGCGCCCCCGTCTTGGTGAGCGCAAATTATAAACTAACATTTGATACGTTGCGGAAAAGCCTTGCCGGATTGAACTGCTGGCTCCTAATCCTTGACACAAAAGGGGTCAATGTTTGGTGTGCGGCGGGCAAAGGGACGTTCGGCACGGATGAATTGGTAAACCGTATTGAAGTCGTAAAGCTATCCGAGGTTGTTTCACACAGAAAATTGATATTGCCCCAGCTTGGCGCTCCCGGCGTAAACGCCCATGAGGTAACAAAGCGCACAGGGTTTTCAGTCATGTACGGCCCGGTTCGGGCGAGTGACATCAAGGCGTATATTTCGTCCGGTTACAAGGCCGCAAAGGAAATGCGGACGGTGGAATTTCCCCTGAAAGATCGGCTTGTGCTGACGCCTATGCAGTTGGTTCAGGCGGCACAGCAATCGCTTCCCGTCCTCGGCGGACTGTTCCTGACAAACCAATTTGCCAAAAGACCCTTTGATAAACATGATGTTGCCGCTTACGCAGGGGCAGTTTTCACGGGCGCTGTTCTCACACCGGCTTTGCTTCCGTATATCCCCGGCAAGGCGTTTGCGTGGAAAGGCTGGCTCTTGGGGCTTGGCTGGACGGCAGGGTATTTAGGGTTATCCAAGCGTTTCAAGAAAGGCGACCGGCTCATGTCCTCCGGGGAACTATTGCTTTTGCCTGCGCTATCCTCATATCTCGCTATGGACTTCACAGGCTCATCCACCTACACGTCGCCGTCAGGAGTAAAAAAAGAAATGAAGAAGGCTCTGCCGTTCATCGTCGGCGCGGCTGCCGTTGGCGGTGCGCTGACGCTCGGCGTTCATCTGTTTGGTGGGAGGAAGCGAAAATGACGTACAGGTATTTGAAAGATGTGGCGACGCTCTCCTTAAACGTGGCGAAATGTGTCGGTTGCGGAAGATGCGCGGAGGTCTGTCCGCATAGAGTATTCGCTGTGAATAATCGGAAAGCGCGGGTAGCAGACAAAGACCGCTGCATGGAGTGCGGCGCTTGCGCGAAAAACTGTCCGGCAAACGCGATCTCGGTTGATGTCGGAGTGGGTTGCGCCTATGCCTTTATCAAAGGTTGGTTGACCGGAGGCAAAGCATCCTGTGATTGCTCAAACGACATGGATTGTTGTTGAGTGGTAACATAGCGGGCATAGCATAACATAATAATTTAACTTGCGATTTTCCTGCATCTGGGGTATACTATTTGTGAGAGGTGACGCTGTGCGAATCTATTTTGATAACTGTTGCCTGAACCGTCCGTATGATGATTTGGTCAGCAACACCGTCCGTATGGAGTGCGAGGCAATCCTATCCATCATCGACAACTGCGGAACAGGTGATTGGTCATATTTCAGTAGCGACATTCTCCTTGATGAAATTCTGGAAACAGCCGATACCGGCAGGCGGGAAAAGGTGATGCTCCTGTACCACGCAGCGGCAGAACATATTGGCTTCACCGAAACCATCTTTACGCGGGCAAAAGAATTGGAGAAGTTCAACATCAAGTCGTTTGACGCGCTCCATGTCGCCAGCGCGGAAGCGGCGAAGGCCGATGTGCTTTTGACAACAGACCGGAGATTTATCAACGCGGCAAAAAGAGCCGGGACACAAATCCCTGTACGAAATCCATTGGTGTGGTTAGCGGAGGTGCTTTATGATCGGGAATCTTAACGTAATACGAAGCGAAGGGTATCGTGCCTTGACCCGCGAACTCGGCGCGGCGGGTACTGCTGTGTTCCTGCGTCAACTTGAAAACGGTAGCGGGAATTATACGGAGGAGCGACGCGCCATGATGGACGAGAACACGGTTGACGCCATCGCCGAACGCATCAGAAAGCGCAATGTACAACAGACGCAGCAAGCGTAAACCCACCCTATCCCCGCAACCCTCACAATCGCCGAAACTGTTTTTTGCAAGCAGGGGGTTATGCGCGCATTTCTAACGAAACGCGCAGCATAACCCGGCTTGTTGGGGGACGCTCCGCCCCCCAATCCCCCGGTGAATCGGGAGCGTGACCGCCCCCGATTTTAAGCCTTCGCTGCGCTCGTCTGCTGGCGGCTATCGCCGCATGGAAACGCTCCGCGTTTTGTGAAAACTGACTCGTCACCGCGCCCCATATTCGTGAGATTTTTGCGGCGGCGTCCGTGTCCCGAACAGTATTCGCGTCGCGTTTTCTTTGGCGGTTATAAAGTTTATCATTTTTTCGCGCCGCTCCTTGAAGCTGATGCCGTCCTTAATGCTTTTTTTCTCAGCCGCCAGCGATGCCCATTCCTGTTTGAGCGCGTCCATCTTCGGCAGCTTCTTATTTTTCCCGTAGCCCAGGCTGTCAAAATGATTTTTCGCCGCAATGTGCAAAGTGATGTCGGCGCGGTTCGCTTCGTAAAAAGCGCCGTCGCGTTTGGTGGCCAACCACTGTTTGTAGACCTCCCTCGTTTTTCGGTAAGTCCCGATTTGCTTTTGCAAATCCGTGATCTCTTTCATGCGCGTTTCAATCTCGTTGCAGCGGTCATTACGCTTATGATAATCGGCGCAAACGGCATCGGTCTTTTGGCATAATTCCTCATAGGAATCAATGCCGCGCTCCTTGATGAACATGAGGGTTTTGCTCATCTGCTGGAGATTAAACGATGTGGCCCAATTCCTATAACCTTCGCCCTTACCCTCGCGCATTTTTTCCTCAATGTCGATGAGCAAACTCGGAACTCTCCGGGCCTCGGCATAGGCGACGGCTTTATGTTCCGCGTCACTGTCGGCGGCGACACGTTTTTCCACAATCCGCTTGCCCATGAGCCGCTCCAAAATCGCGTCGGCGGAGTAATCGTCGCCAAGTGAATCCTGCCGGAAGAACTTCTTACTGCCGGGCGGCTTGAATGAAAATTGTTTGCCGTGCTTGACCTCAACGCCCGCCCTTTTCAGCGCGGTTAGGAACTCCGTCAGAGAGTGGCCGATGACCAGATTTTCGTCAATCAAATCCCGTAGCTTATCCCTGCCGGTCGGAGCTTTATTCTGCCCAAGATACTTCCGGCGGTTATGCCCTTTGGACAGCCCCGGCTTCTCGACAATCGACAGGCCGTTCTCGATACAAAGTTTGTCGCTGACGCGCCGGAGCGCGATGCCCGATCGCTTAAAATCCTGATACTTGCCGTCACAGGAAAGATTGGTCGAATTGTAAACGATGTGGCAATGCGGGTTCTTGGTATTGGTGTGCGCCGCGACAATAAACTGGTGCTTGCCCCGCGTCCATCGCATCGCCAACTCCCGGCCCAGCGCCAGCGCCTGTTCCGCTGTTACCTCATCGGGCTTGAAGCTCATGCGGATGTGGTACGCGATGACGTCATGCTTCCCCTGGTCGCGCCCGGTTATTTGTTCGTAGAGACGCTTGGAAAGCATAAATTCCGATTGCGCCGTGTATGGATCACACTCGTAACCATCAACTAATTCGCCGTCGTTTGTTTTAGCGGGGTTGTCTACATAATCAACTGAGCGGCTGAGTGCAGCGGCAATACTACTGCTGCGATGCAGGGCCTTTATCCATGTCGTGGCCAACTCAGCTACCTATCCCACGCGGGAAGATTATCAAGTTGGCCAAGCTGGTCATGTTGGTCAATTCGTTTCGTACTCCCGAAGTATGACCATCTTGACCATGTTGCCTGTCTTGACCAGCTTCGGTATACTCAACCTCAATGGGCAGCACCCAAAACCACTCGGCACCATGTTTCCGGGAAATCACACCCAGCGCGGATTTGGCTCTGTGGAGTGTCTTTGTCGAAATGCCGTGTTCCATCGCCATAGACATTATTTCAGAGGCTGATACCGGACCGATTCTCAAGATGGTCTCAATGAATCTTTTCGCTTTGTCAAACTGACTTTCCGGCTTCTGTTTCGTCTTTCCTATGAGTTCGTCAAGAGTAATATCATACTCGCCCAGCCAGGAGAACCCGCTCACCGGATCAATTGTGAAGGCGAGGGACGCGCCTGGCGAGGTAAGGTTCGATTTATTGTGAACGACGGCCCGCAGATTATCTTCAGCTTCAACGTTCCCGATTGTCAATACACTCCGGGCGGCGGCTTGGATATCGACGCTCCCCAAACCGCGGTATTGACTTTTGCCTTCCCGTTTTCCCCAGTGA
>Ga0082212_10008081_pt1 | contig 13806 bp, 9 predicted proteins | sample TergutNt197P3_FD_71548 | JGI IMG/M metagenome (GOLD analysis project Ga0082212, IMG submission 71548) | Neocapritermes taracua P3 segment gut microbial communities from Petit-Saut dam, French Guiana - Nt197 P3 | ecosystem: Host-associated > Arthropoda: Insects > Digestive system > Gut ... | reverse complement strand
CCGCATAAATAATAAATAATGTGCCGGTCGGATACAGACCTTGCCAAAAATACAGTCCGGCCGAAATCACATTTACAACTAACCAAACAAGCCATTGTTCCGCATATTTATGTGCCAACATCCACATGGCCACGATAGAAAGCGCCGTAGTGAAAGCATCGCCATAAGGCACGGGGCTATCGGTAAAACGAATCAATATCAACGCAATCAGTACAAATAGTCCGGCGAAAATAATAAAAAGTTTCCAAACCACACGTAAAGAAAAACGGATAATCCGTGAATCCGACCCTCCCGCATCATTCCTTTTCCAGCAATACCATCCATATATACACGCAAACAAGTAATATATATTGATCCCCATAACAGCATAAAATTTACTTACGAAAAAGATATAGATGTATAGAAGCGGAGTAATCACGCCTACCGGCCAAAGCCAAATATGAGCCTTATATTCCAGTCTGAGATACAGAAGACTGATTAATGCACCTATGATTTCGATTGTTGCCAAATTATATTTATTTAAAGATTTAAAATTTAAAGATTTAATTAAAATCTAATAGCTAAAATTTAAATATAATTCGTCCCATGAAATGCGTTCCCGCCTGCGTAAAATATCCGCAATCCTGTTGGCGTTCACCTCCCAAGAGGTAACTCCAGACCCATCCGTTTGTTTCATACTGTTCATTGAATAAGTTGTTTATGTTTACATCAACGGTCAGTTCTTTCATAAAAGAGGGGAAAAAAGTATATCCGACCCGAAGATTGCTTACGAAGTAAGGATCGAGGCTACGCTTCCGTGAAGATGTGTTGTCAAGGTACTGACGGCTGACGTAGGAAGAACTGAATGTGGCGAAAGCATTTTTTACCTTGAAATCGAACAAACTGTTTACAATCGTATTGGGCGAAAAGGCAATATCGGTCATTCCCAATTCGTTGACCGTTTGTGGAAGTTCGTTCCAATCGGCATCGTAGGTATCCACATACTCAATAAAATTGCGGATTTTGTTGCGGCTCAGTGTGACATTTCCTTCCCAACGAAGACACGGAAACAATTGCGCTGCACAACTCAGTTCGATGCCGGTACGGTAACTGTCATTGATGTTTGAGGTCAGTTGTTCGCCGATTTCACTGATTTTGCCGGTAAGAATCAATTGATCGCGGTAGGTCATGCAGTAGAGGTTTATGCCTGCCCGGAAACGGGAGGTTGCATAACTGTAACCTGCCTCCCAATCGTACAGACTTTCGGATGTGGGTTGTTCTGCGGGGCCGTTTTCCGTAAAATTCTTGCGATTGGGTTCGCGATGGGCTACGGCAAATGAAATATAGGCGTTGTGGCCATTCCAATCATAACTTATTCCGGCTTTGGGATTAAAGAAAGAAAAAAGCCTGTCGATATGAAGGTTATCTCCTGCCTTATCATCGCTTCCCTTGATTCGGTAATCAATCCCTCTATATTGTAAATCAATATATGCATTGAACGATTCGAGAAAATGAAGTGATGATTTCAGGTAAGCATTGTAATCGAGTTTTTCGCCTCTGTTCCGGTAGTATTCATAGTCGGGGTCAGGCAGGTTGGCTACCGTTTTTACCCATATTACCCGTCCGAAGTGGTCGCCAACGTAATTGTTTATGGAAGAGCCAATTACAGCCTCAAACTTTTCGTTCCGGTATTTCAGGCGGAATAATCCTCCATAGAAATCATTACGCATCCATTTGCGCCGCACAAGGTCTGTCCTTTTTTGTACAGTACCATCCATCCCAATATAATCAGGCAATTTATACGCTGAATACCGCGCGTTAGCCTTGTAATCTTCATAATACCCTTTTCCATCCGTATAATGCAACGTCAGATTCATATCCATCCGGTCGTTGAATTTGTGTGTGCCCAACAAATGATAGTGATGTTGCCAATAATTATCGGTCTGGTTATCATAGAATTTTGTGATACCATTTTCCTCGTAGACGCCACAATTATTATATCTGCGGTTGGTTTTCAGCATGGAGGCATCGACACCGTTCCATGCCTGATAGCTGACTTCGCCGCTTCCGAATGTTTGGAATTTAAGCATGGTACCACGATTGTAGTAGGCAGCCGAAGCATAGTAGGAATTCATGTCAACGCGGGCGCGGTCAATATATCCGTCGGTTTGTACATTCGAGTAACGGGCGTCGAAGACGAAATGATCCCATAGCAGTCCGGTTCCACCTTTTACCGTAGTCAGGAATGTGGTATATGATCCACCGGATGAAATCACTTCAGCGTAAGGTTTCAATGCGGATTTTTGCGACTGCATCGAAACAGTAGCGCCAAAAGCGGCGGATCCGTTCGTTGACGTTCCGACTCCCCGCTGGATCTGTACCTGATCGACCGAAGAAGCAAAGTCAGACATATTTACCCAAAATACCTGTTGACTTTCGGCTTCGTTCAGGGGAACTCCATCAACCGTAAAATTGATTCGATCGGCATCTGTTCCCCGAATACGCATTGTTGCATACCCAACTCCGTTTCCTCCATCAGAAGTAATGGTCAGGGAAGGAGTACCGGCAAACAGATAGGGTATAGATTGACCTGTATTATTTGCTCCCATTTGGTTTGCCGTAAGATTTTGAAAAGCAACCGGCGTTTCCTTCCGCGCCTGTATGGCGGAAACTACCACTTCATTGAGTTGATAAACTTTGATCGAATCGACCTCTTGTGCAACTGCGGACATACCAATCATAATCAGCCCACTAAGTGATACGCAAAAAAACTCCTTTTTCATTTTACTATTTTTAAAAAAAGTGAAATAAAAAGGGGAAAAAGACATCTTAAACTTACATCTTCCTACGCCGGCATTATCCGGATCAGGTTGTAAGGGTATGATCTCAGCCTGAAAGTAAGGCACCCCTGTTCAATATCGGGGACAAAGATACAATATTTTTTTGATTACTTCTGCCGTAACATTTTTCGCAATCCATCGTCTGAGATTTCTTTACTCAAATAATTTGTTTAGCAAATAAGCCAGCCGATACCCTGCTTTCAGTATTTGGTTTTCACCCAGCAAATGTGCTTTGTTCATATAATCGACCCCCAATTCATCATCGGCTTTTGCCCATTCATAGATCACAACACAATCTTTGGCGCTTTCTGCAAACCAGTTTCTTGGGTTACCTTGCATGATCTGCTGTTTCTCTTCCGCTGAGCAACGATCTAATTGGTACTGATATTCGGTATACGACCATGTATGCGCGTGACGTAGCACCCCATAATCCCAAACGGAATGATACATCATGGTCACACCATTGTATTTGACGTTGAAAAAAGAGCGGAGATCAGCATAATTGACGTGAGTCGGACAGTGCATATCGCCCGTTAAATGGATCACATATTTAAGATTTACTGCAACAGTCGAATCGTCGAGAGATTGATAATTTTTGAGTTTTTTAATTGCTTCCTCCAGTGCAAGCACACAATCCCCTCTGGGGCTATGTACTGCTTCGGTATTCTGAAAATTTTCATCAACAGCGCCCATGTGCCAGCCATCGGTAAAAAGAAATTCAGGAGTCCTGCGATAGTCGTCCATCCATGAGGCAAAATAAACGATTGAATATCCACCAAGATAGCTTTCAATACGTTCTTTGACTTCGGGTTTTAGATTACATTCGGCAATATAGGCTATGGCGTCGTGCTCTGTCCTGCTCCATGCAGTAATTCCTTGCGATAACACCAAAAAAGATATGATGATTATTAGCGTTTTTTTCATTTGTATATTTAATTTAGAATTATATAATTGATAATTGTTAATTACACATTATTCGTCATTACGAGGAACGAAGCAATTCAGTATAGAATCCTATTATTTTATTTTTTCTGGTTTGCTTCGTTTCTCGCAAAGACGAAAACGTGTCTTACATGGTTATGTTATTCATTATAACCTGGATTCTGGTCGACTTTTGGATCCAAAGCCTTATTATAATTGAATTCCGAATCCGGTATTCTCCACAAATAATGTCTTTCATTGATTGTGGTATATTTTCCGCTAATGTAATTAAAATTGCCAACTAGTTCTTGTGCTTTTCCCAAACGAACGATGAAATCCCAATGTTTCCCTTCATTCATTCTTTCATACCTTTCTTCATTAATCAACAACTCAATAAATTTATCTATTGTATTATAGTCTGATAGTTGATGGTCAAGCATAGGATTTGCAATATTGGGATCAAAACCATATCCGCGGCGGCGCAGTTGGTTGAGTATTTCGATAGATTCCGCATTGGGAGTACCTGCTACTCGTGCCGTTGCTTCTGCATAAGTGATTAACACATCAGCATAGCGGATTAAAGGAATATTTACATTGGCGCTCGCGCCCGAAGCAAGTGGATCCCAAAATTTTGTCAACAGACACGTATAATAATCATATCCGGTCCCCAAAATATAATGTCTAATATTCAAATCGAAACGCAGGTCATTTCGATCCCATTCTTCAATAACCTTGAATTTTTGCGTAGCATAATGTGTCCAAAAACCATTCCCATTCAACATTAATTGTCCCGGTTCCATTTCGAACTGAGGATGTGCCGTAAAGCCGGGATATCCCCATGTTTTGTTATCTGTTCTAGAAGTTTTAATGAAAAATACTTCTTCGGTTGATGTGGTCAAATCGTATCCGAAAAGTTTATCAAAATCTCTTGACTTGGATACTTTCACTAAGGAATATGCTTCACTCCTGATTATATCTTCTGTTAATGTTTTTGCCAAGGCATAGTCTTGTGTAAACATGTAAACTTCAGCCAATAATGCCTTTGCCGCATTTTTACATGGCGTGCCGATCCAGCGTGATATATTCGGGCAATTCTCAACGGCATTTTTCAGGTCATCTATTATGAAATTGTAGATATCATTCACTTGGCTTTTTGCCAAATCCCATTCATCCATGTTGTTTTCGGTTCTTAAAGGCACACTACCCCATCGGCGAACAAGTTGAAAATAATTGAATGCACGCAAAAATCTCAGTTCCCCAATAAATGCGGCTTTTTCATTTTCATTCATGGCATTGGCTTCAGGAATTTTTTTGATGGCCATATTACATTGTTTGATTGCAATATATATAGCGCTCCAATTAGCATCGATGCGGCCAAGGTGAATAACCGTTATGATTCCGTTATAATCAAATCCATAGGTTGACATTGCCGAACCTTTGGTAAAGACATACTCTGTATTAGCTTCCAAGGTTGTGAAATAATTAGCATCGTATGCGTTTCTCATTTGATCAAGTGGCGCCATAACGGCTGCATCTGCTTCGGCTACGGTATTATAAAAAGTAGATGTCGCTATGGCATAGGTAAAATCACTTTCTTCCAGCCAATCGTTACAAGCAGTAAAAATCGACGTGAAAATCAATATTAAAAAACAATATTTTTTCATAGCTAAAAAAAATTAATAATTATTAAAATTGTATGTTTAATCCGAATGAAATTCTTTTAGTGGTTGGGTAGGTCAAATGGTCAATGGCGCTGTTGATATCTCCTCCCTTAGAACTAACTTCGGGGTCAATCCCTTTGTAGTTTGTAATTGTCAAATAGTCCTGAGCACTAACAAATACGCGGATACTTTGTAACCAGTTATGTGAACTCCATCTTTTGCATGGGATATTATAAGCCAGTGATATATTTTTTAAGCGCAGGTAAGAACCATTTTCAAGAAAACGATCGGAGAATCTTAGCAGTCCGGGATCTGCGATTACTGCATATTTAGCATTCGAATTATCCTGTCCGGCTCTCCAGCTTTGTGCGTATACATGACTTTCAATATTCATCCCCTGATAAAAAGAATAATTTCTCATCTCACTTAAATTATATACTTTATTACCTTGACTACCTTGCAGGAAAAAATTAAAATCCCAGTTTTTATACCGGAGTCCGCAATTTAAACCATAAGTAAAGTTTGGATGCGGATAACCTGCAATATAACGGTCTCCAACATCGGTAAAATCGCCGTCCTTATTTAAATCGACATAAGATAACCTGCCTTGATCATCCAAGCTGGCGTCTTTAAACAAATGAAAAGCTCCCATCGGTTCATGTTCCCGCAAGATTGTAATATATCCGGAACCATAACTGCTGTATGTTGCACCTAATATGTCAGCACCATCAGCAAGTTTTTCGATTCTGTTTTTGTTACCGGCAATATTAAATTGTGCGGTAAATCCATAATCTTTTGTTCTTATAATATCTGCGTCGATTACAAGTTCAATTCCCTTATTACTCATGCTACCGATATTTTTTACGGTCGAAGTATATCCCGAAGACGCAGGTAGGTATACTGCATTTAACAAGTCTGTAGTAATCTTTTGATAATAGTCGGCCGTGATGCGTATGCGTTGATTAAAAAAACCTACATCCAAACCAAGATCCCACTGAGCAGTGGTTTCCCACTTGAGATCACCGGGATATGTAGTAGGTGGAGTATAATACGTGCGATTATCGTTTCCTATGGCCGTTTTTCCGCTTGTTAAAAGGTTTTGAGTAGAATAAGGATTGATTGCCGTAGACCCGGTTTGACCGTATCCGAAACGGATTTTCATATCAGACAGGCTTTTGAAATTTCTCATAAAGTGTTCATCGGAAATTCGCCATGCTAAAGATGCGGAAGGGAAGAATCCCCACCGTTGCCCTTGAGAATAACGGCTTGATCCGTCTTTACGGAAACTTACGGTTGCTAAATACCTACTATTATAGGAGTAATTGATTCTACCTAAATAAGACATCAATACCCATTTGGAGTAACCGGAAGAAGGCGTATTGATAACGCCGCCGGCGCCTAAATTATGTGTGTACAAAACGTCAGAAAAGAAAGTATGGCCAGACGCACCAAACGACATGGTTTCGGATTGCTGGTACGTAAATGCGCCCATTATATCCAATTTGTGTAAATCGTTAATGGTAACATTATAATTGAGAATGTTTTCATTCACAACAGAGTTTGTACGTGTGGCGTCAATTTGCACGGTAGGGTTGGAATATATATATTCGGTGGTGGTATACCGGTCGCGTCGCAACTCTGAATTTTGAATGCCCAATACACTTTTAAAAGAAAATCCTTTCAAGGGTTTGAATACGATAGAAGCATTGATGTTCGTCATATTGGTAACATTTTTATCCGTACTCTCATATGCCACACACATGGGATTTCTGATTTCATGCGATGTCCAGGTAAACCAACTGCGAATATCTTTGTAGTTTCCCTGTTCATCGAACGGTACAAATAAAGGAGATGCAGAATATATGCCAGCAATCAATGATCCACCTCCATTTCCGCCTCCTGATGATTGATTCATCGCAGTTGTGTTGGTATATCCTATTTGTAAGGAAGCGTCTATCATAGGAGATACAATAAAATCCAAACCGGAGCGGACATTATATCTATCGTATGAACTGTTCTGAATCAGTCCTTCTCTTTGCATAGTTGCAGCGCTTACTGTATATTTTATATTTTCCGTTCCACCTCTAACGCTCAAATTATGATTGGAAACAGGCGCATTATTGAACATCAAATCCTGCCAGTCTGTTCCTTTGCCCATCGCTACAATTTCAGCGTCGGTGAAAAATGTACCGCTACCCGTATTAACTAAATACTCATTGTAAAATCTTGCCCATTGTGGAAGATCCATCAAATCAAATTTCTTCATAGGGCTTTGAATACCATATTCAAAATCATAGGACACATGGGCTTTACCTGCTTTTCCTCGCTTTGTGGTAATCAATACTACACCGTTGGCTCCTCTTGAACCATATATGGCTGTTGCCGAAGCATCTTTTAGCACTTCCAAAGACTCAATATCGTATGAACTGACTGAGGCAGTGGATGCCGGAATTCCATCAATGATATATAGCGGATCATTATCTCCTCTAATTGAATTAATCCCTCTGATACGTATTGAATAATCTCCTGAAGGGTCTCCTGTATTTTGAGATATTTGAACACCCGGCACAAGTCCCTGTAATGCTTGTATAGGATCTGAAACAGTAAACGCGGTCAGATCCTGAGCCTTAACAGTGGATACTGATCCGGTTAAATCTTTTTTTGCAACACTACCATAGCCAATGACTACAATTTCCTCCAAAGCCGCAATATCTTCGAACATCATGACATCCAAACTTGTCTGATTGCCTATGTTCACTTCCTGCGTTACGTATCCGATATAAGAAACTTGTAAAACAGCATTGGGCTGTACATTTGCTATTGTGAATTGTCCGTTAATATCTGTGATGGTGCCATTTGTTGTGCCTTTTATCACAACATTTGCGCCGATAATCGATTCCATTGCGTCGCGAACAACTCCTGAGACTGTTCGACTTGGTTGTTGCAACGGCAAAGCCGAAAATGGCGATTCAAATGTTTTTGCACTTGAAATTACAATCTGACGATCAGAAATATAGTACTGATTTTTTGAATCTTCGAAGAGTTGATCCAAAATTTTTTCTACGCTTTCATTTTTGACTTTAACTGAAACCTTTCGGTTTAAATCGACCGAATTGTCCAAATAAAAAAAAATGTATTCACTATTATGTTCTATTGCATGAATAACTTCCTTAACGGTTCGATCGTTGTATTCAAATGTGAAAAAAGTTCTTTGTGAGTATGTTTCGTTAGCAAAGCAAGAGCCTATTCCTAATGTTATAAAAAACAGGCAAAATTTTATAAAACGTATTATTTTTTTTTGTTTATTTTTTTTATTGTTAAAGTTTAATTTTTTTTCCATACTTTTGTGAGTGATTTAAGTTAGTAAATATTGTGAGTACTAATTTTAAGTTGGAGACCGGTTGATATGGCAGTATGATCCGGTCTTGTTTTTTATTTTGTTTGATGTTTTTATTGTTCCATAAGCGTTCGTTTTTAAGGTTTAACAATAACTGTATATTCTCTCTCTGATGTTTTTTTGATTTCTATTGGTGCTGTTTTTTCTAATGTTTTTAATACTTCCTGTATGTCATTTTTTAAATCTAATTTGCCGCTACAACTTAATCCTTTGATATTTTCATTCCATTTGAATTGTATGTCGTAATATATTGACAGTTTCGAAAGCACAGTACCAAGATCTTGACTGTAAAAAAGAAAGTATCCGTCTTTCCATGCAATATAATCCGATACGTCCACTGTGGATATAGATAAATGCTTCTTTTCTTCATTATATGAATATAGTTGATTGGGTTTCAGAATCTCTTTGGAGTTGTCTTTTCTAAAGACCTCTACTTCACCACTGACTAGTGCTACCTGAAAATCCGAATGGTCGGCATATGCAGATACGTTAAATTGTGTTCCCAGTACTTTCACGCTACTTACACCGGTTTGGACAATAAAAGGTCGCTCAGGGTCGGTGGTAACATCTAAAAATATCTCGCCTTCCACAAAAATCTCCCGTACATGCTTTTCGAAAGTGATCGGATAGATTAATTTGGAACCGGTATTAATCCAAACTTTTGTGCCGTCATTGAGCGTTAGCATTGAGCGTTTGCCGGCCGGCACGATTAATTGATTGTAAGTATTTTTTTTATCTGCAACATTTTCGTTTACTTTTATTTTTTCTTTTTTGTTGATGATCACCTGCCCTTTTTCATCGTAATCTAATAGCGTTTCTTGCCCATCTATGTGTATTTTCCTATTGTTTGAAAGTATCAACTGGACATTGCCCGAAACTTCGTCAGCAAGCTCGAAATTTCGCATTACACTATTATAATCAACTACTTTCGGCTGGGTCCGGGTTGAGCCAAACAAGCACCAACCGGTTATTAAAAGAAGACAAATCGAAGCGGCTACACTTCCGCTCCAAATCAAAAACCTCACCAAGCGCCGCTCATTTGATTTGTTTTCTTTGACAATTCGATTCCAAAGTTCTTTTTGGGAAAGAAGAGACAACTCAGGCATATCCGAATCTTTTTTAATGTGTTTAATAAAATCAGTCAAAATGTTATTCATATCTTCTGATTGAGATTTTTGTTATTCATTTACTAAGAGTCATTTTATTCGTTTTTATACTCACTTACAGTTTTTTTTTCATTCATTCAAAACAACAGGTGAAAAAAGCTTACGAATTTTTTTGATTGAACGTTGAATCAGGTTTTGGGCAGACTGATAATTGAGGTTCATAAGGGCACATATCTCATTCAAATCAAGTTCTTGTATATACCGGTAATAAATAATTTCCTTCTGTCGGGGAGTTAATGCTAATAAGATTTTTTCGATCAGGTTTTGTCGGTTCATGCGAGATTCGTTGTCGATAAATTGTTCTTCGACAGTCTGCTCTAATAGAAATGTATCCATGTACTGATCCATATATTCATATTTTGCATTACGGTAAAGGGCGCGAGTCAAATTGTTTTTAAGAGATACAAAGAGATAAACTTTTACATTAGCAGGAAGATTGAGATTTTCCCTGTTTTTATAAAGCGTAGTAAATAATTCCTGAATACAATCTTTGACGAGCTCACTATCTGAAGTAAATCGCGAACCATATCGGAAGAGCATTTGCACATATGCGTTATAAATCCAGCTATATGCCTCGTTGTCACCCAATAAAAATCGTTGCCATCTTGCATTACTTTCTTTTTCCAGCATGAACACTCAGTTTTAAGTTTTACAAAATTATAAAAAAAATCATATAATTCAAAAAAGAAATGATTAAACGTTGTAGGTTTTGTGCCGTCTAATCCCTAAAATCAAAATACACAAAATTGATTTTTGATGTCCTCCATTATAAAATTTCAGAGCTATGAAAAGAATTATTGTTTTGCTGGTTTGCCTGCTTGCGGCTGTTTTATTGACGGCGTTTGCCTGTTACGCCAAGAAAGAGTTAGAAACAGGCAATCAGCAGGATCTGTTCTCAAACGGCATTTTCCGTATTACTGACAGCGGCAGGTATGTTTTTGCGGGAAAATATGAAGGTCAGATTCTTATTGAAACCGATAGAGATGACGTTGTGGAACTGGTATTGGAGGGTTTGACTCTCCATAATCCGAATGGACCTGCCATATTTGCGCCCCGCTCTCGAAGGGTGGAGTTGATTCTGGCGGATGGAACGACTAACACAATCTCTGACGGCAGGCATCCTAACGATGATACCAATGCCGTCATTTACATACAGCATGATCTGATTATATCCGGTAATGGCACACTGAATGTAAAAGGCGATTTTCATCATGGCATTCGCGCTCAGGATTACCTTATCGTACGAGGCGGGATAATAAATGTAACGGCTGTTGGTGACGCGTTGCGTGGTCGTGATGGGGTAATCATTGAAAACGGAACATTTACGCTGACTGCCGGTGGCGATGGCATACAGTCCAATAATAATTCTAATCCGGAAAGAGGCTTTATTACCATAAATGGTGGCATTTTCGCCATAAAAGCGGGGGACGATGGTTTGCAGGCAGAAACCAACCTGACAATCAATGGCGGTGATTTTACCATTTCAGCTGTTGATGATGGCATGACAACAAAAGGTCCGGTACTAATAACCGGCGGTACTATCCGCGTTACAGAGAGCTATGAGGGTATTGAGGGGCTTAATATTACCATTACAGGCGGGGATATCAGTGTTTTCGCTAAGGATGATGGTATTAATGCCAGAGAACACCGAGGCAACACAAGTATGCGCGGCAGGTTTATGATGCGCGGCGCGGTAAACGACAACGTATTTATTCGCTTTGCAGGCGGGAATATCCATGTGGTCGTACCGGATGGAGATACTGACGGCATTGATTCAAATGGACACATTTTTCTCGAAGGCGGAACGCTACACCTTAGCGGGCCATCCAGAATAATGGCAGGAGCCATTGACTCTGATGGCGCTTTCGTTGTTACCGGCGGCGAATTAATTACTGCAGGAAGCATAGAGAGTATTGATGCCAATTCTACACAACCAATTTTCCACACCGCCTTCAACAGTCAGTACCCTTCCGGTTCTGTTATTGAGGCGAAGGACGTATCAGGCAGAACATTATTGGAACATACTGCAGGGATAGCGTTTTCAATGGCCGGTTTTACCTCGCAGCATTTTTCAGTCGGCGAAACCTATTCCATATATATCAATAATGAAAAGGTGCAGGATATTACCCTTAACAGCATTGTTACCAATCAGGTAAGCGGCAGAGGGTTTGGTGGGCCTGGCGGATTTGGCGGTGGCGGTCGTATGCAAAGAGGTAGCGGATTTTAAATAAAAACGGACTTGAGCGAAAGAGGCGTAACAAAATTACTGAAAACATGTTTGAAAAAATCAATGATTACCATACCGTATCACTGGACGAAATAGAGTCGATTAAGTTAATGAATCGGATAGATACCAAATACATTGTTGAAACAGAGACGATGATGCGTCTTTTGGATGAGTTGACTGACGATTATTTAGTGTTGGAAATCGCCTCACAACGATTCGGTCATTACAAGACTGTGTATTACGATACGACCGATTTAAAGATGTTTCACGCACATGTTACCACTCGTTATCCCCGTTACAAAGTTCGTGAACGAACTTATTCGCAAAACGGTATGCAATTTCTTGAAGTGAAGCAGAAGAAAATGAACGGCAGAACATCGAAAAAACGTCTTCAGATAAAAAATGTAATTTGTAAGGATGATTGTTTTGTCTCAGATTATACACCATTCGCTATGGAAGAATTGCAACCCAAATTAGGCAATCGGTTTAAAAGAATTACGTTAGTCAATCGAGAGCAAACAGAACGATTGACGCTTGATTACGATTTGCAATTCCACTCTTTTGACGGCGTCGTCACTCCGCTATTCCAACATGCAACAATTGTGGAACTGAAACAGGAAAAAAAAGCAGAATCGGTCATTGCACGATGGTTGAAAGAAGAAAATATACGTCCATGCCGATTCAGCAAGTATTGTGTCGGAATGTTCTTGACTCACAGCAATTTAAGCTATAAATCATATAAAACAAAATTCGTAAAATTTAAAAATACATTACAATGGAATCATTTAGTATAGAGATGTCAAATTCAGTTAGTTTTGCCGATTTGACGCTTCGGCTCCTAATCAACCTCGTGGTAACGGGCCTCATCATTTTTATATTATATTTTCGTAAAACGCAACGGAAGGATTATATGATGACCTTCAGTCTAATTAGCCTAACGGTATTTTTGTTGGTACTTCTGCTCGACAACGTATCGCTGCAATTAGGTTTTGCGCTTGGGTTGTTTGCTATTTTCGGAATTATCCGTTACCGTACTATCGTTATTCCCACCAAAGAGATGACCTATCTGTTCGTTCTGATTGGGATTTCGATCATCAATGCATTAATGGATATAAAGGAAAATGGTTTTGTACTGCTCTTGGCAAATATGCTGTTCCTCTTTTTCTGCTGGTTTTTCGAAAGCAAATTAATCAAAACATACACTGCTACCAAATCAGTGATGTACGACAATATCAAATTAATACGGGTCGGAATGGAAGCCGAATTGAAAAAAGATATTGAGGAGAGATTAGGACTCAATATCGTAAAGATTGAGATAGAAAAAGTAGACTTGCTGAAAGATAGCGCCACGCTTAATGTGTCGTATGTTGTTCAATCGGGTGATCCTAATACGACAAAAAACATAAACGGGGCATATTGGCAATAAATAAGTTGTTTTTGTCAGGGAGATAACGTGCGTTAAAGTTTTTTATGATTTTATTTTTAAAAAAAATGTATCTTTCTTCTATAAATTCCACCTTATAACCTTGTTCTTATCCATTAGAATGTGTAATAAAGAAGATTAAGTGCATACCATCCCTTACCCGCCTCGGCAAGAGCGACGCAGTTTTGCGCC
>Ga0082212_10008080_pt1 | contig 13807 bp, 10 predicted proteins | sample TergutNt197P3_FD_71548 | JGI IMG/M metagenome (GOLD analysis project Ga0082212, IMG submission 71548) | Neocapritermes taracua P3 segment gut microbial communities from Petit-Saut dam, French Guiana - Nt197 P3 | ecosystem: Host-associated > Arthropoda: Insects > Digestive system > Gut ... | reverse complement strand
TTATGTTTAAAACCAATAATTGCTTATTAGAATTGTAAACCCAAGTATCCCGAGATGTTTCAAGTCCTCTACAATACAAACCATGCAACCAGAATGTATTTATGTTTACCTTATCTCCAAGCGGAATAAAAAAAGTAAAAGCGTCATTCCTGAAATTCAACCAATCGCCATGCTTATTTGGCGATAGAATGTTCCAACTTATACTACTGACCGTTGCAAATTCTTTTACGATTTCAAGTTTTTTCTCGCGGCTAAGATAATCGCCAATATCATAATATTTAATTACCGCTTTATCGATTTTTTTTTGTGGATTTTTTACCAATAATGTAATTGAGATTGGCGTTTTAGAACCTATACCAAAAACATTCCCTGCTTCTTTTTGCCGTATTTCGCCACTAGAATAACAATTCCCACGAAGATTAAATACGTGGATTGAAGAAAACTCTTGTTCAAGATAGTTGCGGAAACCATTGTGAGCATTACCATCTATCCATTTGCCATTAGAAACAAAACAGATGATACCGCCGTTTGCAGGGTCTAGGCGGTCTGTACTCCAACGAAAGGCTTTAATATATGTGTCATAAAGTGAATTTTTATTGGTAGCTGTTGAGCTTGCGGCATACGTTTCTGCTATTCTGGCTTCAAGTTTCAGGTATACTTGATTTTCCGCATTATCATTTGCTGACTTTTGACCTGCTGAATACGGCGGATTTCCCATTATTATACGAAGCGGTGTGTTCTGTTGTCTCTGTACCCTTTCAGAGTTCTGCGGAAAAATCTCGCTGAATAAATTTTCTCCTTCCTGTGTTTCACCTAACTGAAATGTATCGGTCAGACATATTCCGGAGAACGGAGTGTATTCAACTTCTTTCTTCTTGATTGTATTCTGTGCCCCGGTTTCTGTTTTGAAATTCCCATATTTCGACTCGCTTTCAGCAACGAGCATATATTCAAAATTTTTTATTTTATCGTCTCTACTCCTATTCCCTGTTCTCCGTTCTCTATTCTCCAATAAATCGTGATACACATTTTCAATATTGATTGAAGCGATGTAATACGCCAGCAATACAATCTCGTTAGCATGGATTTCTTTGGTGTACTTACGCCTTAAATCTTCGTCTTTAATTATTCCGCTCTGTAAAAGCCGTGTGATAAAAGTTCCTGTTCCCGTAAAAGGGTCAAGGATATGGACATTCTCATCGCTCATGCTGCGGTTAAATTCTTTTTGCAATACATCTTCTACACTACGGATAATAAAATCAACAATTTCTACGGGGGTATATACGATGCCGAGTTTCTCGGTAACTTGGGGGAAAGCGGTACGGAAAAATTTATCGTATAACTCAACGATAATTTTTTGTTTGGCTTCGCTGTTGTCTATACCTTTTGCCCGTTCCTGAACGGAAAAATAAAACTTATCAAGGTTTTGCGTATCTTCTTTTTTTGTTTTTTCATTAAGAGCGGTTATTATGCCTTCCAATGATTTTGAAACGGTATTATTTTTTACAAAAGAATAATCTTCAAAAAGAGCTTCAAATACCGGCTGGGTGATTATGTGCTGCGCAAGCATTTCAATTGCGTCCTGCTCTGTTACAGAGGGGTTGATGTTTTTCCGCAGGCCGGTTATATAACGCTCAAACTCCTGTTGTGCTTTTTCTTCTTTTTTAACGATAGCGGTAATGCTTTCAATGTGGCGTTCGGCGATTTTTGCAACGTCTGCCGCCCATTGTTCCCAATAAGGCTTCGTTCCGCACTTTTGAACTATTTTTGCATAGATATGTCCCTGTAGTTTGGCAAATTGAAGCTCAAGTTGTTTTTCTAATTCGTTTTTTCTTTTTTTATCTTTATCAGCGTCTTTTCCGGAACCGCTGTCACTATCGTCGTCCGTATCTGCGCCGCCAATATTGGTTCCGCTAACGCCTATTTTATTTGGTTTCTTTTTATTCAGTTCGATTTTATTTATTGTAGCGTTAAAACGATCATCGTGGGCGCGAAGGGCGTTAAGGACTGTCCACACAACTTTGAAGCGGTCGGAGGATAAAACTTTTTCCGGCTCTGCGTTGGGCAGTACAACAACGGGAATAATTATGTAACCGTATTTTTTACCTTCGGCTTTTCGCATAACCCGTCCTACGGATTGCACAACGTCAATTTGACTGTTTCGGGCGGACAAAAACATTACCGCGTCAAGAGAAGGAACGTCCACGCCTTCGGAAAGACAGCGGACATTGTTTAAGATGTTACATTCACGCTTTGAAGCATCGGAAGATTTTAGCCAATGGAGTTTTTGTTCTCTTTTTTGCGCTCCCATTGTGCCGTCAACATGAGAGGCTTGAGCGAATATGATTTCAGAGCGTTCTTTTTCGCTCAGGATGCTGTGATACGCTTCCCATGAATAGTTGAACGCTTCTGCCGTGGCTTTTGATACGGCAATATTCTGGCAGAAAGCAACGGCGCTTTTCATGGGAGCGGGGTCTACGCCTTCAAACAATTCTTTGTCGGTCAAAGATTTTTTAGAAAGGGCGTTAATACAGCCAATTATTTTTAATGTTTCTTCAACATCGTATTCCTTATTTCTTTGCTCAATAGATTCTTTTAGCTTTTTATTAAATTGATTTTCTTCGATAGTGAGGACTATGACTTTATAGTCAGACAACAGGTCTTTATCTACCGCTTCGCCGAAACCGATACGGTATATTTCATCTCCGTACATGGCCGGGTCGTCCATTGAACAGACTTCGGCAGAGGCTTCTTTCGCCTTCTTTTGAGCCGCATCGGAATAAATGCGAGGGGTGGCTGTCATGTATATTCGCTTTTTACTTTTAAGGAATTTATCGTCGTGGACTTTTACAAACGCAGATTCGTCGCTGCCGGAAAGCGTTACGCCTGTAGTACGATGCGCTTCATCGCAGATAATAAGGTCAAAAAGAAAACTGTCCTTGCTCTGGCGGTTAATAGTTTTTTGAACGTCGCCTATTACGTCAATAGATTGATATGTAGAGAAAACTACAATATTGCCGCCTTCGGTTTTCTGTGAAAGGCGGGCGAGATTAAACTGGCGGGAGATGTTTTTTACATTGGTTGAAGCCGGAAGAGCAAGGTCTGTTGTGGTTACTTGTGAGGCGTCATCGCCTGAATTTACGTTTGCCTTTTTAGAAACGGTTGCATCGGAACAAATACAAATGGGATGAATTGGTGTGGTACACTGGTCGGCCCATTCCCGCAAGGTTTGCCCTAAAAGAGCGATAGAGGGAACAAGAAACAGAATAAGTCCGTTGTCTTTTGTTTCCTTTTCAGCAATGCGAAGGCTTGTGAATGTTTTTCCTGTACCGCAAGCCATGATGAGTTTTCCCCGGTCGTTGTTTTTTAGATAATCATGGACTTGTGAAATAGCGGTTTGCTGGTGAGGCTTTGCCTCGTATTTTTTTACAGCGGCATTTTTGCCCGATAATCCTTCGTCGAGTTTTTGCCAATCAACCGAAGCGTTTAATAAATCGTAGTATCCAAGACGACCTAACTGCGGAGTCTGGTTTTGTATGCTGATTTCGGCTTCACGGTTGAAGCCTTTTATTGTTGTATCTATCCATAGGCGGTAGGCGAAGTTTACTTTTTTACCGGTTTCAAGGGTGTCGAAAAAGGACTTGCCGGAAGCAGCAAGGAAGGTGTCTACTTTGGGTTTGTCAATCAACGTGTCTTCTTGATAACACTTGCATTGGACAGCCCAATAATCGCCGTCTTTGGTTCGGGCTACGAGGTCAATCCCCAGGTCTTTGTCCCCGGCGCCAAAATCGCCACGAGAGGGAAACTCGTTCCAGAGCCAGATTGAGGTGAACAGGTTTGCGTACTTGGGAAACGTTTTTAGAAAAGATTGCATTAGGCGTTCAAAACGATAGCCTTTGTCTCGCTCAGAAAAGGACTGTTTGCGGTATTTTTCGAGAATAGCATCAAAAGTCATTTTGTGTTCACCATCTATATCACCCCCTCTCTCTGCGCATATAATCATTGCCCGCAGATACCCCTTGCTCAAAGCCGTCCAAGAGTTTTTTGGATTCGGTCGTGAGTCTTTCTACGGGAAAGTCCGGCGGCGGGTATATGACTTCTATATCTTTGCAGGCGTTTTCAAGGTCGTCAAGTATGCTATTGTATTTTTTGTAAAGGTTCTTCAGCCATTTCTCGGCTTTAACATATCCATTCATAGCAACCATCCGTTACATAGACACAAAGTAACATTATAAGTTTATTCGTATTTTCGCAATAAGTCAAGTAATTTTTTCGACTCCCCCGGATATTAGATTTTTCATTCGCCGGCTAAAGTGAACTGCCTCCACATGGCGCTATACCTCTCTACTTTTACCTAATTACCGGTCAAAAAATTCTTGACTCCAAAATACCATAGCCAACATTCTTCATCCGCGTTAAGAATTACCGTGTAGATGACTCAACAGAACATAAAAAAAGCGGGTTAAGCATGAGAATTGGAATACCAAAAGAGACACGTCAGGGCGAACTCCGTGTTGCCGGGACTCCTGATTTTATAAAAAAGATGATTAAAAAAGGATTCAAGGTCATTGTTGAATCCGGCGCTGGCGAGAATGCCGGCTTTTCGGATAGCGACTTTATTGAACCGGGCGGAGAGATTGCCGACAAAAAAGCCGTTTTCGGCTGTGACATTGTAGCAAAGATTACGCGGCCCTCGGATGAAGAAATAGCGCTTTTCAGCAAAGATTCGATACTAATATGTATGGCAGAGCCGTACCTGAATGACGGCCTTACAGATAAACTCGCGGCTGCCGGAATAAACGCTTTTGCCATGGAACTCATTCCGCGCACGTCAAGGGCGCAGTCTATGGACGTACTGTCATCACAGGCTAATATCGCGGGTTACAGAGCAGTACTTGAGGCGGCGGCAAACTACCCGAGATTTTTTCCGGTGATGATGACATCGGCAGGCATGGCCAAAGCCGCTAAACTCATTGTGCTCGGCGCGGGGGTCGCGGGGCTTCAGGCAATAGCGACGGCCCGGCGGCTGGGAGCAAATGTTGAGGCGTTTGACATAAGGCCGGAGGTAAAAGAGCAGGTGCTTTCACTCGGCGCCAAATTCATAGAGATAGATGTAGGGGAATCCGGAACAGGCGAAGGCGGGTACGCAAAGGAATTATCCGAAGACGGCAAAAGGCGGCAGCAGGAACTCCTGACCGAGAAGATTTCCAAGGCTGATATTATAATTACAACCGCCTTGGTCCCGGGTAAAAAAGCGCCGGTTTTGGTTACCGAAGACGCGGTAAAAAAGATGCGTACAGGCTCGGTTATAATAGATATGGCTGCCGCGCAAGGCGGCAACTGCCCTCTGTCGGAAGAAGGTAAAATAGTAAAAAAACACGGAGTCACGATTGTTGGTATAGCTAATTACCCGTCCCTTGTAGGCGCGGACAGCTCGCTGTTTTATGGTAACAATATTGTTAATCTCTTAGCTCTTTTCGCGGTATCAGATAAAGACGGCAATATAAATATAAATTTTAATTTTGAAGACGACATTGTGGCGGCATCCATGATAACGCACAATGGCTCTGTAAGAATCAGGTAGGAGAAACTTTATGGAAATAATTTCTAATATGTCCGCGCCGATGCTCGGACTCTATGTATTTGTCTTAGCGTGTTTTGTCGGCTACCATGTAATATGGGGAATTACTCCCGCGCTTCATACCCCCCTTATGGCCGTTACCAACGCCATAAGCGCTATTGTCATTGTAGGAGCGATACTAATCGGCGGATTTTCTAACCCCGATGTAGAAACGGTCGGCGGCACCGGATTAAATATAATTGAGATTATAGGCTTCTTCGCTGTAATAATGGCATCCGTTAATATCTTCGGCGGATTTACGGTAACCAATAGAATGCTTGCCATGTTTAAGAAAAAGAAGTGAGGAGATATATATGAATTTAAGTAACGACATTTACGCTCTCATATACCTTGCCGCGTCTGTACTATTTATATTCGGATTAAAAGGTCTTGCATCTCCGAAAAGCGCAATATTGGGCAATACCCTCGCTATGTTGGGTATGGCCATTGCCGTAATAACAACCGCAATCCACCCAGACGTAACAAGTTATTGGTGGGCAATAGCTATGGCAATAGGCGGTATAATAGGTTTTGTAATAGCCAAAAAGATTACCATGACATCAATGCCCGAGCTTGTGGCCGCGTTCCATAGCCTTGTCGGCCTCGCGGCTGTGTTTATCGCCGTAGGGACATACTTCAAAGACATAAATTTAGGCGAGATGAGCGCGCTCACCGCCGTCGAACTGTCGCTTGGGAGCGCGATCGGCGCGCTGACATTTTCCGGTTCCGTTATCGCGTTCGGCAAATTAAAGGGAACCTTCAAGTTGCCGATATTTTCGTCCAATCCGGTAAAATTCCCCGGGCAGCATCTCGTCAATTTAATAATGGCCCTCGGCATTATCGGGCTGTGTATCTATTTTTCGCTGTGTACGGATTCCCTCTTGGCGTTCCTTGTACTTACTGCCATAGCGTTCATACTTGGAGTGACAATGATAATCCCCATAGGCGGGGCGGATATGCCTGTTGTGGTATCAATGCTCAATTCATATTCCGGATGGGCGGCCTCAGCTACGGGTTTTACCCTTAATAACAATCTTCTTATACTTACGGGCGCGTTAGTGGGCTCCAGCGGCGCTATTCTGTCGTACATTATGTGCAAGGCGATGAACCGCTCCTTTATAAGCGTAATACTCGGCGGCTTCGGCGGCGAGAGCGAAAGCGGCGGCGATAATACACAGGTGAAGAAAAACTACAAGTCAGCCGGCGCCGAGGACGCGGCATATATGATGGAGAACTCATCCAAGGTAATAATAGTGCCGGGATACGGGATGGCCGTTTCACAGGCGCAGCATACGGTTAAGGACCTTTGGCAGTCTCTGTCTGATAAAGGGGTGGAAGTCAAATTTGCCATACACCCTGTCGCGGGCAGGATGCCAGGTCACATGAATGTCCTTCTTGCCGAAGCCGATATACCATACGATGTTGTACTTGAAATGGATGAGGTTAACAGCGAATTTCCGACGTATGATGTCGCGCTCATCATCGGCGCCAATGACATTGTTAATCCCGACGCTCTTACAAACAAATCGTCGCCGCTCTATGGAATGCCGATACTTGAGGTTCATAAATCCATGCAGGTTTTTGTCTGCAAGCGCTCAATGAACGCCGGTTACGCGGGAGTCGATAACAGCCTGTTTTATTATGAAAACGCGTCCATGGTCTTTGGCGACGCTAAACAGACGATTCAGACAATAGTAAACGCCATAAAAGGTACCGGGCATTAGAATTTTATAATTTATTTGCCCGCCTTTTTAAGCGCGTTAACTATCTTGCCGCTTATATCGCTGAACAGGAAAGCCTCCGCGCCCCTGAATTTGGCGCGCTGCAAGAGAATTAAGAAATTCTTTGCCTGCGGTATAAGAAAGACTATATCGACATGGTTTTTTTCAGCCGAACTTGCCTTTTTGTAGGCATTCATAAGCGTTTTTTTCATGTCGAGATACGGCGCGGTCTCGTCGCCCGATATTTCAATAGAGTCAACGGCATTGATTGAAAACGCCAGCTCGTCCATAGTAAAGTTTACCTTTATCTTATCAACCTTGGCAAAAACCGAAACAGCCGTTAATAAAAGAAGCGCGGCAATAACCTTTTTCATTTCATTCCTCCTTGCGTTTTTGCGTTTCACGAATCATTCTGTATGTATCGTTTAAGGGCAGGCTTACCGAAAAATATACAACCTGTTCTTTTTCGGAAACAAACTCAGGCTGACTCAAACGCCGCGAATATGTCAGCGAGCCTCTTATTACAGGAGACACATAAACGAATCCGGCGGCGCATCCCGTAAGCGCGGCGCGCCCCTGCCCGTAATTAGCCCCGCTTCCTGTTTTTTCCCTGATAAAACCATAGTCAATACCCGCGAATAATTTGAGCCCCCGCAAAGCGCTCCATATAAAACTGAAATCATGCATTGCCAAATCGTTTCTTACATAAAATCCGCTGTCTCCCGATATCGAAAAATCCTTGAAACCGCGCACCGTATTGGAACCGCCTATGGATATTTTTTCCGAATTAAACAAAGTGTCTCTTCCATATTGCCCAAGCGCGTTGAATGTATAACCGAACCTTCTGCCCAAAAGAATAAACTGGCGATTCCACAACAGATTCGCCTCATGCTTGCCGAACTGCGCCTTAGGCACATCGCGCTCCCCGCTTTCATCCCTGTAAGCGTTAAACCATTTGACGCCGGCATGGTAAAACGCGCCGACAGAGAAATATCCCCCGAAAAGAAACCCGCTGTAATCGAACCCGCCCTTCAAGACGCTCAAATTTCTGCTCGCGCTTGAAATTTTGGCATCCTCTATATAGCTCTCCTTTTGTTTGAGAGTAAAATTAGCTTTGGCCTTTATTCTATGGTAACCCTTCATAAAAATGAGCCGTTCGGCAAAAAAAATCTCGCTGCAATCAATGCCCGATGTTTTGAACCTCGTTGACAAACCGTCAATAATTTGCATGTATTCCGAACGGCTATAGGCGGCGCTGAAGTTCCAGAAACCAAGCGGAAACGAAAAATAAAAGGTATAAACCCTGCTGTGTTTTTTGTCGTTATCAAAGCCGGGCGTACCCGCATAATCAAAGGATATCGAATCATTGACGCTCAGTAAATTATCGATTTCGGTAAAGAGTTTTGCCCTAATCTCTCCGGTTGCCTTTTGGCCCAGATTATCAGTTCCGGGTTCAAATAAAACCGATAGCCCAGGCGTGTTTGCGACAAGTATTTTCGACATCCCTTCTTTGCCGCCGGGGGTAATTTTCATAGCGGCATCGCCATAGCCAAGGCGATTGACTTGCTCAAGAGCGTATTCCAATTCATGGATATTAAGATACCTGCCTGCGTAAAACGGAAAGGCCATGAATATTTGCATGCCGTTCCGCAAGCCTTTTTCTTCGGATTCTACCTCTTCTATGTAACCGTTTATGATGTTAATTGTGAATTTCCCTGAACTGATGTTCTGTCCCACGGGAATTTTTACCCTCGCGGTCGAATAGCCTTTATCGATCATCAAATTTGTCAATTCCCTGACAAGCGCCGCTATATCGTTAAAGGTTATTTCTCTGTTGAGAAGCCTCCCGACAAGCCTGCGCTTTTCAAACCATGAAAGATTTTTGTCATTTTCTATAATGATTTCTTTTAACACGAATTTAGTCGTATCCACCAAGGCGGGCTTTTTTTCTGCGCCGCTTTCCTTTTGTCCCTCTTTCTTCTCTGCCTCGGCTTTTCGTTTTTCACGCAAGTCCTGTTCAACAATATCCTGCCTGCGTTTGATTTCGCGCAGAGCCTCCTCCGTCGTGTTGACTTCGGCAAAGACGGCATAAGAAAATAACAGGGGAAAAATAAAGGCGATATATTTAACGAATTTATATAACATCGTCGCGCTCCGGCATGGCCATTTTCATGTAGAGTTCGGTTCGCAGAAGCATGGCCTCTTTATCAACATTGTTGAGTTTGAGCGCTTTCTCGCAGTCGGCAAGCGCTCCTGTGTAATCGCCAAGTTCCCGGCGTGCTTTGGAACGGGCAATATAGGCAACGCCGTAATCAGGTCGTATCGCGATTGCCGCGCCGTAATTTTTTTCGGCTCCAGCAAAATCGCCCAGCTTGCTTTTGGCGAGACCTGAAGCAAGCTGGGCAAAAAAGTTGCGCGGCTCAAGCAAAGACGCCTTGCCGTAATCGGCAAGCGCTCCGGCGTAATCCATGAGCGCCTCTTTAGAGTCCGCGCGGTTAAACCATGCCGACGCCAAAGAAGCGTCCCAATCTATCGCTATCGAAAAATCGGTTATGGCCTCATTGTACCTTTCGGACTTGTATTTCGCAAGCCCTCGCGCGTTAAAAGCGCGCGCGTGGGCGTCATTTACCGCTATACATCTGTTGAAATCATTGATAGCGCCCGCGAAATCGCCGAGGCCGCTCTTGATAAGCCCCATCTGGTAAAAGGCTTCAAAACAGGACGGATCAACAGAAACGGCTTTGGCATAATCATCCAATGCCCCGGCCAAGTCGCCGCGCATATATTTTACGCCGCCCCTGTTTGTAAGGCTTTGCGAATCGCCCTGAGCTATTCGAAGCGCCCTGTCGAAATCGGCAAGCGCTCCGGCAAAATCACGCAACGCCGATTTTGCCTTACCTCTTTTGTTAAGACATCCAACCGAACGCGGGACAAGGACGAGCGCTTTTGTATAATCTTCAACGGCCTTGCGGTATAAACCGGCCTTCATTTTTCGGTCGCCGTCAGATACAAGCGAGGCAAAATCCGGCGGTTTATCCCGAAGCGAGGCTTCATCAAACACGTTTCCTTGTTTCGGTTCTTTTGGGCACGCTGCAAAAACGGCCAAAACAAAAAGCAAAAAGACAGGTTTTTTATTCATTTTTTCTCCTTAAAAGGCGCTTTAAAAAGAAAACGAATTTCACCCCTCAATGATTAAAATTTTTTAATAAAATTTTAAATTTTTTTGTTTTATGTAAAATAGTTGACACTTTAGCCTTGAATTGTCTACTTATGAACCGGACAGAGCATTATGGCAACTCCAGAAGAAAACAGCAATTCCGAACTCGATATAGCCCTAAAATCTACTAACGGCGACGCCGAAAAGGCTCTTGCTATGGTAGCCGGCGAATATTTCGACTGTGCCGTGCTTAAAGGCGCTTTTTTACTGCAAGATTCGAGATATTCCGGCCTTATTTTAATTTTTTTTAATATCGACAACGACTATATACCTTTCATTGATTCCGTAATCCTCAAAACTTCCGTGGTCTATGAACAAATAGACGCCTCCGCAGAATGGAAGGTTGTTTTGCGCGAGCTTGAAACGCTCAAAAAAAGCAATGACATTGTAGCCGCGTCGGGAATAAACGATAGAATGCTGAACGAAATTTCTGAGGCCGATTTTTTCATTGATGTTAAAAGCGGCAACATAGACCATCTGGAAAACAGCTTAGAAGCCATACTACGCAAGGTTTTGGGAAATCAGCCTACGAGTTGCAATTTAAGCATTGAACAGGTAAGCTCGCTTATCATGTCAAAAGAGGGCGTCCCTTTTGAAAAATCCACCCATTCTATCGAAGAAGCTCAAAAAAAACCTGAAATTGAAAGCATCATACAAAATACCGAAAAGCAGGCTAAGTTTGTCCTGGAAGGCAGCGCCGTCATAGCGCCGGTAAAGGGTAAATTTATAACAGATATACAGATCAACGATGAAATACTCGTGCTCATTAATGACAAAGACCAGATATCCAAAACCGTATTGACTTCCCTCGACGCCGTTGATGAAAATGACATCGTTTTACCGGTACCCGGCAAGATAGTGCAAAAAATAAATCTGCCGGAAACCAATAGTGTAATCCTTTACGTTCTCGTGACCAAAGGCGTTCTGGTTAAACTGATTGAGGACGTCAGCCTTAAAATAGTCGACATCTCCATGGCGAAAACCGCAGGCGGCGAAGTAAAAATACCGCTGGGAATCTTCATCTTCATTATAGCCGCTATTGTCACCATCATTATCGTTTTGCTGGCTTAGCGTGTCCGCTTATAAGCGTCTCATATTTTTATGCCTGATTTCCATTACATGCCTTTCTCAAATGCCCGACTGGCGCTTTTTTAAGGATGGCGACGGCAACTCTTATTATATAGATAACGCCGGAAAAATAGTAGCCTCCGGAGAACCCGAGGCAACATACAGAATCAGCGTGCGCGGCCTTGACTACTATACGGCGCAGGCCGACGAACTTATTCTGAGGCATCACGCTACTAAGGGGCTGCTCATTTTAAAGACGATACTGGCTATGCCGCGGGTTGACCAAAGAATCGTCGATGCCCAGAACAAGGCCGCCTTGAGCCTTAACTCCTTGAAACAAAGGCATGGAAGCCGCTTCGACAATATGAACCGCCTCGCTTCCCCGCTCATATATGAGAGCGGAGAAACGGCGGTTATTATCCACGATATAATGTTCTATTCTTTAAACATCCGGCACAGCTTTGAGATAATCAAAAATAAATGGCGGCTGCTTCCTCACTATTGGTATAACGGAATCTCCATAGGGGTGCGAATGCAAAGCGGAGAAAAAAAAGGTTATGATTTTCTGCTCGCGATAGATTCCGAGAAGTTTGCCTCAAAACCCGGAACTACGACGCGCCTTGAGGAACATTGGGGCACAAGGCTCTTTACCGAAAATATAAACCGCTCGGAAATATTTCGGGATGAAAAAAAGGTGATTTATTCTTTTACCTCCGGAAATTCCCCGCCGCTTACCGGCTTTGAATCGATTGTCAAAAACGGAAATTTCGGCTACATCATAAGGGCTATCGCTCCGGCGTCAAAAGGCGATGCTGTTGCCGAAGCGATGAAAAACACGGTGAGCGGTTTTTCAATATCCGACATAAATTAAGGATGTCAACGCTCGTATTCCTCACGCGCTTGTTCCCGAAGATTTTTATTTTTTCAAAAACGATCAATTTCCGGGGGTTTCTTTACTATAACGGAAGGCGGGTCTGTTTAAGAAACCGTTTTGTTTGAGATGGAGGGGAGAGAGGCAACTCAAAAACGAATTGACAATAAAAATTCAAAACATATATCATGCTTTAAGGGATAAAGCTATGAAAAAATTTATTAAAATTGTATTTGTAATATCAACTATTCTTTTTCTTATAGGATGCAAAGAATTTGTTTATGAATTAAATAGCGATAAGACAGGGTATATTCTTAAAGAATATAAGGGTTCTTCCGAGCATCTAACTATACCTGATTCATATAAAGGTTTACCTATAACTGAAATTGGAGATAGTGCTCTTTTAAAAATAAGGTACACTACACACTTTACAGGGGATTTAATAATTCCTGAAAATATTATCAAAATCGGAGATTTTGCATTTACTAGAACGGGTTTTACTAACTTAGTTCTTTCAAAAAATCTGAAAACAATTGGAAAAGAAGCATTTTCTGAATGTAAAAACCTCAAAAATATAACTTTCCATGACGGTATAGAGGAAATTAAAAAAGGCGCTTTCAGCGGTTGTTCAGGACTAACAGGCAACTTAAACATACCTAAAAGTCTTACAAAAATAGAAGAAGAAACATTTAGAGATACCGGTTATACCGGTTTAATTATACCAAATAGCATAAAGATAATTGGGGAGAGTGCATTGGGGGGAGCACGCTTGACTGGGCATATAATTATACCGGATAACGTAATAGAGATTGGAGATGGAGCATTTAGGGGTATTCGTGCAGAAAAAATCACTATTACGAAGAATATAAAGAGAATAGGTAATTGGACATTTGCGCGTAATGATCAACTGCTAGAGGTAGTCATTCCGGAAGGTGTAACGGAAATTGGAGACGACGCTTTTTCTTTATGCCGTTTTTTAAGAAGTGTAACAATCCCTTCAACCATAACTTCAATAGGGAAATTCGCATTGGGCGAGCATTGCAACGGTCTTACAAAAATAGTATGCAACGCGCCGAATCCTCCTGTTATAGATGATACAACATTTTATATGGTTGGTTTTTTATCAGGCAACTCTATTAAAGTATCTATTATAGTACCCAAAGATTCTGTCATTGCGTATCAAAAAACGCCTGTCTGGAGGAAATATAAAGATATTATTACTTTTCGAGGATAAAGCTATGAAAAAATTCATTAAAACTGTATTTGTAATATCAACTATTTTTTTTCTTGTAGGATGCAAAGAATTTGTT
>Ga0082212_10008079_pt1 | contig 13808 bp, 10 predicted proteins | sample TergutNt197P3_FD_71548 | JGI IMG/M metagenome (GOLD analysis project Ga0082212, IMG submission 71548) | Neocapritermes taracua P3 segment gut microbial communities from Petit-Saut dam, French Guiana - Nt197 P3 | ecosystem: Host-associated > Arthropoda: Insects > Digestive system > Gut ... | reverse complement strand
AGCAACACAAGTATCAGTTGACTCAGAAAGGTCGTGCCCTGACTATGGCTCTTCATCAATTCTTGGATGCTAGCGTGGAGGATCTGGTCAAACTGGATATGGCGAGCTGATTTTCTTGTTTTTATGGGTCAAGTTTGTCCGTAAGTTACTAAGTAATTATCAATATCCTTATAGGCCCATTTCTGCCAACAATATGTTACCATTGAATTCGTATTCTTTTTTTACCCTCGTTCCTGCAGTATATGGGGCGTTTTCTAGTTTGTTGTTCAAGAGGAATTGCAGAATCTCATCCACAAAGCGAGGCCGATTGAGGTTAATGATATGGAACAGGTTTACTTGAGCATGACCACAGGTATGTGCTTCCTCTGACAATGATCCTCCTCAATTTCATATGTTAAAATCCCCTATTCTTCTCGATGCCTGCCGAAATTCTTTGCCATCTCCTCACTGCGCCCTGAGGAAATTGTGCCGCCTTCCCCTGCGCCCTGTGCCGCCATCTAAATGCCTCTCTAAATATACCTTGTCTTTCAACAGCACACCGTCTTCAATGATCGGATAATCAAAATGTGTGGTGAAATAATTCGGTATGCGGTGTGTTATAACAAACCCACAACGCTCATAAAACGACAATATTCCCGAAATATCGCCCGTTCCGAGGATGATTTTATCATACCGTCCAGTATAATGCTTTGCGATATATTCAATCAGGTGAGCGGCATACCCCTTCCGCTGAAAATGTCTGTCTGTCGCAAGGTTTTGAATTTCCAAAATACCACCTCCTTCATCCGTGACGACACACACGCTTTTAACATCTTCCTTGTACAGAGCGAACAGTTCCCCACGATCGAGGTATGTGTCGATATCACTTTCCCGCTCATCGCCAAGAAGCAGAAGGGGCAGGAAAGTCTTTTTGTTTTCTGAAACAAGACGGATCGTTATATGCGCCTTTTCATAGCGGCACACAGGTTGCTCTTTTTTATGAAGGATCCCTGCACCCTCGTATTTTAATAAGAACCCACACTTTTCTAAAACCCTCCGCGATGCGATATTAGCTGCGCTGCAGACTCCACAGATATTAGCAATACCAAGCCGTTCCATGACAGGAGGTAGAAAAGCGTTCACCGCTTCCGTCGCATAACCCTTGCCTGTATACGGGTTCGCGATGTGATACCCGACTTCCCAGCCGTCCTCGACGGGAATTGCCTGAACATGACCGATTTGCCGCCCGTCATGCAAAATAACGGGATAGACAAGGGGTTTGTCTTTTTGTGTGTAAAACGAAATGAGGGTGGCTATCGTTTTCCGTGCGTCTTCAACTGTTTCAAACACTTCATCCGGGATAAAACGTCGATTATCCGCATCAAGTGAGTTTATATGCACGCTTTCTGCAATGCTTTCATCAAACTCAGTGATATATAACCGTTTCGTTTTTATTGGGAGTGTTATCATAAAGACACCCATTTACTCTTTCCATTTAATGTCTGTAATTTCTCAGGCTATATCCGCCAATTGATCCGCAGCATAAAGAATTTTTTGTTTCATCTCTTCGCTGCCTCAGGTCCCCGTCCAATCGCAATCTTCCCCGTCCATACGATCTCCCGGATCCCATAATCCGCCAGAAGCTCAACAATCGCGTCAATCTTTATCGGCTTCTATCCTAATGATACCCCAAAATGCTGATGTTTTCAAAGGAATTCTGTGAGAGAATTCTGTGAGAGATTCAAATAGCGAATATTTTATCCGTTTTTATCAAATGCTATATACCTCATTGAAAAAAACCATGAGGCATTTATTTGTGCGTTTTAAGAAGGTGGGGGAAACTATGCCTGAAAAAGACCGGGCGACACAGAGCGTTTTAAGCCGCAGCGAAGCGTACCAACTGGCGGATATCTGCAAAACAAAGCCCCAATTTGCCGCCATCACACCGCGCTGGATTACAAAGCTTATGGAGTTCAAGGCCTTAGATTGCGGTGTATATCGAGTCAACAGAGTCATAGAAAACGATACTGTCCCGGATGTGATGTGCAGCCAGACTCTTGAGGATTATGAAATCCCTCAAGGATACATAGCGTATCAGACCCAGCCGCGTGAATACCAGCTGAGCAGTGTCTCAACAATCGTCAACGTCGATACCAAGGTTTCCGACGTCTATAACTCGCCCTTCAATCAGGTTGACGAACAAATCGCTTTGGCGGCGGAGAGCCTTCGCGAACGCCAGGAAAGCCAGCTTATCAATAACCCGGACTACGGGCTGCTCAATGTTGCCTCGGCTGCTCAACACATCAAAACCCGCACGGGCCCCCCTACGCCCGATGACCTTGATGAACTGCTGTCGAAGGTTTGGAAGGAACCCTCTTTTTTTCTCGCGCACCCGCGTGCTGTAGCAGCTTTTGCGCGTGAGTGCACTCGACGCGGGGTTCCGCCTGTTGTCGCTCAAATCGGCGGCGGGAATTTTATCACGTGGCGTGGCATCCCGATGATTGTTACAGATAAGCTCTTCATTGACGACATGAAAACCCCGCAAAAACCCACCGGCAAAACACACATCCTGCTCATCCGCACCGGCGAGAAAAAACGCGGCGTTATCGGCCTCTACCAACACGGACTGCCGGACGAGTATTCCCGCGGACTCTCTGTCCGTTTGCGCGGTATAGACGATAACGGGGTCGCCTCATATCTGCTTTCCTTGTACTGCTCTGTCGCCGTCCTGGCCGACGATGCCATTGGCGTGCTGGAGGAGGTCGAAGTGGGTAAATACTATGATGATGAGTGACGCAGCATTAATTCATGCCGGTACCGCATTGGATGAACTATGTGAATTCCCAAGCGAAAGGGAGCTTGCGTTTCATTATCCGCTTGCCAGAAACGTTTTCTCTGCCACCCCCATGGTCGGTCATAGACCTGTTCAGGAGATTCGCCAAGATTTCCCCATCCTATCTGAGAAAGTCAATAGCTATCCTCTCATTTGGCTGGATAACGCCGCCACAACCCAGCACCCCCGTCAAGTCATCGAACGAATGACACACTATTATGAGAAAGAAAATTCCAATGTCCATCGAGGCGCCCATACCCTTGCCCAGCGGTCAACCGACGTGTTCGAAAGCGCCCGGGAGACAGCGGCCCGCTTTATCGGGGCAGGAAACGCTGATAATATTATTTTTACGAAAGGAACAACTGAGAGTTTAAATTTAGTGGCTCACGGGTATGTGAAATCGCAGCTTGCGCCTGGTGATGAGATTTTGCTGACAGGTCTCGAACATCACGCTAATATTGTTCCCTGGCAGATTATTGCTCAGGAAACAGGGGCTGTTATTCGCGTTGCCCCTGCGGACGAATCAGGACAGCTTATTTGGGATGACTACGTGCGCCTTATAACTGATAAAACAAAATTTATATCTATGACTTATGTCTCGAACGCGCTGGGAACTGTTGTGCCCCTTGAAAAAATGATCGCCCTTGCCCATGAGCACGGGGTAAAAACGTGTATTGACGCGGCTCAGGCTGTTTCGCATATCCCTATTGATGTTATCCGGCTAGATGCGGATTTTTTAGCTTTTTCCGGGCACAAGATTTATGGCCCCATGGGGATCGGCATCTTATTTGGCAAAAAGGAATTGTTAGAAGCAACCGCTGTGTACCAAGGCGGCGGCAATATGATCCGCGATGTGACTTTCGAACACACGGTTTACAATACTGTCCCCGCGAAATTTGAAGCGGGGACGCCCCATATCGCGGGCGCAGCGGGGCTGGACGCGGCGCTCCGTTACGTCGGGAAACTGGGTATGGGAAATATCGCGCGTTATGAGCATGACCTGCTCCAGTATACCCATACGTGTCTGAGCTCTGTCAGGGGACTGCAAATTATCGGCGCCCCTCAGGAGAGGAATCAGGAGAGAGCGGGTGTGCTTTCGTTCGTTCTGGATGGACAGGATATTTTTGATACAGCTGCCTATTTGAATGATTATGGCATAGCCGCCCGCGCCGGACATCACTGTGCGCAGCCCATCCTGCGGCATTTGGGATATGAGGGCACGGTCAGGATATCTGTCGCTTTCTACAACACCCCAAGCGAGATTGATTATCTTGAGGCGGTGCTGTACCGCGCGGCACAGGAACTTGAGGGACTGTAACCAAGGGACTAAACCACCACATCAAATATACGCTTCCCCTCAAAGTCAACCCATCCCACACTCGGCTGCTTGTTGTGGCCCTTGCGGAAATCGAAGGTAAGCAGATAGCCTGTACAGGTATTCTTGCTTGCCATGTATCCAAGCAGCTGTTGATATGCTTCTTGCTTGTATTTTTCACCATGCCATAGCTTAAGCTCGATAATGAATTGCTCCTGTCCGAAGTCCACAACAATGTCCATGCGCCGCAAGTCCGTAAACTGGCTTTCGATATGGTAGAACCCTTGCCCATTAATCAGCGGCTTCAAGTAGGACAGAAATAACAAGCGCCCATGGCTCTCAAAGAATTTCTGGTCGTGTTCGCTGAACAGTTCGGCATAGTGCTCAGCAAACTTGCGCAGGCACAACTCCATATTAAATTTGCCATTTTGCACAACATCATACGGTAACACGCTGGTAATCCGTTTGTCTGGATTGCGGCGTGCTTCTTTAGAGATCAAATAGCTGCTCATAGCAGCTTCAAAGATTTTATTATCAATGGCAACCTTGCGATTACTGCTTTTCAGAAACCCAAACATAGCCCCCCGCTGGATAAGGGGGTCATGAATAACAAAATCTATTTGTTCCCCCATAATTAACACGGAGTAGATTAAATCATATAAATCTGTGTAGCTCTCTAAGTTTTTAAAAATATCGTCGAAGAGAGTGTTCTGTTCATCAAGGATGATTTTGACAGCTTCTTGGACACCGTCAAGTGTCCAGTTTTTCCCCAGTTCTTCGTCCAGGCATTGGCATATCCTTGATACCAAAAACGGGTAACCACTTGTGTAGATATAGATTTCTTCCGCTATTCCCATGATATCCATACCTGTCTGGTGATCTGATTCATACATGGTGAGCATAACAGCTATCTCGGTCGGATTGAATGACATATCAACCTTAAAGTTTACAGCTATATTCCATGGGGAGTTGAGGAATTTGTCTTCTCTAAATGCCGGTTGATAAACTCCTTCGTTTATCATCTTGAGTTTGATATTCTTTATATCATAAACGCCTGCTAAAATGACGCTGTGGAATGTATCATGTTGTGCATCTTCCCGGGCCAAAAACTTGTTGCGCAGCATGCCAAGAAAATGCAGAAATATTTCATTATTGCTGGTCTTATCAACCTCGTCAATCATTAATACAACTTTTTTGCCTGTACACATTTTTGTAATGTGTTTGCTCAATCCTGAGAAAGTGGTGATACCATTATCCAACCAATTTTCTTTATAAGCATCGGGAACATCTGTGAATTCTAAAGCGTCTTTGATGAGTTCCATAAAGGTTTGGCAAAAAGCTGCCGGCGACTCGAAGCTTTCATTGCCGAGGCCCTCAAAACTTGTCAAGATAACAATAAACTCATCTTTTAGCCTTTTCTTTAAACATGCCAACGCGGTTGTTTTCCCATACTGCCTGGCGCGATTAATAGTGAAGTAACTGCGATTTTCCACCAACTGTCGCATTTGTGCTATCTTGAAGCTCATATCCGCCATATAATGTTTTTCAGGCACGCACAATCCGGTGACATTAAACCTATGCACAGCTCATTCTCCACTTCCACAACATTTTTTATACTTTTTCCCACTGCCGCATGGACAGGGATCGTTCCGGCCAACTTTAGGCTCTGTGCGGCGTACTGTTTCCTGAACAGGGTAATCCTCCTCCTCATATGAAGGAAAACCGGAAAAAACCCCATATTTGTCAAGGGTTTTGAGACGCGCATATATCATTTTTTCAGGATCCCGGGTCAGCACCTGGTTAAAAAATTCAGCGTGCCTATCATAAAGCCGGGGATGTTCTTGTTTTAACCGCCGGAGCTGCGGACAGCATATTTCTCTCTCTTCTAAAATATGAAGCTCCATGCTTATCCGATTAAGCCGGCAATCTTGGCAGTCGCACCCTTCATCCAGAAGCTGAAACAGATCATAAAACACATCAGGAAAACCTTGCTCCTCCAGAGTCTCACTCTCCATACTCAGGGCTGCTTTGGCAAGGCGCTCACGCAAGTCGTCGTCCAAATCCGGGATCATGTCTGCCATTTCTTGAACATAGGGCAAAAAAACCACCATTTTTGACCTTGCCATAACGTCGAGCAGAATGATGACAAGCTCCTGATCATCTTTATCCCAATCTACAGAGCCTGCACGCATCAAACGAAGCATGTTTTGCAGATGCTCATCTGCGAGAACACTGCTGTACTGTACATGAAGTATGACCGCCATAGCATACAGAGAAACGCATTCATTATCTGCTTTTTTGAGGGCCTCTATCGCCATCAGGCATGTCTTGGCCGCGTCTTCTCTTTCATCTGCGTTGCCATAGCAATTGATAAGATACATCCAGACATCATCCCGGCTGTCGTCAATTTTGAGAACCCGCCAAAACTCAGCAATCGCCTTTCTGCACCAGCCCCGATTGCTGTAGGCTAGGGCGAGCTCCAAGGCATACTCGGCATTATCGGGCTCCTGCTCACACAGCTGCTGCCAAACCCCTATGGCTTTGCCATTTTTGCCCTGTTCTTCCAGGCACCTCGCATAGCGTTCCTGAATGCACGGTAAAACAGGATGGTTTTCCAGGATAAGACTATAGATTTCCGCTGCCTGAGCATGTTTACCTTGCCGCGTGGCTTTTTCGGCCTGTTTGAGCATGATCGCCGCATCTCCCGGCAGGGCCTCGGTCTCATCGTATTCACTGCGTTTTTTTTCATTAGAAAGCGTATCATAAGCCATGCGCAATGCCTTGAATTCCTCCGGGAAGCGTTCCGGAGGATATTTTTTTACCAGACCAAAATACGCGCGTTTGATCTGTGGCGCATCGGCCGTTTTTTCAATACCTAATACATCATAATAGGTTTTTACTACAGACATCCGCCAAACACCCCTATGTGTGAGTTCTGTGAGTTCAAGATTCGATCACTTCCATCAAGGCCGCTGAGGCAAATTGATTGCCGCGATCTTTTGTCAAAGCCTTCGCAAAAAACCGTGCTGCCATCCTGTACCGCTTCATAACAGCATACAGGCACCCCTGGATATTCAAAACACGTACATTTGGGGAGGAAAGCGCCCTAGCCTTGCGTATGGCTCTGCGCCATTTCTTATTTTGCACAAGCGCCCCAATCTCCTCTAAGCTATCCTGTGTCCTGTTCCACTCCTGCTTAATGCCCGCAACATCCATGTCACATGCCAGGGATTTCTCCCATTCCGGAAAGGAATTTTGTAGTGTATGCAGATCCCCCAATTCATAAAGACAGAGAAACAGCAGCTTTGCCGCGTTGTCATGCTCCTCACCCAACAGGCAGGCATAGCACGCATAGGTAACCGCGGCGCTCAAATCCCGACACGCTGCCCGCGCCAAAGCCAAGCGGTAATATCGCTTGGCCAGCTCCCCGTTCAGATCATTCAGATCCTCATTCAGATCCTCATTCAGTCCCTTATTCAGATCCTCATTCAGTCCCCTGATTCGCTCTCCATTCATGCTGGTTCCTCCAGCAGTTCTACGAGTTCTTCGCGCAAGCTCTCGACCTGTTTCTCGTCACATAACAGCAGAGCCTCCTTAATCTGCCGAACCAGCAACTCAAGCTCACCCGTTTCATCGTGATCGCTCTCTATCTTCTTTTCCGCCTTGCGGATAACCGGGCGCTGCCGTTTCGCTCCTTTGGCGCTCTCCCATTTTGACAAATCCAGAACTGCCCTCGGCTGTATGCCTGTGGTGCTGATTTCAGCGGATACCTCCTTGCCGGTGGAAACGACAACAGCTTTCACCTGGAGAATCCCATTCATATCATAAGCAAACGTCACCTCCACCGGTTCCTTCCCCGTCCGGGCAGGTGGAATCCCAGTGAGGAGAACATCGCCGAGACGCTCATTGTTCTCCGGGCTCGCGCAGTCGCCCTGATAGACTTCGATACATACAGTCGTCTGATAATCGTGGCGAGGATAATACAGCTTTGTTTGCTCAACCGGAATTGTGATGTTGCGCGGAATAAGGGGGTCAAAGACGAGCCGATCCTCATAAAGGCCCTCATTCACCACAGCTGTCCCCAAGGTATAAGGACAGACATCCGTCAGAACCAACTCTTGCTCTCCGGTCAGAATCCCCTCAAGAATACCTGCCTGAATCGCGGCGCCCCGGACGACTGTCAGGTCTGGATCAACCAGGGATTGCGGAACAAGGGACAAACTTTCCTCAACTAACCGTTTGACACAAGGAATGCGGGTGGAACCGCCCACAAGCAGCACAATATCCAAGTCCGATGGAGATAGCCCCGCATCCGCCAGCGCCGCCATCATAGGTGTGCGGGTAGAGTCCACCTTGTCTTTCACCCCCTGTTCAAATTCTTCTCTGGTAAGTGTTTTTTCTACAGAAATCGGCTTTCCTCCGGCAGCAGTCAGCAGAAACGGCAGCACTATCTCAAAATCCTCCTCGGTACTCAGGGCAATCTTGCACTCTTCCGCCGCTTTTTTCAGGCGCATAAGTGCGCGTTCATCCCCTGATGCATCCGCCAGCATACCCATGATAATCTCGTCAAAATCCTTGCCCCCCAACTGGTTATTGCCACAGCTTGCCTTAACATCTATAACGCCCTCAAACAGTTCAAGCACGGTAATATCCAGTGTCCCACCACCCAGATCATAAACAAGTATGTTCTTGCACTGGGCCAGGTTGGACAACCCGTAATCCAGCGCCGCCGCCGTAGGCTCGTTGAGGATACGTTCCACCTTGAGTCCGGCAAGTTCCCCGGCTTTTGCCGTCATGCGGCGCTGCACATCCGTAAAATACGCCGGAACCGTTATGACAGCGCGATCCGGACGCTCATCGAGAAACGCCTCCGCGCAATCGCAGAGATACTGTAAAATCTTGCTCTGCAGCTCTTCCGGGGTATAGTCCACGTTATGAGCACGCAAAATCTTGTCGCTTCCAGTCAATCGTTTGACCTCCATAAAGGTACACTCCGGACGGGTAAATAGATATTCGGCAGCGGGCTCCCCTACCAGAACCTCACCCTCCTTGCCAATATGTACCACTGAAGGCGTCACAAGGTTCCCCAGTGCATTGGGAATCACAACCGGCGCTCCGTCCACAATACAGGCTATCTCCGATGTGGATGTTCCTAAATCAATCCCGACAATACGACTCATTTTCTATTGCCTCCTTCTGCGGTACTTGTACTCACATTTTCTGTGCTCGCATCTCCTATGCTCGCATCTCCTGTGCTCGCATCTCCTGCGGCTTCTTCTCCCAGACTTGCCGCAACGATGGCCTTGCACATAACCGACCCCAGATACCGGTAGCCGCTTTGCAGGACACACGCCACATATTCCCGAGGGAACGAGGAAGGAACAGCCGCCCGTACCGTATGAATTTCCGGATTCAGCGGCTGCCCCTCTTCTCCCAGCCGTATCATCGCACATTTCTCCAAGAGGGCGTTCGCCTTTTTCTGCATCATAAGCGCCTGATTTTCCAGCGCCTCGCTGTCACTTTGACCGGCAAAAACGCAAAAATCGTCGATAAGATCACACAGCCCCACTGCCGCCTGAACAAGTCGGCCTTCCTGTTCTTTAGCGGCGCGCAGAGCTTCCTGCAACACACCCGTATCCTTCTGTTGGGTTATATCGTAGATCTCTTCAATTTGCATAGATATATCGGTGTGTTTCCTGTTCAGCATCAACAGAAGCTGACGCCACACTGTCGCCAGTTCCATAAATTCGCCTTGCGGCAGCGGTTCATTCTCCTGCGCCAACAACTTGTCCAACTCCGTTTTGAAATCCACCACGTATGTACTTTTCCTCCCCTTCCTTGATATTCATTACAACAATAATACCATATTTGCCGTGGAATCAATAGTGCCTTTCTTTATTGCTCACAGCCTCCCTATATCCCAAATATATCCGCAATATCCGCCCCCTCAATCACTCTCCTGGTAACCGTCCCCGCGTTCCTCATCATATTCCGCATCTTTTCCTCTATCGACTTCTTAATAAACTCGCTGACATCAATATCGCGCAGCTTAAAAAACAGCAGCGGATCCTCATCCAAACGCGCTCCAACACCATACAGCACCGCGGCAACATGCTTGCACATCCCCGCCCAATCGGGACAGCTGCACTCCAAGTGGATTTCCTTGGGCGCCGGAAACAGTCCCTTCCTTTGGGTCAAAAAAATCTCCCCAAACTCTTGCGGGAAGTTGCCGCTGATAAGATCCTCAAGATTATCAATTCTATGGCCAATAGCGCCGACAATGGCCTCTTTCTGCTTATCCGCCAATTTGTCAATCGTGATGCCAACAGTATACAGACCGCTGCCGCACACTTTTCCCCTGATGATTCCCGGCTCAATCCGCAAATCCAGCACACAGCCGTTTCTCAAATAGCCTCTGCCCCGGCCAATACGATTGCTGAAATCAGCGTAAGACTCCAGGTTTGTGCACCACGCCATCCCCCACCATGTTTTGGCAATCTTGCGTCCTTCTACGATTACCGGCGCTAAAGCCTTATCTTTCTTGCGCAGTTTATCCAACTGTTTAGCCGCCCTTTCCTGCTTTTCCGCCACAGAAACATAGTCCCTATAACCGTACCACCCCATAATAGGTTACCCCTCCAGTCTGAACAGCTCAAACAGCTCATCATTGTTCATCTCCGTAATCCACTTTTCACCGGAAGACGCCGAAATCACATCCCCAGCCAGCTTCTGCTTTCCGGCAATCACAGCATCAATTTTTTCTTCAATGGTTCCGGTAGTAACAAATTTATAGACATTGACATTCTTCTGCTGCCCAATACGAAAAGCCCGGTCGGTGGCCTGATTCTCAATAGCCGGATTCCACCACCTGTCAAAGTGCACCACATGGTTGGCCGCAGTCAAATTAAGCCCCACACCGCCCGCCTTGAGAGACAGTACCATATAAGGCACATACCCCTCACCATTGAACCGTTCCACCAGTTCCCCGCGCTTTTTCACATGGGTTCCCCCATGGAGGATCAGCCCTTCTCTTTCAAAAACTGTCTCCAAAAAACCCGCCAGAGGCCCTGTCATCTCCTTAAACTGAGTAAATATCAGCACCCGCTCCCGTTTCTCCCGTATAATCTGGCAGATATCTTCCAGCGTTTCAAACTTACCACTGTACTTAGGCAGAAACTCCCCGCTGCCTATATACTGATCCGGGTGATTACAGATCTGCTTAAACTTCATAATACTGGCCAGAATAAGCCCCCGGCGGTTGATCGCCGGCATCTCCGGATCCGCCATCGCCCGGCTGAGATCCTCCACCAGCTGATTGTACAACAGAGCCTGTTTCCGGGAAAGAATGGTAAACTGCAGGGTTTCCACTTTGTCCGGCAAATCGTCAATGATGGACTTATCAGTTTTAAGCCGCCGCAGAATGAACGGACTGACCGCCTTACGCAGTTTTTCGTACCCGGCGGTATTCTCTTTCAGAGACTTGGCGAAAGTCCCGAACTCCTTAGCCGACCCCAGCAGCCCCTGGTTCAAAAAGTCAAAAACCGACCATAAATCGCTGAGTCTGTTCTCTACGGGAGTTCCTGTCATCGCAATTCTGCTCTTGGCCGACAGGGCCTTGACCGCTTTGGTTTGTTTATTGCCATGGTTTTTTATGGCCTGAGCCTCATCGAGAATCAGCAAATCCCATGGTGTCTCCGCCAGCTTCTCTATGCGGGAAACCATGCCGTAAGTGGTGATAAATATATCCGCCTCTTGGGCGGTATATTCCGTCCCGCCACTGTGTAGGATCTTCAATTTCAATTTAGGAGTGAATCTTTCCGCCTCTTTTCTCCAATTTTGAATCAGAGAAGCGGGAATGATCAGCAGAGTCTTCACCTCTTGGGGCCGCAGAGAGTCTAACAGCGCCAAGATCTGCACCGTTTTTCCCAGGCCCATGTCGTCCGCCAGCAAAGCGCCAAAACGGCATTGGATCATAAAATTAAGCCAGTTGAATCCCACCGTCTGATAGTGCCGCAAATCGGCTTGGAAACTTTCCCCCGGCAGGGTCTTGGGATCTTGCCGAATGGCAGCCGGGTTAAGCATGCGTTCCTGCAGGCCGGCCAGCCACTGACCGTTGGTAATCTCAATGTCAGCGTCCTCAACATCCGCCCCTGTCTCCATCAGCCCCGATTGCATGCGAATGGCGTCCGCCAGGGAAATATCCTTTCCGTCCAGCTCATCAAAGGCCGCCAGCAGGCTCTGCATCTTATCCCGGTTCAGCTCCACCCACTTGCCTTTGAGGAAAGCCAGACCGCTTGTTTCGGCCAGCAGTTTTTCAATCTCTTCCCGGGTAAACACTTCGTCACCAAGGTAGATTTCCGGCGAGAACGTCATCAGGGCATCCAGCCCCACAGCGGAAGGTTCCTTGCCGCCAAGAGACAAGCTGAGCCGGGCGGTGTATTTCTTTTTCCAGAAATTCGGGATCCGGCATAAGACGCCGCAGGATTCATATATGGGTGTTTCCTTCAAGAAAGTGTAAGCCTCTTCCGGAGTGAATTTTAACGGGGAAAACAGCTCCCCACTCTCAATCAGATCTGAGATAAAGTCGCTCTGGTCGGCAGCGCGGCTGACAGCCGAGAGCAGCCCCAACAGTTCTTCCTGGCTCTTGTGACGCTCCAGGGCGTTTTTCAGCGGCACGTGGCGTACGTTGTTATAATTCGTGCTTTTTCTGTTTTGACTATGAGTGTTGTTATTGTTTCCGTTGTTGTGGCTCGCGTCCGAATATGTAGCCAGAAAAGCGAAGGGAAAGTCTTCCCCTTTATGCTCAACCAGGTGAAAATACACCTTCCCGGCAACATTCAGTTCAGGGTTCTTTGTTTTGAAGTAGGCCTCAATACCGCTGTTGAATTCCGCGAATTCCGTATTAAATACGTTGGCAATGTTGGTGTATACGTTCTTAATCCACAGCAGATTGACATATTCGCAGCCCAGTACAAAAGGAACACCACGCAGCAACTCAAAGAGCGCCTCCTCTGTCGGCGGCAGAGCAGCCCGGGTGATATCAGCATCCGGATTGTGAGAAATATCATAAATAACTCGTTTGGCAATCTCGATTAAAAAGAGGACGGACGGGTCACGGTCTGTGTTGGGCAATAAGGTATTGGATATGTCATAGGCATCTCTGCCGCCAAAAGCCGCTTCATACAAGGTCTGCCAGGGCCGGGTCTTCATAGCTTCGTAGAATTCGATCTGCCCAGCTGCGCTGACATCCTTTGGCTTTTCATCTTTCTTTGCCGATGAAGGTTTCTTGGACGCGGTTGTTTTGTCAGGGAGAATTTTATCGATATTGAAGCCGTCCCTTGTATATATGGCTGTCACTTGATGTATTACTCTCACCCCTTTTTAAGATCAATATTACAACATCCCTCAATCCACCTGTCTCGCTTGTGCTGTATACTCAGTATACCATGATTGGGTGCGGATTTCTAATTTCTATACTCCTTTTGCTGCATTGCTACATAGACCTGCTCCACATACCTGCTGCAGGGCGCACCAATTAATTGTTGTAGAAATATATGGGATAAACCTATTGGGCTTGCGTATGGAGGCCACACAGAGCGGGCGAACATTTATAAGCAGCGACTTTGCGGAAGGATTGATGCGATTCTTAGCGACGGCGCGGCAAAATTCGACTGTTTGAAC
>Ga0082212_10006524_pt2 | contig 13810 bp, 9 predicted proteins | sample TergutNt197P3_FD_71548 | JGI IMG/M metagenome (GOLD analysis project Ga0082212, IMG submission 71548) | Neocapritermes taracua P3 segment gut microbial communities from Petit-Saut dam, French Guiana - Nt197 P3 | ecosystem: Host-associated > Arthropoda: Insects > Digestive system > Gut ... | reverse complement strand
CCGCTGATCATTTCCGGCGCCGCCGAGGATGACACCTACAAATACGCCGAAGTAGACAAGCTGATTTCCGGTCTGGAAGAAGTGCAAAAAAAAGAAAATGACGAATACCCAGACGAAACCCGCGGCGAAGAAATGATCGGGGACTACAAGCTGAACGAAAAAAACAAAAACGTTTCTTTTTCCAACGACGGCCTTGCCAAAATCGAAGGGATACTCCAGAAACGCGGCCTTATCAAAAGCGAAATCGTGGACGAAGAAAACTTTGAATTCATCCACTACTTTACCCAGGCCCTGCGCGCCCATAAACTCTTTCATATTGACGTTGATTATGTGGTTCAGGACGGACAGGTTCAGATTGTCGATGAATTCACCGGCCGTATTTTGCACGGACGGCGTTATTCAGACGGCCTCCACCAGGCTATCGAAGCAAAGGAGCGGATCAAAATCGCTCAGCGCAACCGTACCCTGGCAACAATCACCTTTCAGAACTACTTCCGGCTGTACGAAAAGATCTCCGGCATGACCGGCACGGCGGACACAGAAGCGGTGGAGTTCAACAAAATCTACAGCCTCGACGTAGTGGTTATTCCAACGAACCTGCCGGTAGTCCGCGATGATGAAAACGACGTGGTGTACCTCAACGAAGCAGAAAAATTCAAAGCCCTTTGCGACGAGATCGAAGCTGCGCATAAAATAGGCCAGCCCATGCTTGTCGGAACGGTGTCTATCGAAAAATCCGAAAAAGTGTCCGCCCTTCTTACCAGAAGAGGTATACGTCACGAAGTACTCAATGCAAAAAACCATGCCCGTGAAGCGGCAATCATCGCCGAAGCAGGCTCCAGGGGAGCTGTAACCATCGCTACCAACATGGCAGGCCGCGGCACGGACATAAAACTCGGCGGCAACCCGGAACACCGCGCCCGCAAACGTGCCGGTACCGATGCAAGCCCGGAAGTGTATACACAGGCTTATACGGCGGAATACGAAAAATGGAAAACCGATTACGAAGAAGTTAAATCCATTGGCGGCCTCTATGTGATTGGCACCGAGCGCCACGAAAGCCGCCGTATCGACAACCAGTTGCGGGGACGATCGGGCCGTCAGGGAGATCCCGGTAAGTCAAAGTTTTTTATTTCCATGGACGACGATCTGATGCGGCTTTTCGGCGGAGAAAACATCAAAGGGATTATGGCAAGGATGGGCATGGAAGGCGGCGAACCCATTTACCACCCCTGGCTTAACAAGAGTATTGAAAAAGCTCAAACAAAAGTAGAAGAACGCAACTTTGAAATTCGCAAGCACCTTTTGGAATACGACGATGTGCTCAACCAGCAACGCAAGTATATTTATGAACAACGCGATGCCATACTGAATGACAGTGACTTAAAGAAGCGGGTAAACGACGCTACCGCCGACATGGTTGGCACAGTCATTGACAATTATTCAACAACGTCCAAGCGAGACAACGCCGGAGCCCTTAAGGAATTACTGGGCTATCTTAAAGAAAAGTTTAACTACATTCCGCCGTCTGGTGCTCTTCCTTCAGACGGAATTATCAAAAACCCTCCTGATTTTGAAGAACAACTCCTGCGTGATCTGGAAGAAGATATTAAGAACAAGGAAACGCTTCTGGGCCCCGAAGTGATCAATGCGTTTATCCGCGCCCAGTACCTTCAGTTTATCGACCGGCAATGGCTGGATCATCTGGAAAATATGGAATCGCTGCGCGAAGCCGTATACTTACGCGGTTATGCGCAGAAAAATCCGCTTACCGAATATAAACTGGAAGGGTTCCAAATATTTGACACGATGATCGATAACATACGCCAGGAAATTGCTTCCCGTATCCACCTTGTACGAATCCAGGCGGCAGGTGATCGTGAAACCAGGGGCCGCATACAAATTCAATCGGCCAACCACGGAACAGTTACAGCTTTCGGCGGCGGATCTTCAGGCGGCGCCTCAACGGGCGGCCAGCGTCAAGGCGTAGCACAGGGTTCCGCCCCAATGCCCCGGCCTTCGCAAAGCGCCCGCGGTGAAGCAGGACTAAACGCAACGGTAGTACGTGCCCAGCCCAAGGTTGGCCGCAACGATCCTTGCCCCTGCGGATCGGGAAAAAAGTACAAGCATTGTCACGGACGGTAAACCAAAATCTACCGCTTGGATAGCTCTGTATAGGGCTTATGCAGTTTCACTGAACTGCAGCCTGTAAAGGCCGGCATAAAGGCCGTTTTGAGCGATCAGTTCATCGTGCTTTCCTTCTTCTGCCAGAACGCCTCCGGACAGGACAAGTATCCGGTCGGCATGGCGTATGGTAGATAATCTGTGGGCAATAACGATTGATGTCCTGCCGGAAAGAACGCGCTGTATTCCCAATTGTATCAGCCGCTCAGTTTCTGTATCAATGGAACTTGTTGCCTCGTCCAATATCACCATTGCAGGATTGTGGGCAATCACTCTGGCAAAACTCAATAACTGCCTTTGGCCCGAAGAAATATTGGTTGCGCCTTCAGAAAGAATCGTATCATAGCCCTGCGGCAAGGTTTTAATGAATTCATCGGCATGAACAGCCTGTGCCGCTTCCACAATAGTGTCTCTGTCCAAAGGAAGGCCCAGAGAAATATTTTCCGCTACCGAACCGGAAAAGAGGAATACTTCCTGAAGAACCGGCAGTACAGAACGGCGCAATTCGGGAAGTGGGATCTCCTCAATGGGGATTCCATCCAGCGTAATCGTACCTCGTTGAATATCCCAAAGCCGGGTAAGTACATTGGTAATGGTGGTCTTTCCGGCACCGGTATATCCGACAATGGCGGCCATCTCTCCGGGTTTAACGGTAAAACTCAAATTCTTAAGAACGTCTTCTCCTTCTTTATAGGCAAAAGAAACATGATCAAATTGAATATGCCCTCTAACCGTACTCCGGGTAATTGTTTTATTTTCCTGCGCTGTTTCGCTTTCGATGTGATGTTTCCCGTTGTCGTGAATTTTTTCATTTGTATCCATTAATGCAAAAACCCGTTCCCCTCCGGCCATAGCCGACTGAAGAAGGGTATATTTTTCCGCAATGTCCATTACAGGGGAATAAAACAGGGCTACAAGGTTAATAAACGCAATCAGCACGCCCAGGGAAAGAGACAAATTCAACACCAAATTAGCTCCCACGGCAATTACCGCTGCGGTTGTGAGCGTGGAAAGAAAGTCAATTATCGGCCTGAATGTAGCATACACATACATTTCCGCCATGTTTGCTTTAAGAAATTCTTCATCCCTCTTGCCGAATTCCCTTTCACTTCGTTTTTCTCCCAAAAAAAGCTGTACTACCTGAACACCGGAAAGCCGTTCCGAAAGATATGAGTTAACCCTGGAAGAAGCTGTCCGCTGCTGCCTGAACGCATCTCTGGCCTTGACCCTGGAAAAAGCTGTAACTACCAGCACCGGAGGAAGGGTCAGAATGGCAACTGCCGCCAATTTGGGGGAAAGAATAAACAGTGTAATCAGAGCGCCTGCCATAACGGAAAGATCTTTCATAAAAGCAATAAGAACGCTGGTAAAAAATTCATTAATGGTTTCCACATCACCGGTAAGCCGTGTTACGATCCTTCCCACCGGATGCCGGGAAAGAAAAGCCGTAGACTGCGAACCTGTTTTTTTGAAGAGTTCCAGCCTGATGTCCTTCATTACTTTTTGTGCAATCAGTGTCGAAGTCCATGTTTGAATAAATGTAAAAACAAATACCCCGGCAAGAATAGCAAAGATCACCGTTACGGTTTTTGCAATTAAGGAAAGATCCCGGAAACGGATAATCTCTTTTTCCTCCGGCGTCAGAACAGCAAGGTCTTCGATTTTAATTGCCGCAGAAGAATCTCCCCTTACAAAACGCCCGGGATATTTTTCAATCAGGGAAATAACAGGTTCACTGTCATCGGGGAATGAAAATGCATACCATTGACCATGTTCCAGCACCCCTTTTGTTTTTAAGTCTTCTTCGTCACGGCCGGAAATACGGATTTTTTCATCCATAGGAACAAAAGAATATTCCCCGATTTCCAAAACTCCCCGGACAGCAACAAGATCATCTACCGTTTTCTGCGTTTCTGTATTTAGCGCAGTTCGATTATCCAATTTCAGAAGGAGAAATCGTGACATTATAGCACGATCGATAAGCCTCTGTTGAAGCACCGGCACAACGAGTTCACCAAGGGTAGAAAAAATCAAGGCGAATAAACACAGAAGAGCGAGGAATCTATAAGGTTTTAAATAAGAAATTATCCGGGCGGTAATTTTGGAATCGTATTCCTTTACCACTTCTTCGGTTTCAAAATAGTCTATGTCAGCCACTTTCTATCCTTGACTCTACCATTTCGCCCAGCCTTTGGAGTTCTGCCATACGGGCAAAAAACTTACCCGATGCAAGCAGTTCTTCCGGTGTTCCAAGTTCACTAATTGTACCTTCATCAAGAACTGCAACCATACCGGCGCTGCTTAAGGTAGAAACCCGATGGGAAATAATTATCGTGGTTTTTAATGAATTATTGCCATGCCGTTCTTCCAATATTCCGGTAAGAATACGTTTTTCGGTTTCCGCATCAACTGCCGAAAAAGCATCATCCAGTACAAGTATTTCCGGAGCCGATAATAGTGCACGGGCTATTGCAACACGCTGCTTTTGCCCTCCCGAAAGGGTTAATCCCCGTTCTCCAATAAGGGTTTCCCAGCCGTCTGCAAAAGAAGCAAGGTCGCCGTCAAGGGCAGACAGAAAAGCTGCCTGTGTCAATGCAGTGTAATCACTTTCATCATCATCCTTGTTACCATAGGCAATATTGCTTTTTATCGAATCGGAAAAAAGATAACTGTCCTGAGGGCTTACCCCAAACAGCCGCCGCAATTCACGTAACTCCAGTTCACGAACATCAATCCCATGAACAAAAACCGAAGCCGCCGGAGGATCAACCATCCGCACAAATGTCTTTATCAGGGTTGATTTACCCGATCCGGTTCTGCCCGTAATCCCAAAAACAGTACCGGCAGGGATCGATAGTGAAATATCATTTAATACCTGAACGGATGGTTTTTCTTTATCATTTTTTTCTGTTATTGCAGCCGGATAGGAAAATGAAAGATTTTTTATCTCTATAACAGGCTCTTTGCTTTGCAGCGCTCTTTGCGGTTTTTCGGAATCCCTGATAGAAGGCTCGCTGTGGAGCAGTTCATTGATTCTTCCCATGCTTGCAGCTCCGCGCTGGATCATGTTTACCATAAAACCTGCTCCCATAAGGGGCCAAATCAGCATTTGAAGATAACTGAACAACGCCACCAGTTCCCCTGCACTGATATAACCCATTACCACCCGGCGGCCTCCCACCAAAAGCAGGATTATTGTCGTAAGCCCTGCAAAAAAACTTACAAGAGGAAAAAAGGTGCCGTAGATTTTAATCAATTCCATATTGGCATCACGGTAATCGTCATTTGTCTTTCCGAATTTCTTGGTAAACCACCATTCTTTTACAAAAGATTTGACCACCCGTATCCCGGCAAAAGTTTCCTGAACTGTATCGCTCATTGCAGAATATGTTTCGTTGGCCCGGTAGAAACGGCGGCCTATTGACCTGCCAAAAATGAGCATCATAAGGGTAATAAAAGGCAGAGGTATGATACAAAAAGCGGCTGTACGGGGATCCTGAATAAAGATGATAACAAGTATGGCTGTTGCCATGATTGTACCGTCTACCAGCGTAACCAGACCCCAGCCCAGAGCCATTCGGATTCCGCTGATATCATTAATTGCCCTGGCCATAAGGTCGCCTATTTTATGCTTTTGATAAAAATCGTAAGAAAGGGTAAGAAGATGGGAAAAAAGCCTGTCCCTTAATTCGGTTTCTATTTTCCGCGAAGCGCCGTGGATAAAATAACGCCACAGGAAACGGCCCGAAGCAACCAGGAGCATAACACCCAGCATGGCAAGACAGGGCCGTATTATGTCGATCATTTCAAAATTTCCGGCCGTAATACGATCCACCGCTCTGCGGATAAACTGGGGAATCAGCGCCTGTGCAGCATCAACAATAATCAGGCAAATAAAACCCCATACATAAGGAAAGCGGTATTTTTTTAAATAGGGAAAAATGGTCTTAAACTCTTTTATACCAGAGTGCCGGTTTTCTTTCACGCTTTTTTCTGGGCTTCCATACGCTTCATATCGGTCTCAAGCTTGGCTGACCAGATTTCATATTTCTTTTTAACTGTTTCTGCGTCTTCTCTGTCTCCCATAAGCACATGAAGCCGCCGCAGGGATCCAAGAAAATTAATTCCCTGTTTAAAATCATCAACACGGTTGGTGGATAATTCGTATTTTTCCCGGTACCGGTCCGCCGCCTGGCTAAGGAGTTTTTTGATCATACGCAAATGATAAACCGTAGGCTCATAGTTAGGGGATCGGGGGTCTGTATTGGACACAGCGCTTTTAAGGTCAATAATATTTTTTGCTACTGCCGCAAAACGGCCTTCCAGTTCCACAAAAGTCCATCTCCACTTTGTATTATCCCCATAGGCATTTTCCAGCAATTCTATTGCAAGGCCCATTTTTTTTATCAGGTTATACCGGTAAGCTGCATCCAGTGAAGCGATTTCAGCCAGTCTGTCCTCATAATCGGCATACGGTACATCAACATAATTACTCACCACTTCTTCAAGATAGATAACGCTTTTATAGAGTGATTTACGTCCGTCATTAAGCGCATTTTCTTCTTTTAGCTTAAGTCGTAATTGAGAGACATGATTTATTATGATCTGATATGAGGCAAGGTTCAGCATTTCATCCACCAGGGTAATGCGTTTAAATGCAGCGGTTGAGGGTTCTTTTTGAATCGCCAAAAGAATCGACTTTTCTTGCGCACCGATTTCTACGATTTTATCCCGATAAGGTTTTATTTTTTCCTGGTATTGGTGTCTTTCCTCAATGGAAATCTTGGCCATCCGGTCTCCCTGATGCTGTTTCAAAATGTCAGACTCTGAAACAGCTGCCTTATTATTATTCTCTAATTCCCCTTACTGTATTTTGACAATAAATCATCGGCATGTGCAAGAGCCGCGCTCCCCGCCGAATCACCAGCCAGCATTCGGGCAATTTCTTCCCGTTTTCCCTTTCCCGAAAGCATATGTACCGTTGTTTGAGTACGGCCGGCGGTATCTCTTTTTTCCACAAAAATATGGTTGTCAGCCCTGACAGCTATACTTGCAAGGTGGGTAATGCAGAAAATTTGCTTAATTGCGCCCATCTTTTTCAGGTATTCTCCCACTGCCAACGCTACTTCCCCGCCTATACCGGTATCTATTTCGTCAAAAACAAGGGTTTCAATGGCGTCCGATTCGGCCAGCACAGCCTTTATTGCCAGCATTACCCTGGAAAGTTCGCCTCCGGAAGCAATTCGGGCCAGTTCTTTAAGTGGTTCGCCGGCATTTGCGGAAAAGAGGAATTCCACATCGTCCGACCCCCACGGGCCGCAAATCAGGTTTCCCCCAGGCCCTTTCCCCTTGGAAACAGCGTTTACCGCAAATTGCGCATTAGGCATCCCAAGCCGTTTGAGTATGGCGTTTATCTGTGCCCCTAATTTTTGGGCAGCTTCATTTCGTTTGGAACTCAATTCTGCGGCTCTGGCAGCCATGTTTTTTTCCAGCGTTGAAATTTCCGCAGCAAGACGGTCTCTGTTTTCTTCGGATTGAGAAAGAGCTTCTATTTCCAGTTCGGCTCCCGCCTTATAGGCCAATATCGCTTCTTCGTCACTCATCTCCCTGCCGTTATCACCCGGACCTTCTCCGGTTCCTGAAGAACGGTCTGTTTCAGCACGCTGGCCGTATTTTTTCTTAAGACGGAAGAGAAGACCCAGCCGCTCTTCTACTTCTTCTAGCCTGCCCGGTTCGTACATTAGACCATCGCGGTAACTCCGGAGTTCTTCTGATAGATCCTCGGCTTCAAAATAAAGATCATCCATGCGTTTACAGAACGGCAGAAGGCATTCATCCATTACGGAAGCCGCTTCCAGAGAACTTCGCGCTTTACGAGCCAGATTCAGTACCGATGCTTCTCCGTCAAAGAGAAACGAAGTTACATTCCCCGTTTCCCTGCTAAGTTTTTCAAAAGAAGCAAGACGCTGAGCTTCCGCTTCAAGTTCACGGCTTTCTCCGGCTTTGGGGGCAGCTCTGGTTATTTCGTCTACCGCATAAGTTAAGATTTCAATTCGTTCTTCCCTGTTCCGCTGTGAGTTCAGGGAAAGCTCAAGAGCTTTTTTCTTTTCAGTTAAAGAAGTAAAAAGTTCATGAAATGATGTAACCTCGGTTTCAATACCGGCAAAGCGGTCAAGACAGCGCCGGTGCATATCCTTGCGCATAAGAGACTCATGATCATGCTGACCGTGAAGATCAAAAAGAAGCCCCATTAGTTCCGCAAGGTCGTTTCGCGTAACAGGAACATTCTGTACATAAATGGCAGATCTGCCTGATGCTTTAATATTCCGCCGGACAACAATCGCATTGTCCTCCGCATTCAGGTCGCGGCTTGCCAGCCATTCCAGTGCGTCAGTATTATTTTTGGCAATACCTATCACTGCGGAAACCCCTGCTTCGTCACAACCTGTCCGGATTACATCCGCATCCGCTTTACCGCCCAGAAGAAAGCCCAAACTGCCGACAATGATTGATTTCCCGGCGCCTGTTTCCCCGGTAAGTATATTAAGGCCGTCCCCGAATGAGATCGAAAGGTTGTCGATAAGGGCATAGTTACGTATGGAAAGCTCTTCAAGCAAGCGAATGCCCTCCCGACCATTCAAGTTTAGTCCGCAAAGCCCGGTAAAAGGCCCAGCGATCAGAAGCAATCAATTGCAAAGTATGCGGGAAACAGCGGACAACGATTCTGTCATCCCATTCAAGGGGAAATGTAAGCTGGCCGTCTACCGTAAGAATAACATCGCTGCGCTGCTCTTTTTCTACCAGGGTAATGATCCGCTCGTCAGAAGAAATTACTATGGGCCTGTTGGCAAGGGTAAACGGACAGATAGGGTTAATTATCACCGCATCCATCTCCGGATCCATAATAGGCCCTCCGGCAGCAACCGAATAACCGGTGGATCCGGTCGGAGTTGCCACAATAAGTCCGTCTGCCCTGAAAGGGCCGAGATCTATCCGTTCTCCCGAAGCGGTCTCCATTTCCAGTTTTAGTTTGACGAGTTTTGCAATCCCGGCAGCTGAGACAACCGCATCATTCAAACAACAGCTTTGAAAAACAGTATTACCGCCGCGTTCCACTGTTGCTTCCAGCATAAGCCGCCGGGAAATAACTTCTTTCCCCTGCTCCCATTGAATAAAAGTTTCTTCCCATTGGGAAGGAGAAACCGCCGCAATAAAACCAAGCGTACCAAGATTTACCGGCATCAATGGGACTCCCAACGGCGCCATAACCCGCGATGCAAAAAGTACGGTTCCGTCTCCTCCCAGACTGATACTCAGATCTGTTTTTGCCGGATTACATTGTTCTGTTTTACTATCAATGGAAAAAATCCCGGCACTATAATTCCGGGCGGCAATTTTTTCACAGATCTCTTTCGCCAGACTGTTCGATTCAGGCTTTTTATTATTAACAAACAAAAGTACTTTTTTACTCATTTACCGGTTCTTATGGAAGAGTCATGATCAATTTGGCTACCCGATCTGCAGCCTGGGCGCCAAGCCGTGGATAAAGGGGGAAAAGCATGGTCCGCAAGGCCAATGAAGAAGCACAAGGACATTGTGCCGAGGGAATCGCCCCGCTTCCCGCAAGAGTTGCATCAAAAGCTTCTTCTACGGCAATTTCCTTCTTTTTTGCATAAGCTTTAACATCTTTTGCCCCGCTTGTCAGTATCAGTGAAAAAGCATAATTGTTGTATTCCAGGCCTTCTGTTTCCCTGAATCGTTTATGCCTGGTTTGCATACCTGATTGAATATATATTTGAGCCAGTTCTCTCCTGCGTGCAAGGTTTTTTTCTGCCTCCCTCAATTGAACAGCTGCCATGGCGGCATTTAGATCGGGAAGCAGGTATTCCGGCGGTAATTCCCCCAGGGAACGAAGGTCAGCAGCATCCCTCCGGTTTGTTGCAAAAAGCAATGCCCCTCCGCCCGCAGTAATCATATCCCTTTCTTCCAGCCCTAAAATGGATAGAGTTCCAAAGGAACCGGCTTTTTTTTCCCTCAATAAAGTTCCCGCACTTTGAGAGCAATCTTCAATAACAGGAATACCTAATTCGGAGAGCATCTCCGCTTCGGGCAGATAGCCCAGTGCATGATGAAAAACAATACAGAGCGGTTTGGCCGCCAGTAGGGCATTGATTTTATCTCCGGCCATGAGGGGTGAATCATTGGCAGTATCGCAGTACATGGGAAAAAGGCCCAAGCCGCGGATAACCCGTTCGTAATAAAGCGGAGAAAGAGCAGAGATAATAACTCCCTTTCCTTTGGGGATTTTTTCATCTCCTGTATCCCCGGACATTCCCGTGTAAACATCCCGGGCTTCCTGCCTGGTATCTTCTGCCACAACAGATTTGGGATCCGGTAAATTCTTTAACAAAAATGCTTCAAGGGCTAATTGCAGTGCAAAAACAGGGCTTCGCAAAGCCAGACAATAATCATAACCAAAAATTTCTTTGGCAGTATGGATTAAAAACTGTGTGTGTTCACCAGGACCAACCCGGTCCTCTACCATTGTCGTAAGTACCGCATCCATCTCCTTCCGTCTGATGGTAGGAGAATAGACTTCTATCTTCATAAAACCATGATATCATATTTGGAGGTACAAAAACTAGCGTAAAAACACCATTTATCCGGAGAAATCAGCGTCTTAATTCGACAATTTTTTGTAATTCTCTGGGGTTAAACAGGTCCCTGATATTGAGGATAATCAAATACCCCCCTTCTTCCTGCCGAACTACCCCTTGAATGTATTCCGCCCCTATTCCGGTAAGCATTTGGGGCGGGGGTTGGACATTCTCCTTTTCTATGGTAACCACCCGGGAAATTCGATCGATAATCACCCCAAGCTTCATTTTATCAATTTCTATGATAATAAATCCCGACAACAGCTCATCTTCTTCCGAAGTAAAGGCTTTTTTTAAATGAAAGCGCTTATGCAGATTGATGATTGGGATAATCTCTCCTCTAAGGTTAAAAATCCCCTCTACATAGGAAGGAGCATTTGGAAGCGCCCGGATTTCCTGTACCCGTACTATTTCCTTTACATCCATTATATTGATAGCGTAAAGTTCTTCACCAAGCTGAAAGGTGACTAACTGGTTTTGATCGGACATATCACACCCCTGAATTCATTCTACCATTAAAAGAGTTCTTTTTACAAGGGCAAAATACCAAAAATCATTGACGAGAGTTGATTAATATGATTATAATAAACAATGAAATTAGTTGCAGCCATGAAATTAATTTCAAGAATATAACCAGCCAGGTCGCAGATATGGGGTTAATGGAAGACAATAGATTAATCATAAAAATCTGTAAGTTATTCTACGACGACAATCTGAGTCAAAAAGAGATAGCGTTTAAACTGGCTATTTCAAGACCTCAAATTTCGCGAGCTTTAACGTATGCCCGGCAGCAAGGGTGGGTAAGCATACGAATTAACAACCCGTATGCCGAAGAAGATGCTCTTGAACAAAAACTGATGAACAAATTCGGATTACGGTATGCTTTGGTCACAAACACACATCTAAAAAGTGATTATGAAGCATGGGAAATGATTGGAAAAAATGCGGAAATCAGAATTCTTTATTATTTGTCCACCTTCAGGACAATAGGAATTATGAGCAGCAAGTCGATTTACTTTGTACTTAATAAAGCTGTCCTTCCTCATACCGGAAAAATTACATTCGTGTCCCTTGTCGGCGGAATGGGAACAGCGGGCGCTCAATGGCATGCCAATTATATGTCACAGCGTTTTGCTGAAAAAACCGGCGGAAAAGCATACCTTTTGAACGCTCCGTTATTTGTACAAAATGAAGAAATGCAAAAAACCCTCATTCAAGAGGAAAACATACAACGGGCATATAAGTATTTCAGGGAATGTGACGTTATTTTTACGGGTATTGGCCAAATTGATACAAAAGCTACCCTGGTGGAATCCGGTACTCTTATAAAAGATGATTTAAATCTTTTAAAAACAAACGGCGCTGTAGCTGCTGTAGCCGGTTCTTTTTTTGATAAAAACGGAAATTTGGTAAAAACTGAACTGAGCCGGCGTTTTATCGGCATTGGATATGACGAGATAAAAGCTTGTCCCAATGTAGTGGTTATTGCTGCGGGAAATGAAAAAACCGCTGCAATAGGAGCGGCTTTGCGCACTACTCTCTGCCATGAATTGATCACCAATTCAGAGACAGCAAGGGCGCTTCTTGATTCCTGATAAAAAAGGGAATACCTTTTTAAATAATTTTTTGGAGGTTGTTATGAAAAAACTTTGTTTATTGGCTGCAATCCCGGTATTGTTGGCAGTGTTCATTCTCCCGGGCTGCAGTAAAAACGAAAAGGCCAAGACTGTAGCTATTCTTACCCCATATTTGTCGTCTACAACTACAAAGCAAATGGCAGATATTCTTGAAGTGAATATCAAAGCAAAAGGCTGGAACCCAATCACAGTGGATACCAAAAATGACTTTGCCGTCCTTGCAAGCCGCATGGAAGACCTGGTAACCAGTAAAGTCGACGCCATTGTGATCATCAGCGCCGATCCGTCTCAGATTGCCGATCAGATCCTCCTGGCCGATGCCGCTGGCATTCCGGTTTTCGGCTGCGACAGCGGCTTTATTGAGGGTATAACGGTAAACGCTACCAGTGATAATTATCAAATGTCGGAACTTATTACCAATTTTCTTTTCGACAAGATGAATCATGCCGGGAACCTTGTTATCTTGACCCACCGGCCGCATCCCGGAATATTCAGGCGGAACGAAAAGCTTGACGAGATTCTTGCCCATAACCCCAACATCAAAGTAGTAACCGAACAGCATATTGATGTACCCAACCCCATTGATAATGCCCGGACAGTAATGGAAAACACACTGCTGGGCAACACCGGTGACGGAGCAATAACCGCTGTATGGTGTGCATGGGACGAAGCGGCAATCGGAGCAGTCCAGGCGATTAACGATGCAGGCCGGCAGGGAATTATCGTAACCGGCATAGACGGTAATGCCCAGGCAAAAGAATATATTGATCAGGGGAGCGCTTTTATTGGTACAATAGAACAAAACTTTTCCGGCATGGCAGAAATTGTTATTGACCAGCTGGAACAGCACTTTAACGGCGTAAAACTGACCCGGGGCGATAAATATGCACCGGCTACGCTTTATCAGAAATAACAAATGCTCCGTTCGAAACCTGATTCTAGCTCTATGGCTTGAGAGGAAGCTCTAATGATTTTGATGACTAAAGGCGTGACCAAACGATTTGGTTCCACGAATGCTCTTGAAGATGTTTCCATTAACATCAACACAGGGGAATTCCACGCCTTGGTGGGGGAAAACGGTGCAGGTAAATCGACACTTATCAAAATCCTGAGCGGTGTATATGCAGCGGATAAAGGGGAAATTATTTGGCAGGGAAAACCTGTGTCCATTACCAATCCCCGGCGGAGCAGAGAACTTGGAATTACCGTAATCCACCAGGACAGATACCTTATTCCTTCTTTTACAGTAATGGAAAATGTATATCTTGGAATGGACTATGAAAAAAAAGGTTTACGGATCAATTGGAAAAAAATGCATGACCGGGTAAACCG
>Ga0082212_10008078_pt1 | contig 13811 bp, 8 predicted proteins | sample TergutNt197P3_FD_71548 | JGI IMG/M metagenome (GOLD analysis project Ga0082212, IMG submission 71548) | Neocapritermes taracua P3 segment gut microbial communities from Petit-Saut dam, French Guiana - Nt197 P3 | ecosystem: Host-associated > Arthropoda: Insects > Digestive system > Gut ... | reverse complement strand
GCTTGGGAAAAGGAATGAGCATGGGTTGGGGAAGAAATAACCTGATACAGTTTATCCGCGAAATTGTGGAAAAGACGCCGACTATTTCAGCGGCCGACCTTGCCGAAAGAGTGGTCAAACGGGCTGCGGCGAACGATTTGTTTACGCCCAAAGACGACCTTTCGTGCGGTGTGGTTTATTTCCGGCAGCCGCGAAAGGCGATATTATGTACAGGACCTCCTTTCAATCCTGAAAAAGACCATGAATTTGCCGCTATTCTAAAAAACTTTGCCGGGAAAAAGATTGTCAGCGGAGCCACCACAACGGAAATTATCGCAAGAGAATTGGGCAGAACCGTTACCAATGAAGAACGCATAGACCCTGCCCTACCCCCAAGTTCCCAAATGAAAGGCATTGATTTGGTGACGGAAGGCGTACTGACACTGAGTAAAGTAACCCATTTGTTGAATCACCTCCAACCCAATTCCAATCTGCAGCTTGGAAAAGGACCTGCCGACCAAGTCTGTAAAATGTTATTGGATACGGATGAGATTTACATTCTGGTGGGTACAAGAATCAACGAAAATCATCACGACCCGTCTCTGCCGGTAGAAATAGAACTTCGGAAACACCTGATTCAGCGATTAAGCAAAGTTCTGTCCGAAAAATTCATGAAAGTAGTTACCATTGAATATATGTAATCACCATGTCAAACAGTATTATTCAGTTAGATAAAAGCAAATGCCAGGCGTGTTATTCCTGCGTCAGGATATGCCCCGTTAAAGCCGTTCACGTTCGTGGAAATACCGTATTTCCGTATATTGAAGAAAAAAAATGTATCCTGTGCGGCAATTGTATCGGTGCATGCGCCTACGATGCCATCACCTATTTTGATTCAAAAAAGAATGTCAAGCAACTGTTAAATTCCAAAGAGAAAGTGCTTGCGGTATGCGCTCCGTCCATTGCCGGCGAATTTGATGATATTACGGACTATCGCAAATTTGTTAAAATGATTCGCCTGCTCGGTTTTTCCTACATAACCGAAATGGCGTTTGGTGTGGATATTATTGCCGAGAAATTTAAAAAGCTTACCCATGATGAATTTAACGGAAAATACTATATAACCAGTTGTTGTCCCTCCATCGTTCATTTGATAGAAAAAAACTATCCGGAACTGATTGGTAATCTGACGCCTTACATTTCGCCGGTTTCCGCCTGCGCCGTTGTAGCCCGGAAAATCTATGGAAACAATCTGAAAGTCGTTCATATAACCCCCTGCATCGCCGCCAAAAAAGAAGTGGATCGAAATACAGGTTTGGGAAAAATAAACGAAGTGTTGACATTCAAAGAATTGCGGGAACTGTTCGACGAATTTAAAATCACCGAAACCTTTAGCGAATATTCCGATTTTGACGAACCCTTGGGATATAAAGGGAGCATGTATCCGATTTCTCAAGGTTTTTTGGAAGCAACGGGTTTGGATATCAGCCTGTTGAAAGAAAATACTATTACGGTTGACGGCAAAAGTTCCGTTCATGCCATTCGACAGTTTTTGGAACATTATAATATCATCAAGCATAATTTCAATACCTTTATATGTAAGGGTTGCATTATGGGACCCGGCACTTCCAAAGACGGCGAGAAATACAAACGCTATGCCTTGGTGAAAGACTATATCAACCGGCGTTTGACCAATTTCGATGTGGAAAAATGGCAGCAAAACATGGATATTCATTCCAATTACAAAGAGTTGCAGGCTACGTTTTCCGATAAAAAATACGAATTGCCGCCTCCCGATGAATTTGAGATAAAGATAGCGCTCAATCGCATCACCAAGCGGAACAACAATAAAGAAGTGAATTGCGGCGCCTGCGGATTTGGCACCTGTAAGAAACTCGCTTTCGCCATTGCGCAAAATACGGCTATTCCCGAAATGTGCGTTACCAACGTTCAAATCGGGAACCGCGAAACATCGCATAGCTCAAAAAAAATCATCGAAGAGTTGGATATGGTTAAAAATGAATTGGAAACCACCCAAACAGCGCTGGATGAAACGCGGGAATTGCTGTACAACAAAAATGAAGCATTATCCATTTTTGTGAGAGGACTGAGCGCCGGAATTGTTTTCTGCGACGAAACCCTGAAGATTACAGAATCCAATATTGGGTTTATCGAAATTCTGGGCGAAGAAGCCAAAGAAATACACGATGTGATTCCGTATCTCATTGGAGCAGACATCAAAACCTTGTTGCCTCATCCGCTGATTACCCAATTCCAATTCATATTGAATCACGATGAAACCCAAATCAACAAAGATGTGGAGATAGAGAATAAATGGATCAATGTATCTATTTTTCAATTAGTTCCACAGAAATTGGTCGGCGCTGTCTTTCGCAACTTACATTCCAAAGAAGAACGCCCCGAAGAAATTATCCACCGCGTAACCGAAGTGATTGAAGAAAATCTGCGGCAGGTGCAACAAATCGGATTTATTCTTGGGGAGGGGGCGGCTAAGACGGAGAAGATGCTTAATTCGATAATAAAGTCGTATGAATGATGAAATATAAGGCATGAAACAGATGAAAAATTACATTATCCCCCTGGCATTCTTGTTGCTGTTTGCGGCAGGATGCAATTGGATGACCGGTAAGCACGACTATGAGCAAACGCAAGCCGCGTTTGTACCCGATTCGCTGTGGACGCCTACCGGCAATGCTCAGTTAGACAGCTTGCTGCAATTGGCGGCTGTCGCTCCGCAGGATACCACCCTGGCCGAACTGTACAGTAAAATCGGCGATATATATAAAAATATTGATTTTGAAAAAGCAAAAGAGTATTACCTGAAATTGAGAAACTTGAGCGAACAGTTAGACTGGAATAACGGACGTTATATTTATGCTGTCGATTTTTCAAACATGCTTATCCGCGAAGGATTTCCGGACTCGGCCATAGTGTTACTTCAAAAAGCACATGAATTGGCTGTGCGTGAAAATGACGAATTGTGGAAAACCAATATGCTCATCAACACAGGGAATGCTTATTTTATGAAAGATTGGTATGAAATGGCTTTGTCCTGTTACATGGAGGGATTGACTTTCCTTGAGCGGGAAAATAATCCTCAAAAACTGCAAACAGTCTATTACATGATGTGTCAGTTATACAGATACCTCAACGATATGGATAAAGCCATTGAATACGGAGAAAAATCGCTTGCTCTGAACCCGGAAAACCCCACTGCTCTTTTGACGCTGGGTATTGCACATCAATATATACATCAGTATGAAAAGGCAGAGAGTTATTATGAAGAGGTAACACGTATTTGTGAGTTGCAAAATAACATCTATTTGCTGGGAGCTAATTACCTTCAATTGGGTCAAATCGCCCTGTATCGCTATGATATGGAAAAGGCTGAGAAGTATGCATTGCAATCGATGGAAATCAATCGTCAGTTTGGCGATGCGTATTGTTGTTCCGGTATTATCATGCTGAGTAAACTGGAACAGTTGAAAGGCAATTACGGAAAATCGGAAAAATACGCCAAAGAAGCCTTGCAAATAGCCACGGAATATGAAAGTCTTGAATGGAAAAAGCATTGTTACATGATTCTTGCCGAATTGGCAACCGTTCGACGAAATTATCGCGAATACATACAGTATTGGGAAGAATACGATCTGGCTGAGAAAGCAATCGCATTAGAAACGTCTATTCGCGCTTCCGAAGAGATGTCGGCGAAATACGAAACCGAAAAAAAGGAACTCGAAATTGAGCGGCAACAACACATTATCAGCCGTCAAAACATGCAGCGATGGTTGTTGGTGGCAGGTATCATGGTCTGTGTGATTATTCTTGCTCTGTTGTGGTATATGCTTCGCCTGCGCAACCGCCGCAACCTTGCCCTTGCCGAAATGAACGCCACTAAAGATAAGTTTTTCAGCATCATTTCCCACGATTTGAAAAATCCTGCTCTGGCGCAACGCGACGCCTTGCAAGTGCTGATTAAAAATGCCCATTCGTGGAATATAGACGCCCTGACCGAATATTATCACGAACTGTTGAAATCGGCAGATGGACAGGTCGAACTGCTTTATAACCTGCTCAACTGGGCGCAGATTCAAACCGGACGAATGGCCTATACCCCTGTTGTGTTCAACCTCGCGACCCACCTTCGCGCCGATGTTTCCCTGATTCGTAAAATGGCTGAAAGCAAAGGAATTACATTCACCGTCCAAATGCCTGATGATGCGCTGGTTACCGGAGATGCCAATATGCTTGCCACCGTTGTACGCAATTTGCTGACCAATGCTGTAAAATTTACAGCGGAGGGCGGACAGATAACATTGGATGTTTCCCCGTGCGGTAGGGGCGAAAAATTTTTCGCCCGTACAAATGAAAAATTTTTCGCCCGTACAAATGAAAATTTTTTCGCCCTTACCGTCAGCGACACCGGTATAGGTTTTGACAGTAGAGACGTTGCACGCAACGTCTCTACAATACATTCCCGCCGCGGAACAGCCGGCGAACAAGGCAGTGGCTTGGGTTTAATCGTCTGTAAAGAATTACTCGAAAAGCATGGAAGCATTCTTCAAGTCGAAAGTAAGGCTGGAGAAGGTAGTCGATTTTGGTTTTTGATTTGAAAATATTAAAGTTTTTAGTATCTTTGCCCGCTCAAAAAATAAGAAATTGAAGTATGGAAAAAAATCTTGTAATAGTAGAGTCGCCGGCGAAAGCTAAAACCATTGAGAAATTTTTAGGGAAAAATTATCAGGTACTGTCGAGTTATGGTCATATCCGTGACTTAAAAGACAAGAATTTAGGGGTGGATGTTGCCAACAACTTTAAACCCGAATATGTTATTTCGCCGGATAAGGCAGAAATTGTCAAAAAACTGAAAAAAGCAGCTAAAGAAGTACAAATGGTATGGCTCGCTTCCGATGAAGATCGCGAAGGGGAAGCTATTGCCTGGCATTTATATACGGTTTTGGGATTGAAAGAAAAAGATTCTAAACGCATTGTATTTCATGAAATTACGAAAGCTGCTATCCTGAATGCTATCGAACATCCCCGGAATATTGATTTGAATTTGGTGGATGCTCAACAAGCTCGCCGAGTGCTTGACCGGATTGTAGGTTTTGAACTTTCGCCGATTCTTTGGAAAAAAATCATGCCGTCGCTTTCTGCCGGTCGTGTGCAATCGGTGGCAGTGCGCCTAATTGTGGAACGGGAACGGGAAATCAACCAATTTCAGACGGAAGCCTTTTTTCGGGTTCAGGCACAGTTTCTTCTGCCGGACGGAAAAAGCGTTATCAAAGCGGAATTAAACCGCCGGTTCAAAACGGAAAAGGAAGCGCATGCGTTTTTAGAAAGCATTAAAGACGCCGTTTTTACGATCGAAGATATTACGACTCGCCCCGGAAAAAAATCACCGGCTCCTCCTTTTACCACTTCTACCTTACAGCAGGAAGCGGCACGGAAAATCGGTTTCAGCGTTTCGCAAACGATGTCTATTGCTCAAAAGTTGTACGAAGCGGGATTGATTACCTATATGCGTACCGACTCGTTGAACTTGTCGGCATTGGCATTGAATGCTTCGCAAAGAGAAATCGAAAACGAGTTTGGGAAAAAATACGTTAAAATCCGGCAATACCATACCAAAATCAAAGGGGCTCAGGAAGCGCACGAAGCCATCCGGCCTACTTATATGAATGACCGAACCATCAAAGCTACGGTTCAGGAACAGCGTTTGTATAAATTGATTTGGGAACGGACGATCGCTTCTCAAATGGCGGATGCCGAATTGGAACGCACCACGGTTTGTATCGGTATCAGCAATAACGTGAACGATAAATTTCAGGTACAGGGAGAAGTAATTACTTTCGACGGTTTTCTACGGGTGTATCTGGAGGATACAGACGACGAAAATGCGGAAAACAACACAGAAACCCTGCTGCCTCCCATGCAATTAGACGAGCTATTGAGTTTGACCGAAGCTGTTGCCGCAGAACGTTTAACGCAAAGACCCACTCGGTACTCCGAAGCCAGCTTGGTGCGCAAACTGGAAGAATTGGGCATTGGCCGTCCTTCAACTTATGCGCCGACTATTTCGACCATTCAAAACCGCGGTTATGTTGTGAAAGGAAATAAAGAAGGCGAAGACCGGGCATTTGCCATACTTACATTAAAAAATAATCAAATAGCAAAAACCGTCAAAACCGAAACTGTGGGCGTCGATAAAGGAAAATTGATGCCTACTGATTCGGGAATTGTGGTCAATGATTTCCTGATCGAAAATTTTCCTACAGTGTTGGGATACAATTTTACCGCCAATTTGGAACAGGAATTTGATAAGATAGCCGATGGCGAAACCCAATGGACGGATACACTGCACACATTCTACGATTTGTTTCATCCGGTAGTGCTGAAAGTATTGGATTCCAAAGCTGAACTCAAAGTGGGAGAACGGATGTTAGGCACAGATCCGAAAACCGGCAAACCGGTTTCTGCCAAAATAGGCCGCTTTGGGGCGTTTGTGCAAATTGGTTCGGCAGAGGACGAAGAAAAACCGCAGTTTGCTTCCTTGGCGAAAGGACAATCCATCGAAACCATCGCATTGGACGAGGCTTTGCAGTTATTCAACCTGCCGCGAACGGTGGGCATGCTGGACGATAAACCGGTAGTTGCCGCTATCGGCCGCTTCGGACCTTACCTGAAGTTTGGCAATCTGTTTGTTACAATTCCGAAAAATTACGATCCTTACCATATTACTATCAAAGAAGCCAGCCAATTAATCAAGGAAAAGCAGGAACGAGACGCCAACAAACTCATTAAATCTTTTCCGGAAGATGCAAAATTGCAAGTATTAAACGGACGTTTCGGTCCTTATATCGCTTACGAAAAAGCCAATTACAAAATACCAAAAGGAATAACGCCTGCCGAATTGTCGTACGACGAAGCAATGAAGATCATTCAAGAAGCTCCAAAAAAGCCGGTTAAGAAGAAAATGAAAAAATCTTAACAAATTTGGCAAGATAACCATGAGGAGGTGATAACCTGTAAAATAATTTATCACCCACTGTAAAGATATTTTACACTTCACTGTATATTGCAATTTATTAAACTGCTATTAACCAAACAAATACAACTTTGGCACAAGATTAGTATATTTTAAAGCAGAAATATAAAAAATTATTCACTGATTAAATAAAAAACATCATGGAAGCAATTAAAAGTATCGGAATGAGCAGAGAGTTGAAATTCTCAGAAGTATTGAGTTTGGTAGCTATCATCAGCATGTATAGCGGAGTGGTTCTCGCCTTATTGGGATATATAATTAGGTAATAAACAAAAAATATTTTACAGATATGAAACGAAAATTATTATTAACACTGGCGCTGCTTCCGGCGCTGGTTTTTTCCCAAGGGAAAATCTGGACTTTGGACGATTGTATTGACTACGCCATTCAGCACAATCCGAAACGGATACAGCAGGAAGCAGTAAACAAAATTTACCGGCAGAACCGAGTGGAAGCGATTGGCGGGTTTCTGCCTTCTCTTGGCACCGAAAGCAGTCTTAGCCTGAATTTCGGTCGCGGCGTGGACCCGGAAACGAATACCTATATCAGTACCAACACGTTGGGTAATTCGTATGATATCTACTCTTCGATGTCTTTGTTTGATGGTCTTGCAAAGATATATCGGCTTAAAATGGCTAATATCAATCAATTGAAAGGGAAAGAAGAGCTTCGGGAAATTCAGGACAGGATGACTTTCGAAGTGATGGAAATCTTTTTCACCGTCCTGTATTATAAGGGAACGGTCGAACTGGCTCAACAGCAATGGGAAGAAAGCGTTCATAACCTGAAAAAATTCCAACGGATGGAAGAATTGGGTATGACTTCGCTTCCCGACTTGAACGAAATTCAAGCCAAAGAAGCCGAAGATCAAGCCTTATTGACCCGGCAAACCAATCTTTATAATCTGGAAATCATTCGATTAAAAGCAAAAATGAATTTGCCTCCGGACGAAGATTTAACGGTGAGCGCTTATGATGCTGCAATTCTCATACAACCGGAAAAAGAAAATGCGCTTGCCATTTATCATCATGCCTTGCGCACGCTACCTGAAGCGCTGGTTTCCGACCAAACGGTAAAAGCAAGCGAGATGGAATACAAAATAACACAAGGACGGCTCTATCCTTCTCTATCGTTACGAGGCGGATATTTTACCGGCTTTTCCCGCCTGATGGATGGATCGCCTTACACTTCCTTTCAAGAACAGTTGAAAATACGGCAGGGAGAATATCTCGGAGCTACTCTGTCTGTTCCTGTTTTCAGCCGTTTTGGCAACATCTCCAATGTAAAAAAGAGTAAACAACAATTAGTGATCGCCCGCAGTCAGCACGAGGAAACGCTTCGGAAGGTCTATAACGATATCGAACAGACGGTTGCCGATGTGAACGGATTAGCGGACGAATGTGTACAGGCTCAAAAAAAGACGGTTGCCATGCAAAGCGCTCATCAAACCAATCTTCGAAAATACGAAGAGGGATTGATTGACGCTATCGCCTTATCGACCAGCGCTAACCGTTTGCTCAACGCCCGCGTGGAAGAAATCTATAAAAATTTAAATTTTCAGTTAAAGTACAAATTATTACAATATTATAAAGGAGAATAGTCATGGATATTATTTTAGAAAAGAAAAAAGGAATTCAGAAAAAACACCTTCCCTATATCATCGGGGGAGCCGTTTTACTGACGGCATTGATTTGGTTGATTTTTGGCAGCCATGCTTCCAAACTCAATGTGGAAAAAGACAAGGTGATGATGCAAGTCGTTACAAGAGGCGAATTTAACGATTATATTCGCGTCAACGGGCAAGTGCAACCGATTAATACCATTTTCTTGAGCGCAATGGAAGGGGGAATGGTTGCAGAAAAAGTGGTGGAAGAAGGTTCAATGGTGCGCAAAGGCGAGATTATTGTCCGCCTGACCAACCCGATGCTGAGCTTGAATATTCTCGACAGTGAAGCGCAATTAGCTGAAAAACAAAACTTTTTGCGCAATACACAGGTAACCATGGAGCAGGAAAAACTCAATCTTCGGAAAGAACGCCTGCAATTGGATTTGGATATTGAACGGAAAAAACGGAAATATGAACAGTACAAAAAACTCTACGACGAAAATTTATCGTCGAAAGAGGATTATCTGCAAGCCAAGGAGGAATACGAATTTGCCGTTAAAGGTTTGGAATTGGTAGTAGAACGTCAGAAACAGGATTCGATTTTCCGCGGTATCCAAATCAGCCAAATGGAAGAAAGCTTGGCGAATATCCGCAAGAATCTGGTATTGGTTCGCCAACGGGTGGATAATCTGGATATTAAATCGCCGGTGGCAGGACAGTTGGGATTGCTGGACGTCGAAATCGGTCAATCGGTCGGCAGCGGCACCCGTATCGGTCAAGTCAGCGTGCTGTCTGATTACAAAATTGAAGCCCTGATTGACGAGCATTACATCGACCGCGTGAAAAACGGTTTGGCGGCGACTTTCGAGCGGCAGGATAAAAACTACAACCTGATTGTTCGCAAAGTCTATCCCGAAGTCCGCGACAAGCAATTCAAAACGGATTTTATTTTTGAAGGCGAACGTCCCGACAATATCCGCGCCGGACAAACGTATTACATCAATCTGCAATTGGGACAACCGGCTGAAGCGGTATTGATTCCGCGCGGCGCTTTCTACCAAAAAACCGGCGGGCAATGGATATTTGTGGTGAGCGACGATGAGAAAAAAGCCGTTCGCCGCGAAATCCGGATTGGGCGTCAAAATCCGACCTATTACGAGGTGTTGAGCGGTTTGGAACCCGGCGAGAAAGTGATTACTTCCAACTATGACAGTTATGGGGATGTGGAGGAATTGGTTTTTAAATGATAAAGCACCAAGCGGCGGCTAAAAACCCTACTGTGGTGTTGAATCTGGAGTAGAGACGCACAATTGTGCGTCTCTACTATACGTTATCAATTATAGAACCAAACTTTCCAGCATCCGCTTCAACACCACCTCACAAGCAATTTCCCGATTGGCTGCTTCGGGAATCACAATGGATTGCGGACTTTCGATCACCTCGTCCGTTACAATCATGTTGCGGCGCACCGGCAGGCAGTGCATGAATTTTGCTTGATTGGTCAGATTCATTTTCGCCGTATCGACCATCCAACTCCGGTCTTTACTCAGAATTTGTCCGTAATGGGCGTCGGCAAAAGCCGCCCAATTTTTGGCATAGATAAAATCGGCGCCGGTAAAGGCTTTTTCCTGATTGTATTCAATTTTAGCGCCCCGTACAAATTGCGGATCCAATTCGTAACCTTCGGGATGGGTAATCATAAAATCCACATCGGCCTCATTCATAAAATCGGCAAACGAATTGGGCACGGCTTGCGGCAAAGCTTTGGGATGAGGCGCCCAACTTAAAACCACTTTTGGGCGCTGCGTCGTTTTATATTCTTCAATCGTAATCAAATCGGCAAAAGCTTGCAGCGGATGCGTAGTAGCCCCTTCCATACTAAAAACCGGCCGGCCGGAATATTGAATGAATTCTTGCAACACTTTTTCGCTGTAATCGTCGGCTTTATTTTCGAATCGTGCGAAAGAGCGCACGCCGATGATGTCGCAATAACAGCCCATTACGGGAATGGCTTCCAGAATATGCTCCGGTTTTTCGCCGTCCATGATAACGCCCCGTTCGGTTTCCAAACGCCACGCTCCTTGGTTGATGTCGAGTAGCATTGTGTTCATTCCCAAGTTCATAGCCGCTTTTTGCGTGCTCAAGCGCGTGCGTAAACTGGCATTGAAAAACACCATTAACAGGGTTTTATTCTCTCCTAAAGCTTTGAAAGCAAAGCGATTTTTTTTCACTTCAAATGCTTCCTGTACGGCAATTTTCAAATCGCCTAAATCTTTTACATGGGTGAATGTTTGCATAAGTTATAAAGTTATTAAAATTATTAAAGTTTCTGACAAACCGGGCAAAAATAAACAGCGCCTCCCATATAGGCTTCTTTCACAATAGCGCTACCACAATTGGGACAAGGTTGATGGACTGTATTCTTCGATAGAATCGTTTTGTATCCGCCGTTTTGCCCGAAGAGATCCTTTTCCGTATCCCTCCCGTCCTGTTCCGTCATGTTGTGGAGGGATACTTTTAAACTGTGGAACAATTCCCCTTTCTCAAAATCGGATAAGGTGGATTTTTTCCGCTTGGGATGCATGCCGGCATTGAACAAAATATCCTGCAACACGCCATTTCCTAATCCCGGAATGCGTTGTTCGGTGGCAAGCAGGGCTTTCAAAGAAAGGTCTTTTGTTACATTCTGAAATATCTTTTCAAAAACCGATTCGTCAAAAGCATCATCCAACGGGGAAAGGCTGTGAAAACTTCCCTGATAATAGGAATTTTGAAATTCATCTTTGCATGCCCATATTCCGCCATACATGGCAACGGTGAAAACGATGCAACTGTTATCATCAAAAAGGATCTGTAATTGAAATTTTTCGGGAGATTTTTCCAGAGAAGGATAATACCGGATGTTTGTTCCGTCGCCGGCAATGATAAAGGTATTATCTTCGCAGCAGATATCGACATACATTCCATGCCCGCGAGCGGACAAAATCTGTTTGCCCGACAGAAGGGAATTGTATTCCGCAGGGTCGCCGTTATACCAGGCATATTTATGCGGATTAGTGGCATTTTTGACTTTCACAATTCTTTTTCCTGCTAAAACTCCTTCGATTTGCAGGCTCATGACTTTTGATTCGGGTATTTCCAACATATTTGTGTGTTTTTATACGATAAACATTTGCACAAAGATAGCTATTATTTCAAAAAACAAAAACATTGATGGACAAAAACACCCTGTTTGTGGACGCCGGATAGCAGTTTGTGGAAAAATGGCTTTTACATGCCGGATATTCCTGCCTTACATAGTATCTTTGTATTCAAATCAAATAATGTACACAATGAAACGGGGAACTATTTTTAATAAACAGGCGGGATTGGCAGGTAAGGCGATGCTCTGTCTGCTGTTGTTTTTTTGCGGAAAGCCTGCCATGGCACAGGAAGATATCCTAAAATCGGAATACAGCCACCGGCGATATTCCGTCAGCGACGGTTTGCCGGAAAACTTTTGCTGGGATGTTTTTCAAGATAGCAAAGGCTATATCTGGACGGCAACCTACAATGGTTTTGCCCGCTACGATGGACAACAATTCAAAACGTATTGGCAGGAAAAGCAAACGAATGTTCAAAACATAACCGAAAACAGGGAAGGAAATATCACGGCTTTGTCATACAGTTATTATGCTGTATTAGACCCTGTTGCAGATACATTGAAAATAATAAACAATCCGGGATGGCGGTTCATTCCTCATGTTTCCCAAAATATGCCGACCGGATATTTCTTTTATGAATCGACCGAAACAGACCGGCTGGCGCTTTTTCAACTTTCGGATACGGGATTGGTAAAAACATGGGAACACGAATGTTTGTCCCGGATGAGCGATATAAGAAAACCATACTGGGATAAGGAAAACCGGAAATTTTACATTCCAACCAAAAACTATATTTATATTGTGAATGAAGAAAACAACGTTGTTCAGGACAGTATTGCCAATCAGTCCATTCTGACCATTTTTCCTTACGGGAAATCCATAGGGGCGCTCGGAACGGATGGAATATACAAGTATGAAAACCGGAAATTTACGCGGATTTATGAAAAAACGTTTGTGCCGAATCCTACCGGGCTGCAGGCTATTACCGACAGGGAAAACCGTCTTCTCATTCGCGATGTACTCTATTTATACCGTTTTGACGAAATAAGCCTCGAACCGCTTTTTAGCAGCATTGCTTTTTTCAATATCCTGTTGGATACGGAAAATAATTTGTGGGCAGCTACTTATGAAGGTTTGTTCAATCTTTTCAACCTGCAATTTCGCAATTATACGTTTGTGGATAATAATAACATTGCCCGTACATTATGCGCTGACGATGAGAAGGTTTGGATAGGAATATATACCGGTCATCTGTATCGTATCCAAAACGATAGATTAGAGGAGGAAAAAGTTCCCCGGGCGGAAGACAGTTATTTTCAGGGATTTTCGGCAAGAGCAGGAAATCATTTGTTTTTCCCCGGAGGCTATGTGAACGGCGATGTATTCCATTTCAACGGGAAAAAAGGAGCCTGGATGAATCTCCCGAATATGGCTTATTCCTTTGTATTGCCATTGCCGGATAATCGCGTCTTGTTGGGCGCTTATCAGGGCATTGTTATTTACGATTATTCGACAGAAACCGTTGTGCGCAAGTTGCTTCGGAACGAATTATATATGCAACCGGCTTGTGCTGCGCTTGATAAATCCGGAAAAATCTGGTTGGGAGGTTCGGCAGGAATTACTGTGATTGATGGCGACAGCGTTTATTTGATGGATAATATGCCGGATGATTTTCTGGCTTGCAGAATTATGATATCCGATAGAAACGGAAAAATATGGGCAACCTCAAGCAATAATAAACTTTTTTCAATGGATGGCGACAGTTTGAAATACGAATATACTTTTGAGCATCCCATTCGCGGCGTATATGTTACCAAGGATGATTTACTAATCGTGCTCACGCTCAAAGGTATCCATATTAAAAAACCCGGACAGGCGGATTTTATTTATTATGACAGGAATAATGGATTTACCGGTGAAAAGATTCAAATGAACCTGTTGGCTGAGGACTCGAAAGGAAATATCTGGTTTATAGCCGATAAATCTGTTGTTCGTTTCAATCCCAACGAACTGC
>Ga0082212_10008077_pt1 | contig 13811 bp, 11 predicted proteins | sample TergutNt197P3_FD_71548 | JGI IMG/M metagenome (GOLD analysis project Ga0082212, IMG submission 71548) | Neocapritermes taracua P3 segment gut microbial communities from Petit-Saut dam, French Guiana - Nt197 P3 | ecosystem: Host-associated > Arthropoda: Insects > Digestive system > Gut ... | reverse complement strand
AAAACTTCAGGGTGAACATACAGTCTTCCGATTTTGTGAAAGTGAAGCCTAGCCCCGAACTGATCGCTCAAATAGAAAACCTTTGCGGACGCGGTTCGGTGCGGGCGATTTAACCCGGATTCATGGACTCAGATATGCAACCACAATCATTGGACATCTCATCACTGAAAAACGCCGTCAACGCGCTTGATGACAGCATCGCGGAGTATAACGAGAGTGTGCCGAATTGCAGCGCCAGAATGCGGGACGTGCTGCGTTCGGGCGTCATTCATAATTTCGAGACAGCTTACGAGTTGTGCTGGAAGTTCATGAAAAAATGGCTTGAGATGAATGTCAGCCCGGATATAGTAAAAGGCGTAGCGCGCAGGGAGTTCTACAGAATTGCCTGGGAAAACGGCCTCATATCAGACGTCAGGGAATGGTGGGACTTTAACGAATCAAGGAACGAGACTTCGCATATATATAGCGTGGCGATTGCCGAAAATGTTTTTGCCGCGGCTCTTAAATTCATCGTATCAGCTAAAAAATATGTCGTTGATTTGGAGAGCAAAATATGAAAGGCCTGACGCCTGGTGATGAAAAAATCGTCCGCGACATTATTTCCAGGTTCGCTCCGGACTGTGAAGTCTACGCCTTCGGTTCACGTGTCAGCGGCGCATACAAAGAAACATCCGACCTCGATCTCGCCTTTGCGCTCTCCAACGGCGCAACGCTGTCTATCGGTCAATTGGGGGATATAAAAGAGGCTTTCAGCGAGTCCGACCTGATTTTCAGGGTAGACGTTATAGATTACAACGGCGCCAGGCAGTATTTTCGTGAGATTATCGACCGGGAACGTCATAAAATTTAACCCGGATATTTCAGGGGGATTCCGGCGTCCGCCGCAATAGGTGCGGACGCCGGAAATGAAATTTACATCGCTTTCCAATAACGGGCGGGCATATCCTGCGCCAGCTTCAGCGCGCCGTCCGCGCCGCCGAAAAGCGGATCGGAAATGCAGCGCACATGGTAATGCCCGTATTCCTTCAACTGTTTCTCAAGATATGACGCCAGGCCGCGGATAAGGCTGCTTCCGCCGCCCATGACAATGTTCTTTTTGGTTTTTTCCTGAAATCCGGGATCCATCCTGGCGATCTGCCCGTATTCCTTCAACTGTTTCTCAAGATATGACGCCAGGCCGCGGATAAGGCTGCTTCCGCCGCCCATGACAATGTTCTTTTTGGTTTTTTCCTGAAATCCGGGATCCATCCTGGCGATCAGTTCCACGATAGTCTCCGCCATTGCCGGCACGATGCTTTCGCAGGCCCGCCGCAGTTCATCTTTTATATCATGTTTCACGATTTTCCCGCCGACGGGAATCTCCACGGTAATCGGTTCATCCAGACTTCCCACAAAACTGTGCGCTTCTTTGAACTGCCGCGCCATATGCGTGGTAATCCTGACCCCCGGAAATTTCTGCGTCAGACTGCTCAAAAGCTGTTCATCGACATAATCTCCCGCGGTGAAAATGGTTTTCTGGTCTTCTTCGGTGGGAATCGTGCCATGCATAGCGCAAAAATCCGTGGTTCCCGCGCCTATGTCGATTACCAGGGCATGATTCAACAGATCCGCGCCATAGGCTATGGCAAACGGCTCGGACACAACCATCAGCGAACTTACATATTCAGATACGGCTTCTTTGATAGCCAGTTTGTTGGAGTTGAGCGCGTCGGCCGGCACGCCTACAACCGCGTTGATTTTGCAGTCGGGATCCGTACGGACTTGCTCGATCAGGTGCCGTATTATCTCTTTGACGGCTTTCTCGCTGCCCTCGATTCCTTTTCTGATGACGCCTCGGTCAAGCGGCCGGCAGATGTCAAGCGAAAGGCGGTTTTCAAGCGCGTCTTTGCCGAACAGAACAGGCTTCCCAAGAACTTTTTCCGCTACAAAATCTTTTGGCCAGCCCACATAGCTCTCAATCCAGTCCCTGTTGCCGTTATTGGCGGAAATCGCGCTGCGTGACGTCCCTAAATCAATGCCGACATGAAGTATATTGTTTTGCGATTCATTACCTTGATCCATTTTCCATGACTCCAATGTTTTGATAACTCATAATTCCCGCCGCAAGCGCAGCGGCGATACGGTACTGATTTTCCTCTGAATTCAAATCATGTTCCGCTTTGTCGTTGCTCATACAGGCGATTTCAGCAAGAACCGACGGGACATTGAGTCCCATCAACACTACAAATGGAGCTTTTTTCACTCCGGCGTCCACGGCGTCGGGATCAAGCTCTTTTGCGTTTTTATAAAGGGCTTTCTGAATGGTCTCCGCGAGTTTTTTTGACTCCTGAAGCTTCATGGTTTTACCCAGCCGCTCCACTATCTCCATGAAATCGCTCAAACCGTATTCAGACCCCATGTTCTCCCAATCCGCCAACTGCAATGTTCTGCTGTCGTCCGACGGGCCGAAATAAAAAGTTTCAATGGTATTTGCCTGGGAACCGGGCAGCGAATTAACATGTATGGAAACAAACATATCCGCTTTTGCTTCATTCGCGTAATCTATCCGTTCCTGTAATGAAATGGTGCTATCGTCCGTTCGGGTCATTAGAATATCGGCGACGCCAAGCTGGATTAACAACTCGCGTAGTTTCATGGCGACGGCAAGCGTAATATCCTTTTCCATCGTCTTGCCGCGGCCGACGGTTCCCGCGTCTATGCCGCCATGCCCGGCGTCCAACACTATGCGGCGTATGCCCAGATTGAGCATCCGGCTAAGCGGAATATCGCCGTTAGCATCCAGATTTTTAACTTCAACTTCTCCCGTATTGGCTGCCACATGCGGTTCGGCGGGCTGAGCCAGGGAGTAGGCTGCCGCTGCCGCGGCATACGTGCCGACGGTTGACGACATTTCCTGATCATGACGCGTGAACGCGTAAAGGCCGAAAGCAACGAACACAATCAGCAGCGCGGACAGCGGGAGCCATTGTTTAAGCAGCCGCAATCGCGGTATCGCCGCTTTCCGCCTAAGAGAGCCCTGAAAGTTCTGTATCGAGCGGTTATCTTCATAGATTCCGCGCAATATGTGCCCGCGCTCATCTTTCGACTTTCTGGCGGAAAGCTTTTGAAAACCGATAGGTCGGGTAAGACATGTTTTTATTCCCGCCCATCGGCATTCCAATTTCTGACTAAACGCCACTATGCCCACTTTTTGCTCCAGACTGCCCGAAAGTCGCAAATCCAATTCATAAGCAATAATTTTACTGCGAAGTTTCGTAAAATGGTAACGCTTTTTAGTTATACTCGCGAACGAAATGATTTTCCATGCCTGCGCGGTCTTTTTGACACGATGCGGCGTCAGGTTTCGCTTACGTACGATTGAGTACGCTGCGCTCAACCTTCCTTGCCTCGTGTCAAAAATCCTCGCGCATCCACCGAAAATCATTTCGTTCGCGGGTATATGAATCTGGTGACACCGTATCAGGCGGTAAATGATAAAATATAGAAGTTCTTGCAAAGCCCCCTGGGAGCGCGCGAACTTTCAGCCCGCAAATCCTTGAAAATGCGGGCAGAATGCCCGTGCTCCCGGCAAAAGTTGAATTTTATATGACGAACGAAAAATTAAGCCAAAAGCTGGATAATTTACCGTCGTCGCCGGGCGTTTATATTTACCGGAACGCGCGCGGGACGATTATTTACGTAGGCAAGGCGGTCTCGCTGCGTTCGCGCGTCCGATCCTATTTCCAGGAAAGCCGCGACCTCGACCTGAAGACGCAGCACATGGTCGCTGAAATCGACGATATGGAGTACATCGTCACAGACAGCGAAGTTGAAGCCCTGATTCTCGAATCAAACCTGGTAAAAAAGAATCAGCCCCGGTACAACATCAAACTAAAGGACGACAAAAGCTTTCCATATCTCAAACTCACGGTAAACGAGCCTTATCCGCGGATTTTCATCACGCGGCGCATACGCAGGGACGGCGCGCTTTACTACGGGCCGTTTCTGCCCGCGAGTTACGCGCGCCGGACGATAAAGCTCGTGAACCGCTATTTTAAACTTCGCACCTGCAATCTTGAAATTGACGGCTCGCTGCCGCGTCCCTGCCTCGATTATCAGATGAATCGCTGCCTCGGCCCCTGCGCGGCCGGCCTGTGCGCGCCGGGAGATTACGAACGCGCGGTTGACGACGCGAAACTCCTGCTTTCCGGGAAAACCGACGAACTCGTCCGCCTTCTTGAACAACGCATGGCGGATGCCGCCGAAGCCTTGAATTACGAAGCCGCCGCCGTCTATCGCGACTGGATTGCGATGATGCGCGAAATTTCGGAGCGGCAGAAAATGACGCTGGAAGGGCAGGACGACTGCGACATATTCGGATACCATCAGGAAGGCGCGCAACTGGCGCTTGAGGTTTTCGCCATGCGCGGCGGGCGCGTGATCGGGCGGCGCGAGTTTTACTGGGAAGATATTATTTCCTTCAACCCGGAAGAATTTTTCTCCGAAGCGCTTTTGCAATACTACCTGTCGGACAATTTTATACCGAAAGAGATCTACATACCGTCGGACATAGGGGATGCCGAAACTCTTGAAACATGGTTTACGGAACGCAAGGGGCGCAAGGTCTCCATTCGTTCCCCACGGCGCGGCCTGAAATCTGAAATGATGGATCTTGTCATGCGCAACGCCGCAATGGCTTTTGACACGCGTTTCCGCGTTTTAAAGCCCAGGGGCGAGGCGCTGCTCCAACCGCTGAAAGAAGCCCTGGGGTTGGACGTTTTGCCCCGGCGCATCGAGACTTTCGATATTTCGCACGTTCAGGGGACCGACACGGTGGCGAGTATGGTGGTCTGCCTGAATGGCGAAATGAAACGGAAAGGTTATCGGAAATTCAAAATAGAAAATGAAAAAATGCCGGACGATTTCGCCGCCATGCGTGAAGTGGTGCACCGTCATTACGAAAACGTGCTGGAAGAAGACGGCGGCGAACTTCCCGATCTTGTTCTGATTGACGGAGGCAGGGGGCAGTTGTCCGCCGCCGCCGCCGCTTTAAACGATCTCGGACTTGAAAATCAGGCGGTTGCCGCGATTGCCAAGAAAGAGGAAATACTTTTCGTAAAGGGCAGGGAAGACGCGCCGGTCGAATTGCCTAAGGATTCTCCCGTTTTGCATCTGGTTCAGCGGATGCGCGACGAAGCGCACCGTTTCGCCGTGAGTTACCATAGGAAACGGCGCGAACTGCGCGACTTCGATTCCGAATTGATGGACGTGCCGGGCGTCGGCGAAGTCAGAAAAAAAGTGCTGCTGCGCGCGTTCGGAAGCCTTGAGCGGGTCAAACATGCCGCTTTTGACGAACTAGCGCCGTATGTGGGGCCGAAAGCGGCCGCGCTGATAGTTGAATACTTCCGGAATCGGGCATAGCATTAAAACCATGCGGACGGACGGCTTTATTCTGCGCGAAAACCGGGGAATACCTTATTACAGTTGCCGGGCATTTGAAAACCTTCCGTGGCTGCGCCATGGTTTTTCGACCCGTTGGGGCGGCGCGGGCGGAAGCGCCCTTAATCTGAATTTAACGGCGTGGGATACTCCGGATCGCGTAAACGAAAACCGCCGCCGGCTGCTTTCCGCGCTGGATCTAAAAAACGCCGATCTTGTTTCCCTGAACCAAATCCATTCCGACCGGGTTTACGCGGTTGAATCCGCCGCAGGTTTTACGGAAAACCACGAAGGCGACGGGCTTGTCACAAATATTGAAAACGCCGCATTGGTGATTAAAACAGCCGATTGTTTTCCAGTTCTTATCGTTGACCCCGTCCGCAAGGCGATAGGCGCGGTTCATTCCGGCTGGCGCGGGACGCTGGCCGGCGTTTTGCCGCGCGCGATTGAGGAAATGATCCGCAGGTATCATAGCGACCCCGCGCAACTTCTGGTTGCGATAGGTCCCGGCATTCGCGAATGCTGCTTTGAAGTCGGCGAAGATGTCGCGCGGCTCTTTAAGGGTTCCCTTGAGGAAAAAACAACGGCGCGGCCACCCATCGGAACGGCTGCCGCGCCTGGGAAATACCTGGCGGATATTGCCGCTGTTTTAAAAGCACAACTGAAACAATCAGGCGTCCCGCCGGAAAATCAATACGATGCCGGAATGTGCACGCGCTGCAACACACGGGAGTTTTTTTCATGGCGCGCGGAGGGCGCGGCATCCGGACGCATGATGGCCATTATTGCCATTGGCGACCTCCGAAAACCCCGAACTCCGCGTTACGCTCCCTAGAAAAATGCTCATTTATGTTATACCCGCGAACGAAATGATTTTCCGTTGGATGCGCGAGGATTTTTGCCACGAGGCAAGGAAGGTTGAGCGCGGCGTACTCAATCGTACGTAAGCGAAACCTGACGCTGCATCGTGTTAAAAAGACCGCGCAGGAATGGAAAATCATTCCGTTCGCGGGTATAGCTAACGGCCTTTCATGGCTTTCTTCAACGCGCTTTTAACGCGGTTCAAATTACTATCGCTCAAAAGCGGTATAAGTTTGTTTATTTCCTCTATCGGCAGATCCCACCATTTGAAATCCAGGAGCAGCGCGATTAATTCATCATCAAAGCGTTTGCGTACAGGCTTTGCCGGATTGCCCGCGACAATTGTATATGCCTCCACGTTGCTTCCGACGACGGAGTTTGCGCCGATAATCGCTCCGTCGCCGATATGTACGCCTGGCAGAATTACAGCGTCCTGCCCTATCCAGACGTCATTGCCTACAACGGTATCGCCTTTCACCGGCATATCTGAAAGCGGCGGGACGCCCTGTTCCCACCCTTCGAAGATATAAAACGGGAATGTGGATACGGCATCCATCTTATGGTTCGCGCCGTTCATTATGAATTCCACGCCCTTTGCGATTTGACAGAATTTGCCGATAATTAGCCTGTCTCCGTAAAAATCGTAATGGTGCGTTACACGGCTCTCAAAATCCGTATCGCTGAAATATGTAAAATCGCCCACTATGATATTTTTGTTTTTGATCGACGGCTTTACATAGATAACGGTTTTTATGCCCGGAACCGGGAAAATGGCGTTTGGATCAATACTATTACCGAATCCCGGTGGCAACGGCGCAGAACGCGATGGCGCTTTTTTCGCGCCGTCTGCCGCGGTTTTCCTTTTTTTGGCGGGCGCAACCGGGGCTTTCATCGTCTTTTTTACGTCCGAGCGAAAAGTATCCATGCTTTTGCCGTGCTTTGGGAACCAGTGCATGACGTCTCTATGCGCCGACGCTATACCCAGAGCGTTTCCCTCGCTGTGGCAAATCAGGCCAGGCGTTTCAGGCTTGATGCTGTACGTACTGCACAGCATTGCGCAAAGTTCCACTGCTTCCTTGTATACCTTTTTGAAATAACCGGCGTCGGTTGTATCGTCTTCGCATATCTCAAAACCGATGTGCGTGTTGTTTGCCTGGCCGCCCGCGTGCCAACCGCGCATATCCCAGGGGAGCGTCTGATATGTCGCGACTGCGCCGTCCGCCAGCTTGCCGATAAAGGCGTGTACGCACACTTCGCGCCCGTCCGGCGCAGGCTGGTTCCAGTGGTTGTTGTTCGCATTTGCGCCCAGAAACCCGTCGTCGGGGCCGACATAGCGTTTCAACGCCGGATTGTTCGCCCCCGTGCTGTGTACCATGATCCCTGAGGGCGTTATTTTTTTCCCGACGACATGACAGTTGTTTTTCGTCAGCAAAAGTTTTTTAAGGTTCATAAACGAGCCCCCAAATTTTGCAGCAAGCCCGGATATTTATTTGAACGCGTGCCTTCCAGGCACACCGCCTCCAGAGGGGCGCGATTTATCGCGCCCCTGCACCGGGCTAATTGATGCTGATTTCAAAAGGAATTTTCAACTCTTCCCAATGCAGATAGCCAGTGGCTCCGTTGTCGGATAAATTTTCAAAACCGTATTCCAGCCATTCCTTAAAAGGAGCTTTTACCGGAGTAACGGTAACGCGCAGCGCGTCTTCCGCCTGGTCATAGGCAAAGCTGCCCCATCCTGTGGAATTTTTGCTGAAAATAATCGTCCAGTCTTTTTCCGACGGAATGAAATGCAGCCCATATTTTCCGGCAGGCAGCGCGTTGCCTTTGATTTTGACGGGCTTGCTGAATTCGATTGCGGTGGTTTCATTCGCGCCGCCACGCCACGGGTGAGGATTTTTTGCGTACTGATTTGCCGGAGCCATGCCGTAGGGAACCAGATCGCCCCAAACTTTACGCCCCTTGACACCGGGACGATTGTAATTGACGGTTATGTCGGTGTCGGCGCCGACACGCTGCATTACCGAAGCCTTGGGGCTTGGCTGCGGTTTTGGAGCTGGCTTGGGTTTCGCGTCCTGCGCCCAGAGGGCGGAACATCCCGCAATCGCCAGAACCAGTAAAGCTGTCATTAATCTTGTGCGTTTCATAAAGTGAATCTCCTGAATTTAAGTTTCCAAACCGGATAATAATACTCTGTTGCCCGCTTAAATACAAAGCACCCGATGGTAGTGCGCTTCATAGGCGGAAATAATGGCGTCTGCGGAAAAGAGCGTCCGCGCTTTTTCACGCGCGCGCCGGCCCATTTCCGAGCGCACCTGATTTCGGCCCAGGATATCGAGCGCGCGGTCGGCCATGCCGTCGATGTCGCCGATTTCGGCAAGAAAGCCTTCGACGCCGTCGGAAACGACTTCAGGAATCCCTCCAACCCGCGATGCCACGACCGGAACCTCGCAAGCCATGGCTTCAAGCGCGACAAGCCCGAAGGATTCCATCTCGCTTGGAAGAAGCAGAAGATCGGAAATGCCGAGCCATTGTTCTATGTTGTCCTGCTTGCCCAAAAAATGTGTGCAGCCGTCCATTTGTTTTTCACGCGCGCGCCGTTCCGCGTATCCGCGCTCTGGTCCGTCTCCAATCATTAAAAGGACGGCTGGAATTTTTTCACGAACCTTTCCGAAAATTTCAACAACGTCAATTGGGCGTTTTACCGCGCGGAAATTGGAAATGTGGATCAAAATTGGTTCTCCATCGGGCGCAAACCGCTTTCGTAGCGCGGAATCCCCTGACGGCCGGTATTTTTCACAATTTACGAAATTATAAATAACTTCGATTTCCTTTTTTGCGCCGATGACATCGCGCGTGGCGTCTTTCAAATGCCGCGATACGGCCGTAACGCCGTCCGACTGTTCAATGGAAAACCGTGTGATCGGGAGGTAGGAGCGTTCCGCACCTACAAGTGTAATATCAGTGCCGTGCAGCGTGGTTACAACCGGCAGGCGACGCGGGCTTAGCATGGATTTTGCCAAAAAAGCGCTCACGGAGTGGGGAATCGCGTAATGGCAATGCATCAGGTCAAGGTTGTGCATTTCAGCGACTTCGGCCATTTTGACCGCCAGCGCCAGAGTATAGGGCGCGCTGTCGAATACCGGATATGTCGCCGCTTCAACTTCATGGAAATTGATGTTCGGCTGGGCGGCGTTCAGGCGCATCGGCAGCGCGGCGCTTATAAAATGAATCTCATGTCCGCGATCCGCCAGTTCTTTTCCCAGCTCCGTCGCCACGATGCCGCTCCCGCCGTAAGTCGGATAGCATGTAATGCCGATTTTCATGATTTTTATCCCAAACGCCTATTCGCTCCGTCCCATCCCAAAATGTTGTCATTTTACGAAATTCCGGCGTAAAATCAACACTTTGTGAATGCGTCAATTATAAATGTCTCGATTGGACAAAAAATGGATATGGAAAATTTTTGCCAAAAATGCGGCAATTCCGGATGGGCGTTAGTTGAAGGAACAAGCGCCGTGGAACGTTGCGCGTGTCAGCATGAAATACGGATAGCAAAACTGTTGAAGCGGTCGAATATTCCGGAGCGGTATATAAACTACAGCTTGGGTTCGTATAGTCCGAATAACGCTTCGCAAAAAAACGCGAAATTGATTGCTCAAAAATTTCTCGACAGTTTCCCGTCTGTGGAAAATTTCGGCAGAGGAATATGTTTCATTGGGCCGGTCGGCATAGGAAAAACGCATATATCCGTCGCAATACTGAAAAACATAATCACAGAAAAAGCAATAGACGGGCTTTTTTACGGCTTCCGAAGCCTTTTGAAGGAGATTCAGGCAAGCTGGAACGAACACGCGCAGACTTCACAGGTTGAAATTTTCAGACACGTCATGGACGCGACAGTGCTTGTTCTGGATGAATTGGGCGCTGATATGTCTACGCCGTGGATCAACGACACCGTTTCTTACATAATCGAAAGCCGGTATAACGACCAGAAAATTACGATTTTTACTTCAAATTTTCCTGATAAACCAATAAGTCCGGGCGCGGAAACGCTCACCGACAGAATAGGAACCCGGCTTAGATCACGCCTTTATGAGATGTGCCATACTGTTTATGTATCCGGTGAAGATTTCAGAAAGAACGTAAAAAACGCTTCTTTTAAATAATGACAGCCTCCCCAAACCCCGAAATCAAGGCTTGCGGCTGAGACAAATATTTCATGCCCACTCTTCTGTTTCCATCGGCGGCGGCGTAAAATTTCGCATATCTTAAAGGAGGCCCGCGATGTTAGATTACGTAAACGCTTTTATGTCCCGGATTGAAGCGAGAAATCCCGGAGAAACGGAGTTTCACCAGGCCGTGCGCGAGGTCGTTGAATCGATCTCGCTCGTGCTTGATATGCATCCGGAATACCGGTCGGCAAAAATTCTTGAACGCATGGCCGAGCCGGAACGCGCGATTATTTTCCGGATTCCTTGGATGGACGATCAGGGGGAAGTCCAGATCAACCGAGGCTACAGGGTTGAAATGAACAGCGCGCTCGGCCCCTTCAAAGGCGGCCTGCGGTTTCATCCATCCGTCAATCTCGGCATTTTCAAATTCCTCGCTTTCGAACAGATATTTCAGAACAGTCTTACCACTCTGCCGATGGGCGGCGCGAAAGGCGGATCGGATTTCGACCCCAAGGGAAAGAGCAATTACGAAGTCATGCGTTTCTGCCAGAGTTTCATGACCGAGCTTTTCCGTTATGTCGGCCCGGAAACCGACGTACCGGCCGGAGATATCGGCGTCGGCGGGCGCGAAATCGGCTATCTCTTCGGACAGTACAAGCGTCTGCGCAATGAGTTTTCCGGAGCGTTAACCGGCAAAGGGCTGAACTGGGGCGGCGTAAACGGCAGGCCGCAGGCCGCGGGCTACGGCTGCGTTTATTTTGCCGCTGAAATGCTTGCGACGCGCGAGCAAACGCTGGAAGGCAAAACCTGCCTCGTTTCGGGAAGCGGCAACGTTTCTCAATATGTTATTGAAAAAATCCTGCATCTTGGCGGCAAAGTGCTGACCGTATCCGATTCGAACGGTTACATATTCGACGAGGAAGGAATCGACGCAAGAAAGCTCGCGTTCATTATGGAGTTGAAAAACCTGCGGCGCGGGCGCATCAAGGCTTACGCTGATAAATACAAAAGCGCCGTATATACGCCCGCGGACCTTTCCAGCGAACGCAATCCCCTATGGGAACACAAGGCGGACTGCGCGTTCCCCTGCGCCACACAAAATGAGGTTAATGCCGAAGACGCGCGCGCGCTGCTGCAAAACGGAGTTTCGCTGGTTGCCGAAGGCGCACACCGGCCGACGCGGTCGGAAGGCGTAAAGATATTTCTCGACGCCGGAATCCTCTACGCCCCAGGCAAGGCGGCGGGCGCGGGCGGCGCGGCGATTTCCGGTCTCGAAATGGCGCAGAACAGTATGCGTATGTCATGGTCGAAAGAAGAAATGGACAGCCGCATGAGCGGCATTATTAAAAATATTCACTCGGCCTGCCTGCAATACGCCGACCGTTTCGGCACGCCCGGAAACTACGTTAACGGCGCGAACATCGGCGGTTTTCTGAAAGTCGCGGACGCCATGATCGACCAAGGGCTGGTTTAGGGTTTTTATGGAAAAGCATCTGGATCCGCTCTGGATCGAACACGGCTACGGAACGCGCTTTCAGGGTTTTCAAAACCTGATGCGCCACCGCATCCGCGATATTCTGTTCGTTACAAGTCTCTACGACCTCTACCTTTTCGAGGAAGACGGCCGTTTCGACGAGCTGATCAGCAACGAATATCTGCATCTCAACCTGAGCCACACTCCTGAACTGACGCGAGTTTCCAGCGGGAAGGAAGCCGTTTTGCTGGCGGCTAAAGAGCGGCGGTTCGATCTTATCCTTACGACGCTGCATGTTGAAGACATGCTGGCCGTCCAACTGGCGCGCGAGGCGCGCGAGGCGGGCGTAACGATTCCAATCGTGCTTTTAGCCTACGACAGCAGGGAATTGACGCATCTGTGGGCGCAGCGCGACATAGCGGCCTTTGACCAGGTATTTGTCTGGGGCGGCGACTACCGTCTCATAGTCAGCATCATCAAGTATTTCGAAGACCGCATGAACGTCGATCACGACACGCGCCTGGTCGGCGTCCAATCCATTATTTTTATCGAAGACAATATACGCTCGCGTTCAACAATCCTCCCCCTGCTGTATACCGAACTGATGGAACAGTCGCACCGGCTCATTTCAGAAGGCATCAATCTTTCACATAAGGCGCTGCGCACGGTCGCCAGGCCCAAGGTGCTCACATGCGGCAGCTATGAAGAAGCGTGGAAATATTTTGAAACCTACCGGGAGCATATCCTCGGCGTTATTTCGGATATTGATTTCCCGCGCGAAGGGCGGCCGGACGACGAAGCGGGCATTCGCTTTGCGAAAGCCGTGCGGGAAGCAAATCCTTATCTGCCGATTCTCCTGCAATCACGCGCTACAGGCTATGAGCGCGAAGCCGAATCGTTGAATCTTTCTTTCATCGCCAAGGATTCGCCGGATTTCGCGGCTCAGTTGCGGCGGTTTATGACGGAGTATTTCAGTTTCGGCGATTTTGTTTTCAGAATTCCCGGCGGCCGCGAGGTCGGGCGGGCGACGGACCTAGAAAGCCTCCGCGAGCAGTTGCAGCACGCGCCGGATGAAAGCATTCGTTATCACGCCGAGCACAACCATTTTTCAGACTGGCTGAAGGCGCGCACCGAATTTCGCCTGGCCGAAAGGATCAGACGGCTTAAAGCCTCCGATTACCCTAACGCGGAAGCTATGCGCCGTACGCTGCTTTCTGCGCTCGGCGCGTACAGGCGCTCGCAGCAGCAGGGTCTGATTACCAAATTTGACAGGAATTCCTTTGATCCGGCGATCAGTCTGGCCCGCATAGGCGGCGGTTCGCTCGGCGGCAAGGCGCGCGGCCTGGGTTTCCTGAACATGCTTATAAACGATTATGAAGTCCGCGGGCGTTTTGCGGGGGTTCATATCTCCGTTCCTCCGGCCGTTGTCATCGGTTCTGAATATTTTGATCAATTTCTCGACAGGAATGACCTGCGTAAATTCGCGCTGGAATCACGGGACGACGTCGAAATTACGAGGCGCTTCCTCAACGGCGTTTTTCCGGAGGAACCGCTGGGCGACCTGGCCGCTCTCATGAACCTGATCCGCGAACCCCTTGCGGTCCGCTCTTCAAGCGTGCTGGAGGATTCGCAATACCATCCTTTCGCGGGGGTATATCAGACATTCATGCTTCCGAACGATCACCCCGATCGTTTCGTCAGGCTGGGCCAGCTTATCGCGACAATAAAAAGGGTCTACGCCTCCACTTTTTATCAGTGCGCCAAGGATTATTTCAAGGCCGTGGAATATCAGCACGAAGAAGAAAAAATGTCGGTTATCGTGCAGAAAATGTCCGGCGCGCGCCATGGCGCGCGTTTTTATCCCGACTTTGCCGGAGTCGCAAAAT
>Ga0082212_10008076_pt1 | contig 13812 bp, 9 predicted proteins | sample TergutNt197P3_FD_71548 | JGI IMG/M metagenome (GOLD analysis project Ga0082212, IMG submission 71548) | Neocapritermes taracua P3 segment gut microbial communities from Petit-Saut dam, French Guiana - Nt197 P3 | ecosystem: Host-associated > Arthropoda: Insects > Digestive system > Gut ... | reverse complement strand
CTCAATGTCTCTTTCCATCGGCGGCTTTACAGAATCAACCGGGTCTGTTTCAGCTTCCGCATCGAATATTTCCTTTATACGCTTCAGTGCCACGCCGGTCTTGCTCATCTCCGACAGTACCCTCCCGAGCTGCCGTACAGGCCACATTAGCATCTGCGAGTAGCTTATGAAAATAAGCAGTTCGCCGAAACTGAACGAGCTTGTCGCGGCCAGATACGCCCCGGCTACTATAACGCAAAGAAGTTGAAAAGCGGCTACCGAATCGCCAATACCCCAGAAAAGGCCGAACGTCCCGCCCAGCGATTTCCATTTGTTTGTATAGTCGATATTTTTTTCATCAAACCGCTCTGTCTCGTACCGCTCCCGCCCGAACGCGCGCACTACCCTTACTCCGGTAAGGTTTTCCTGCACCCTGACCATGAGTTCTCCCTCGGCCTCGTCACAGGCGAGGAATTTGTTCGACACGCGTCTAAAAAAGAATGCCGTATAAAAAAGTATTATTGGTATAAATACCGTCACTACCATCGCCATGACAGTGTTCAACGAGAACATTATCGTCATAGCCACGGCCATGAGAATAATCGTCCGTAACACTTCTATTAGCTGCACGAATACAAAACGCCGGGTCGTTTCCACGTCTGATGTGCAGCGCTGGATTATGTCCCCGGTCAGGTTTTTTGTATGCCATTCAAACGGCAGATGCTGCGTATGCGAGAATAATCTTACGCGGAGGTTATTTATCATTCGCTCCGCGCCCTTTGCCATGTTCACGCGCGACAGGTAATTGAACAGCGCTGCTATCACTGCGCTAACCACTGCCATTATCGCGCATATCAGCAGATTCGAGCCCGGAAATCCGCTCTCGCTGAGGTATTCATACAACGTCATTATCGGCTCCGGCAGTCTTGCCGCTTCAGTGCCTATGACGGCGTCGACAGTAAAACCGACTATCAGAGGCGTAAGGAAACTCACCAGCGACGCCGCCGCGGCGGCAATTACTGATATAACGAAAAAGTGTTTGATCCTGTGTGTAAAACCCATCAACATTCGGGGTATTGTGTTTTTTTGCATTTTTTCACCATAATCAGTATTTTTTTCACTGTTTCGTATTCTGACATATCCGTGAATAAAAGGCAAGCGGGATTGTTAAAAAGTGGAGAATTCTCCAAAGAAATTTTTCCGTTTTATATTGAGAACGCTTGCAATATTTGGTATATTACCGGTTAGTAGTTTACGAATGCGAGAGGGCGACGACATGAGATCCAAAAACTGGGTGATAGGGGGCTTTGACAGAGACGCTGCGGTATCTTTTTACCGCGAGGGCCTCAATCCTCTCATTTCAGTTTTTTTGACCTCAAGGGGCATTACCGGGATCGACGAGGCGCGCGAGATAATTGGAGTACGCCCTGCCGTGGTATATGACCCGTTTCTTATGGCAGACATGGACAAGGCTGTAAACCGTATAAATGCAGCTATTGAAAACAAAGAGCGTATCGCGGTTTACGGCGACTACGACGTAGACGGTATGACCTCGTGCGCGCTGCTTGCGCAATGGCTGCGATCAAAAAATGCGGACTTTGAGATATATATCCCGGGGCGTTGTGACGAAGGGTACGGGCTCAATTGCCAGGCGCTCGATCACCTGAAATCCCGCGGAGTCGGGCTTGTAATTACAGTTGACTGCGGGATCACTGCCATCGATGAGGCTAAATACGCGGCGAGCCTCGGAATGGGGCTGATAATCACAGATCACCATGAAACGCGCGATCTGCTGCCGGAAGCCGAAGCAGTCATCGACCCGAAACGCCATGACTGCGGTTATCCGCATAAAAATCTCGCCGGAGTCGGCGTAGCTTTCAAGCTCGTCTGCGCGCTCGAGGGGGATTACGGTTCCGACGAGATGTTTTTGAAGTACGGCGACCTTGTAGCTGTCGGAACCATCGCGGACGTCATGCCCGTCGGAGGGGAGAACCGTGAGCTTATCCGGCGCGGGCTTCGCGTACTTAACTCAGACCCCCGGGTCGGTTTCCACTATCTGCTGAAAGAATTGATCGCCGAGCGCGGCAATATCAACTCCGCGGCCGTAGGGTTCGTACTCGCCCCGAGACTGAACGCGGCGGGCAGAATGAGCAAACCGGATCTGTCCGTGGACCTCTTGCTGACGAGCGACCGTTATGAAGCCGAGCGGCTCGCCGCAGAGCTCAACCGGCTCAATACAGAGCGCCGCAGGCTTGAAACAGAGATTTATGAACAGGCCGAGGCAATGCTGCCGGAATCCGGGCCTGTCGGGCCGATAGTACTTGCTAAGCGTAGATGGTATCAGGGTGTTACCGGGATCGTAGCGGCAAAAATGGCGGAGCATTATATGCTGCCGGCAATAATCATAAGCATCGGCGAAGACGGAGTCGGGCGCGGGTCGTGCCGCAGCACAGGTAAGTTCGGCATCTATGAAGCGCTGCAGTCTTGCGAGGAGTTGCTTGACAACTATGGCGGGCACGAAATGGCCGCGGGGGTCACTGTCGCGGAAAACAACATAGATGAATTGCGCCGCCGTATCACACATTTATATAACAGCAGCGTCTCCGCTTCGCCCGCCCATGCGCTCCATCTGGATTTTGAGGTGGAAAAACCGGAGTTACTGTCTATCCGCAACGTCGCCGAACTTGAGAGGATGGAACCGTTCGGCAGTGACAACCCTCCTCCATACCTTAGCATAACAGGGGCGAGGCTTACTTCCGCCCAGTCTATCGGAGCCGGACTGCATTCGCGGTTAAAAATCGAAAAGTCCGGGGTCAGCCTGGATTGTATATTCTTCTCAATGCCCGCGGAAAAGCTGGGCGTCAGCGAGGGCATGCTCGTCGATGTTGCTTTCGAGCCGCAGATAAATGAGTTTCGAGGCAGAAAAAGCGTGCAGCTCCATTTGCTTGACATACGCGTGGCTGCATCCTCGCAGTGTGGAGTTTGAAGTTTAGTACCTTACGGACAAAGAAAGCTAATAAAAAACACGAATTTCTTTGTCCGTAGTGAGGTGCTCGCCGCGTTTGCGCGGCGTGTGAGCAAGCAGTAAGTAATCTGGTTTTTTGGGTTGTGGGCGCAGCTCACATTTGGTAAACGCTGATCAAATCCCAACGCCGTCTACACTCCGGTGTTTTCTTAAGGCAGAAGCATATAGTGGAGTTTTTAACGATATATGGAAAACGCAGAGGACAGATACCGCCGGCTTGAGGCGGTCATACTAGAGAATAATCCCGGCGCTAACTTAGCGCGTATCAGGGCCGCATATGAGTACGCGCGAAAAGCGCATGATACCCAACTGCGCAAAGACGGGAGCGATTTTGTAACGCATCCGCTCGCGGCGGCCGAAATAGTGGCGGAGATTGGGCTTGACGAGGATTCATTATGCGCCGCGCTGCTCCATGACTGCATTGAAGACACCCTTGTGACTTTTGAAGATATCGAGAAGCTGTTCGGCAAGGACGTAGCCGAAATCGTCGATGGCGTCACAAAACTTTCCCGCGTCACATATACGAGCAAAGAAGAAGAGCAGATGGAAAACCTTCGGAAAATGCTCATAGCAATGGCGAAAGACATACGCGTTATCCTGATCAAAATCGCCGACAGGCTTCATAACATGCGGACTATGGAGTACGTATCGCAGGAGAAGCAGCGTGAAAAGGCTCTTGAAACAATGGAGATGTACGCCCCAATCGCGCACAGGCTGGGGATGCAGAAGATAAAGTGGGAACTTGAAGACCTTTCGATAGGGTATCTCGATCCGATAGGCTGTGAGGAGATCAGCGAGGGGCTGAAAGCCCGCAGCGCCGAAGACGAGAATTTCTGTGAGCGGATCCAGGCCAGGATCACGGAGCGGCTCGGCGAACATGGTATTACCTGCACGGTCTACGGCCGCGTCAAGCACATGTACAGTATCTACAGGAAGATGTACAGCGAGAACAAGATGCTGCCCGAAGTTCTGGACTTGTATGCGTTCCGCGTTATCGTCAGCGATATCGCGGATTGTTATAATGTCCTTGGTTATATCCATGAGATGTTCCGCCCCATACCGGGCTGTTTCAAGGACTATATCGGCACGCCAAAACCGAACATGTATCAGAGCCTGCACACAAACGTTATAGGCGGCGAAGGCATACCGTTTGAGGTGCAAATACGCACATGGGAGATGCATCAGACCGCGGAATACGGCATTGCCGCGCATTGGAAGTATAAGGAAGGCAAAGGCGGCAAGGTAGCGGATGAAGAAAAATTCGCATGGGTCAGGCGCCTTTTGGAGTCGCAGCAGGACAGTGACGCGCAGGATTTCCTGCAGGCGCTGAAAATCGACATGTTCGCCGACGAGGTCTTTGTTTTCACTCCGAGCGGCGACGTTATAAACCTGCCCGCGGGATCGACCCCGATCGACTTCGCTTACAGCATCCATTCCGAGGTCGGCAACAGGATGACCGGCGCGATCGTTAACGGGCGCATGGTCCCTTACACCCACATCCTCCGCAACGGCGATATCGTCAGGATCCTCACCTCGAAAGCGTCAAAGGGCCCCAGCCGCGATTGGCTGGAGATCATCAAGAGTCCTGAAGCGCGCAATAAAATACGCCAGTGGTTCAAGAAGGAGAAGCGCGAGGAGAACATCGTCCACGGGAAAATGGCGTTCGAGGCCGAATTGCGTCACGCGAATATCCACCCGTCCGATGTTATGTACGACGGTATGCTATCAAAAATACTCTCGCGCGCGTCCTATAATTCGCTTGACGATCTTTATGCCGCCATCGGTTATGGCGGCGTCTCCGCGCAAAAAACCGTCAACAGGATACGCGAGGACCTGCGCGCCGCAACAAAGACGAAAAAGAAAGAAGAACAGTCTCCAAAGCCCGCGAAGAAATCAGATATACGGGTAAAACCTATCCACGGCGTCATGGTCGAAGGTCTGGACAACTGTCTGGTCAAGTTTGCGCGTTGCTGCTCGCCGGTACCGGGCGACCCTGTCGTCGGGTTCATAACCAGGGGTTTCGGCGTGTCGATCCACCGTAAGGACTGCACTAACTATCTTAAACATGAAAAATCACCGGAAGAGACGGGAAGATGGGTCAGCGTTTCCTGGGCCGATACCGAAGGCCTCGCTTATTCCACGACGATCCATATAACTATTCGCGACAGGACCGGGATCGTCGTCGATATAGCGTCTATACTAAACGCGCTCAATGTCAGGATCTCGTCGTTCAGCGCGAGAGAATCAGTCAATGGCCTTGTTTTTGTTTCGGTCATCGTCGATGTAAAGAACCGCGACGAGCTCGTTTCGGCGATGGCCCGGCTGATGACTGTCTCAGGCGTCACTGACGTTCGGCGTGAATCAGGTCCGGCAGGGTCGTGAGCGAGGAGGTCATATGCGGGCAGTTATTACGCGGGTTTCATCCGCATCGGTCGAAATAGACGGCTCTGTGACGGGCAGTATCGGCCGGGGGTTTCTTGTCTTACTTGGCATAAAAACCGGCGACACGGAAGCCGGCGCCGTCAAGCTTGCTTCAAAAGTATGCAATTTGCGGGTATTCGGCGACCGGGACGGCAAAATGAATCTCGACCTCAAGGCCGCCGGCGGCGGCATTTTGGTGATTTCGCAGTTCACGCTCTACGCCGACTGTTCGAGCAGGCGCCCCGGTTTTACCGAAGCGGCCCGCCCCGATACCGCTATCCCGTTGTATGAACTGTTCATCGGGGAATGCAGGAAGGCGGGGTTCACGGTCGAAACCGGTTCTTTCGGCGCGATGATGAATGTAAGCTCCGTAAACGAAGGCCCGGTAACTATAATACTTGAGGTATGATATGGAAACCCATACGATCGAAGGAACTGTGAATGCGGTAGTTTTTTCAAACCCCGAGAACGGGTACTCTGTCCTGCGCCTTGATACGATCGACGGCGTTGTGACGGCGGCGGGCTGTGTCCCGGGAGCGCTGCCCGGGATGAGGCTCATACTTGCCGGGATTTGGACGATGCACCCTCAATACGGCGAACAGTTTAAGGTCGAATCGTTTGAAATGAAGCCGCCCGGCGGCGCGGATGAGATATACCGTTACCTCGCGTCGGGCGCAATAAAGAATATCGGGCCTGCCAAGGCGCGCGATATAATCGCTAAATTCGGAAACAACGCGCTTTCGGTTATTGAAAATGAACCTGAGAAACTCTCGGCCATCAAGGGTATCTCCCCGAAGAGCGCTAACAGGATCAGCGAAGAGTACCGCCGGCAGGAGGGGTTGCGTCATCTCATAGACTTTTTCTCCCGCTACGGGATCAAACCGCTTGTCGCGATGCGCGTATACAAGTACTATGGCGGCGATGCTCTCGATACCGTAAGGGAAAATCCGTATATTATCGCATCGGAACCCGTTGGCGCAGATTTTGCCGAGGCGGACGCGGTCGCGCTCGACCTGGGTTTTGAGAGCGACTGCCCGGAACGGGTATCTGCGGCGATCATCTTTGAGCTGACCCATAATCTGGGTAACGGGCATACATTTATTCCTCAAGACAAGCTGATCGCTGCTACCGGAATGCTGATAAGCGCGGATACGAAAATCATCGAGGAGTCTTTGGACGCCCTCTGCGAATGCGGAGACGTTATTATCGATACCGTCGCCGGCGTCCCCGGCTGTTATCTGAGCTATATGTTTGAAGCCGAGGTATATACTGCCAAGCGCTTAACTGAAATGCTGCAGCAAAAGGAATCGCCGGATGATGTGCGCGCTGTTATCCGCAACATCGAGCAAAACCATAGTATCGAGTACGCTCCGGCGCAGGTTTTATCGTTGGAGCTTGCCGCAAAAAGCAGCGTCATGGCTTTAACGGGAGGTCCCGGGACCGGGAAGACAACGACAGTCCGCGGAATTTTAATGCTGTATGACGCCATGGGGTTGAAAACTGCGCTGTGCGCCCCGACAGGGCGGGCCGCGAAACGGCTTTCCGAGGTGTGCGGCCGTGGCGCGGCGACGATACACCGTATGCTTGGAGCAAGCCCGGGCAGCGATTTTGAACTTTTGTTCGAGCATGACGAGGCTAACCCTCTTAACGCCGACGCCGTTATCGTCGATGAGTCCTCGATGATAGATATTCTGCTTATGCGCTCGCTGCTCTCGGCAATGAGGCACGGATGCCGGCTTGTTATGGTCGGAGACGCCGACCAACTTCCGCCTGTCGGACCGGGCAATGTATTTGCGGACATCATCAGGAGCGCCATGATCCCGACTGTCGCGCTGACTGATATATTCAGGCAGGCAGAAGGCAGCGGAATAGTCCGGTGCGCCCATAACGTAAATAACGGTATAATGCCCGAGTTAACGGAGAAGTTCCCCGATTTGTTTTTTATGCGGCGCCGGTCGGAAGATCAGCTTGCAGAGACCATAGCGGAACTATACGGGCGCCGCCTGCCGGAAAATATGGGCGTCGACCCGTCACAGATACAGGTTTTGTCGCCGACGCGCAAACGCGTTTCCGGCACGGTGCAGCTCAACGAAAGGCTCCGGGAGGCTGTCAACCCGCGACACGCGCTGAAAAAGGAGAAACAGTTTGGAGATTTCATCTTCAGGGTCGGCGACAAAGTGATGCAAATCCGGAATAATTATGATATAGTATGGAAAAGCCCCGACGGGCTAGCCGACGGGACGGGCGTTTATAATGGCGACGTCGGCCTTGTCAGGGATATCGATCACAGCAAGGAAACTATTACTGTAGATTTTGACGACAAACTTGTTGATTATTTGTTCGAGCAACTGCCGGAATTGGAGCCCGCGTTCGCTATGACCGTACACAAGTCCCAGGGCAGCGAATATCACACTGTGATCCTCGCAATGACTTCCGCAGCGCCGCAGTTGCTGACCCGGAGCGTACTGTACACCTCTATGACCCGCGCGAAGGAATTGCTGGTCATAGTCGGCAGTCAGGACGTCATGCGGCAAATGGTTCTCAATGACAAACGGCAGCGGCGTTACAGCGGGCTGCGCGCCCGGCTGGCGGCCGGAATGTAGAATTTATTATGAGTTTTTCTTCTTCGATTCTTGATTTACTGTTCCCGCCAAAATGCGTGTTTTGCGGAAAAGTGCTTGACCGCGGCGATGAGGACTGGTGCGGCAAATGCACCGAAACACTGCCGTATGCTTTGAACAGCGGCAGGCAGGAGGGCGACTATTTTGACTTTTGCGTCTCTCCGCTGTATTATAGGGGAGTCGTCAGAAAATCCATTCTTCGATTCAAGTTCGGCGGAGCGGCGGCTTACGCGAACGCGTACGGCAAGATGCTCGCCGATTGCATACGCGAGAACCCGGATCTTAAGTATGATATAATTTCATGGGTCCCGCTCAGCAGTAAGCGCGAACGTTCGAGAGGATATGATCAGGCCATGCTGCTCGCGCTTGCCGCAGCGCTGGAATTATCTGATACAGCCGTTGGAACGCTGAAGAAACACATCGACGTCCGCGCGCAATCAGAACTCGGCGACAGGCTCGAGCGGAGCGAGAATATCAGCGGGGCTTATACAGCAGTCGACTCTGTGCTTATTGATGGAAAATGCGTTCTGCTTATAGATGATATCATTACGACCGGCTCGACGCTCTCCGAGTGCGCAAAAACGCTTCTTGTCGCAGGCGCCGGCAGGGTCGTCTGCGCCGCGCTCGCGTGCGGGGGCTAGGGGCTAGGAGTTAGGAGTTAGGAGTTAGGAAACGAAAGATAGTTACAGGTCAGGGGGTATCCGGTAAACTGATTTTTTGCAGCGATTCTTTGTAGCGGAGCGGTGGCGACTGTAAATATAACTATTCACGGCTTTTTGAGCTGCAAAAAAGCAGTTTGCCGGATACCCCCTGACCTGTAACGAAAGATACGGAACGAAAGATACGGAATCACAATATTCGTTTGAAGATATATTACAGATTGGAATGGTAGGGAACAATGATACTTGGCAGAGATATCGGTATTGATCTCGGGACGACTTCCGTCCTTGTGTCGACCCGCGGAAAGGGCGTCATACTGCGCGAGCCCGCGGTCGTGGCTATGGATAAAAACACGGGGCGCCTCCTGAATGTCGGAATGGCGGCGCAGCGTATGCTCGGCAGGACTCCGGGCAATGTCGTCGCGATCCGCCCCATGCGGGACGGAGCAATATCAGACTATGATATGACGGAGCGCATGCTACGGGAATTTGTGCGAAAAGCGCTGTCGTTTTCGATCCTCAAACCCAGGATCATAATATCCGTCCCTTCAGGCATAACCGAGGTCGAGGAGCGCGCTGTCATCGACGCCGGCGTCGCAGCGGGCGCCCGCAAGGTGTATCTGATGGAAGCCCCTCTGGCGGCTGCGATCGGCGCCGGTCTTGATATTACCAAACCCGAAGGTCATATGGTTATCGACGCCGGGGGCGGCACGACGGATATCGCCGTTTTGTCATTGTCCGGAGTAGTCGAATCGGCCTCGCTGAAATCCGGAGGCGACGCATTCGACGAAGCGCTGATAAAGTACATCAAACGCAAGCACAATGTGCTCATCGGCGACACGACAGCCGAAGAGCTTAAGAGGAGCATTGGCTGCGTGTTCCCCCGCCCCGAATCGGTCGCGGTCGAAATCAAGGGGCGAAACCTGCTGACCGGTTTGCCCGATACCGTCGCAATAAGTTCGACCGATACGCTCGAGGCTTTTGAAGAGGTAACGGAGCGGATCGTCGAATCTGTGCATGGTATTCTTGAGAGCACGCCGCCCGAACTTGTGGCTGACGTTTCACAAAACGGTATCATTCTCACCGGCGGCAACAGCTTGCTTTGGGGTTTTGATAAACTCATAGCAAGCAGGACCAGTATCACGACGCTAACGGCGGACGACGCCGACCTTTGCGTCGCCAACGGTCTTGCCAAGGCCCTTAGCTGGGTGGGCGATATGAGCGAGGGCACCCTGAACCTCGCCCGCAGGAAGCAAATGAGAATTTAAAGCAATGGACAATGAGTGGTAAAATGCAACAATTGAGTACATTTATTGTAAGAAGGAGGGTTTCCCCGCAATGGCAAAGAAACAGTTCAAATCCGAATCAAAACGGCTGCTTGACCTGATGGTCAACTCTATCTACACCCATAAGGAGATATTTTTGCGCGAGCTGATATCAAACGCGTCCGACGCTATCGATAAGCTCTGCTATATCTCCCTGACCGACGATAAAGTCGGGATGACGCGCGATGATTTTAAAATCACCGTTGAAGCCGACAAGGAAAACAGGTCGCTCACAATAAGCGATAACGGCGTCGGCATGACGGCGGCGGAGCTGGAGTCGAACCTCGGCGTGATCGCCAGGAGCGGTTCGCTTCAGTTCAAAAAGGAGATGGATGAAAACGCGGAGGACCTCGACATCATCGGTCAGTTCGGCGTGGGTTTCTACTCGGCGTTTATGATCGCTTCGCGCGTGACCGTGATTTCGCGCGCTTACGGCGAGGACGCCGCGAATAAGTGGACGTCCGAAGGCTCCGACGGCTACTCGATAGCGGCTTGTGAAAAAGACGCGCCGGGGACCGATATCATAATCGAGGTCAAGCCCGATACCGACGATGAGAAATACGGCGAATATCTTGAGGAACACACACTCCACAACCTGATCAAAAAGTATTCGGACTATATTCGCTGGCCAATATATATGGAAGTCACTAAAAGCCGCCAGGTCGAAACCGACGAGACGGACAAAGACGGCAACAAGAAAAAAACGTGGGAAGACTATACCGAGACCGAAGTAGTCAACAGCCGAGTCCCCATCTGGCAGCGCGCGAAAAGCGAAGTTTCCGATGAAGATTGCTTCACATTTTACAAGGAGAAATTCTACGATTACACCGACCCCTCCGCTGTTATCCGCGTCTCCGCGGAAGGCTTGGTCAGCTATAACGCGATGCTGTTCATACCTTCGGTGGCGCCGTATGATTATTTTACGCGCGAGTATAAGGCGGGGCTTCAACTGTATTCGTCGGGCGTCATGATAATGGAACACTGCGCCGACCTGCTGCCTGAGCATTTCCGCTTCGTGCGCGGCGTCGTCGACTCCCCGGATTTTTCGCTGAACATCTCGCGCGAAATTCTGCAGCACGACCGCCAACTGAAAGTCATAGCCACCAATATCGAAAAAAAGGTCAAGGCTGAGCTGAAAAAGCTGCTTGAGAACGACTTTGAAAAATACGAAGGCTTTTACAAGAGTTTCGGCATACAGTTGAAGTACGGCGTGGTAAACGGCTTCGGCGCGAACCGCGACCTGCTTTCGGACCTTCTGATGTTCTACTCGTCCAAGGCTGAAAAGCTCATCCCGTTGACGGAATATGTGAAAAACATGCCGGAGGAGCAGAAATACATATATTACGCCGGCGGTGAAAACGTCGCGCTGCTGGACAAACTGCCTCAGGCGGAACAGATCCGCGAAAAGGATTATGAGATACTATATCTCACAGAAGAGATCGACGAGTTCGTGATCCGTTCGCTCAACAAGTTCGAGGAGAAAGAGTTCCGCTCGGTGAACGACGGCGACCTCGGGCTTGAGAGCGACGACGACAAAAAAGAAACGGAGCTCCGGGAGACAGAGCACAAGGACTTGCTGGAGTTCGTCAAGGAGTCGCTGGACGGTAAAATAGTGGCCGCGCGCTTTTCAAACAAGCTGAAGAGCCACCCTGTATGCCTTGCCGCGCAGGGCGAGATAAGCCTCGAAATGGAGAAGTATTTCAAGGCGATGCAGGGCCGTCAGGACGCTTTCATGGGCGACATGAAAGCTCAGCGCGTCCTCGAGCTCAATGCCGCGCACCCGTCTTTCGACGCGCTGAAAAACGCGTTTGAAAACGATAAAGAAAAAGCAGCGGGACTTGCCAAACTGCTTTACGGCCAGGCTTTACTGACAGCGGGCGTCACGCTCGACGACCCGGCGGAGTTTTCCGAACTGGTCAGCAAGTTCGCGTTTTCATAACATATGACGACACAAGAAGCCATCAAACGCATCCAGATCCTTGAGAGCGCGTTATCGGAAATCGATATAAAACTCCATCGTATGCGCGAATTGGCGATACACTCCGCGGCCGGAACAAGCACAAACGCCGGCAGGGCATACCTGGATGTAGAGTTTCAGAAACTGAAGAAAGAAATCGATGAAATCTCACGCCACGCCGAGTCAATAACGGAGGCTATGTCGTAAGATAACAACGTTACAGTTCACGGTATGTTATAAGCAGAGCAGCGAGGACGGGATGGTGGCTATTTCTGAATTCCGAAAGCAGAGGCATGGACGCCTCTGCTCGCGAGTGGAACAGGATTGTGGCTCCGAGCGGCAAGGAATGCAGAAATAGCCACCATCCCGGCTGAGCGTAAATTGCAGCATAACAACGGGTGGTATGTGTAGCAATGTATCACCCCAGCAGCACCGCTTTCGCCGGGCAGAATTCATGGCAGCAATAACACCGGATGCACTCTTTCCCGTTGACTACAGCCCTGCCATCTTGTATGGCCACGCATTTCTGCGGGCAGATACGGGCGCAGTCGCCGCAGCCGACGCATTTGTCGCTTATCGCCGGAATGGCGTCATTTTTATGCTTTGTGGCCGGCTTGAAACCTGTCCGCAACTGTTCGGGGTCGTCTCCGAGCCACGTCAGCAGTGACGGCTTGCCCGGTATAAGGCCGCGTGAAACAGACTCTTGTATTGTGTATACGCTCCCCTGCCTTAACCCCATCAGGTAGCATTGCGCTAAATCTACGGCATAAGGCGATAGCCCTCCCGCAATAACGCGCAGGTGCTTAGGGTCGCCGCTGGTCGGCCCGGCGCCTTCCATGCCCCAAATGCCGTCGAGGATACTGAAGCCGGGGCTGACCTGTTGGCATAAGTCCAGCAGCATAGACGCGAAATCTTCACGCTTTGGAAATTTCCGGTGCATATTGGGTTTGCCCATCCCCGGAATGCAGCCAAACAGGTTCTTCACGCAGCCGGTCATGCCCATAAAGCCGTGCGTTTTCGCTTTCGCGACCGATATGACCATATCCGCGTCCAGCACCGGCGTGAGCAGATCCAGTTTTTTTACTGTCCGCCCGCCGTCAACGGGCACAGCCTTGCTTGATGTGTCGTAAGACGCCGCCGCTCCGCTCCGTTCGGCTGCGTCCGCCACGCCGCATTTGCCGTAAAGCATTTTCAACAGCATTTTAGTATGCGGCCCGCCGGTCGAGTCGATGACAGACACGGACGCGCCTGCTTTCACAAACGCGGCGCAGACCGCCTCTATAACAGCGGGGTGCGTCGTCGCGGCGTCGTCCGGTTTGCGCGGCATTATGAGGTTAGGTTTGACAAGCACGCGTTTCCGCCCATCCAAAATGGCGCTTGCCCCGCCAAACGCGTCGAGGACTCTGTCAACGGCTTTCGCGGCTTGATCATACTCATCGCATCGCGCGATAAAAACGCGGGTTTCCATCAATCACTGTCCCCTTATCTCTGCTGATTTTTCATCACTGATTCTAAATCTTTGTCGCGTAAAATTCAAGCGATTTTTAAAAACAGGCTGAAATTGAGTGTCTCTAAAAACCTCCGGTTTTGTCATCCTGAGCTTGCGAAGGATCTCAACGCATTGCAGTACAAGCCCTCAGAGATTCTTCGCAAGCTCAGAATGACACTTCGTGTAGTAAGAAGAATAACGATTAATTGGCTATTTTTATCAGTTTATGGTAAAATGCTTTTGTCATAAAGATATCCCGATTCAATGGAGGTTGAAAAAAATGATCTTTGATTTTATGTCGAGAGAAATGGTCTATGTATTTATTTTCATCGCAAA
>Ga0082212_10008075_pt1 | contig 13814 bp, 11 predicted proteins | sample TergutNt197P3_FD_71548 | JGI IMG/M metagenome (GOLD analysis project Ga0082212, IMG submission 71548) | Neocapritermes taracua P3 segment gut microbial communities from Petit-Saut dam, French Guiana - Nt197 P3 | ecosystem: Host-associated > Arthropoda: Insects > Digestive system > Gut ... | reverse complement strand
CGTAACTCAGTAAGATATCCTTTGCCGAATAGGGAATGTAACGATCGAGATCGCCGCGGAAACGCAAAAGGCTGTTCCCGTTTTTATCAACCGGTATGGTGAAATTTCCCCAGCGGATACTGCTGCTTTTTGAGTCGTAGCTGATGTTCATGTCATGCCCCGAGGCAGCCAGCAAGGCAGGACCCAGCCCCGGTATGGCCTCGCCGTCAAAGCAGGTAAAAAGCCGCAGCCGTCTGATTATGTCGTCGGAATCGGGATACCCGGTAAGGCCTCCCAATACTCCGGCGGCATCCCGCAGCGCCTGAATGGGAAATACGGCGCTGTCCATGCGGTCGCCTTTTCCGCCCTTGCTGAATTGTTCCAGAAAGCCGTCAAAACCCCGTGTCTCGAAAAGTGGTACCTCCAGATCGGCGGGCCATGAGTTTACACTGCCGGACTGGCTGGAGAAGAAAACTCCCAGCACCGCCCTGCCGTATTCTTCGGCGGCAGATGCAAAGGAAGCGTCATCTTCCCTGGCGCTTAATTCCCGCAGGCTTCGTGCCATTTCCCTGAACAACCCTCCGCCTGTTCTGCGCGGTTCTCCTTCGGTGGCGGCAGCCTGGGCAATTTCCAGATTTTTTACCGCAGCGTCGATGATTTCGTCCTGCCGGGCGTTGCGATAAATCGACGGCTCCGAAAAAATAATATCGAAAGCAACGGAAGCAGCCCCGCCTATGTTCATATACTCAAGCACTTCTGCATAAGCCTTCCGCGGCCAGGGCCAGCCCCAGCCCCTCTCCCGCTGCGCCCAGTCGATGCTGTCCTGATCCACCAGGAGCACGATAATGTCGTCCGATGCCCGCAGCGAAGAGGCAAAAAACTTCACCCGCAGATCGTAGGATTTGTTTTCCAGGTACCGGAAAGCTCCGGCAAGGTGCAAAAGGCTGACTGCCGCAAACACAAAAATGATAATAATCAGCGCGGTAGCTTTTTTATTTGTTTTTTTATGCGCGTTCTTCATCCTACTGTGCAATGTATCACATTTTTGTTATGATTGCCACACGTTACTCCGTTACACCGAAACCGGTTATCTGGTAATACTGCCCCAGGACAATCCCCGCATGATTGTCGACGCCATGCTGGAAACCGGCTACAGCGAAGAATTTTGCGTTTCTCTGCATTTTGACGCGGACTTTGTCGCCCGGTTGATGGAAGCCGGGTTCCTGGTAATGTCCACCAGAGTAGACGATCTTGACAGCGGCAATAATTATATCCTTCTGCCCAAGCTGCATCTGACAAGGTCGGCGCTGTTCTTCGATAACCTGCATATAAAAGAATCCATCAAGCGGCATTTACCCCGTTACGAACTGCGCGCCGACGCCGATTTTGACCGCATTGTTGGCCGCTGCCTGGAAATTCACGGGGACGGCTGGCTGACCCCTCCCCTGGTAGAAGCGATCAGGACTATTCGCAGAGACGCATTGCACGGGCTGTATCCCATGTCGTTTGCCCTGTATCGGGATGGGGAGTTGGTTGCCGGCGAATTCGGGGTACAGGCCGGCAGGGTCTATACCTCATATTCCGGCTATTATGACGAAAGCAACGCCGGAACAGTCCAGCTTATCCTTGCCGCGCGTTTTCTGCAGGAGCATAATTATCACTTTTTTGACCTGGGTATGCCCCTGGAGTATAAAAACAAGCTGGGGGCGGTGGACATCAGCCCTGAGGAATTTGTGGCTTTTTTTCGTGCGGCTCAGGGAAAAAAGCACAATTCTTCATAAAAAACCCTAAAATCATCAAAAAATACCACAATAAATGTAAAAAAATGCCGAAAATATCACAATGAGGTAAATAATGAAGCTCAAATTCAAGTTAAGCCTTTTGGTGATTGGTATCATGACGGTCGTAGTAGGGGGAATAGCTTTACTGCTGTTAAGCGCTTCTTCCAAAAGTACTCTCGGTTTAAGTGTCGAAAGTATGCATAACCTGGCCGAAACACAAGCTGAATACTGGCGGGGTCGTGAAGAAGGCTATATGAGGGTTTTGCGAACCCTGGCGAACATCATGGCGGATTATGAAAGTATGCCGGCTGCTGAAAGACGGGACAGCTACGACAGTATGCTGGAGGGTGTGCTCATTGCCGAGCCCAATATAGTTGTCATGTATTCAATTTGGAAGCCTAACGCCATTGACGGGATGGACAGCCGGTATATTGGCCGTATCGGTTCTTCCCCTACCGGGCAATATGCCATGACCTATACCAAGGAATCGGGGGAAGTACGCGGCAGGGCCAGTACAGACATAGCAAATACCATGAACCGGCTCAACGGACCTCAGGCGCGGATTGACCGTGTTGACCACCCCGTACCCCGGACCATACGGGGACAGGACGCGCTGGCGATTATCCTGCAGGTTCCCGTTATAAACAACCGTACCGATGAAGTGGTGGGGGCTGTTGGCCTGCTTTTGAACATCGCCGCGATACAGCAAGGGGTGGACGAAGTCATACAGGGGCACGATGATATTGCCGCGATGGTGATTTATTCGGGGGACGGGACGATAATGGGACACACGTTTCCTGAACGCGTAGGCAAGAATCTGACCGAAGTAGATACGGTATACGGAAAGAGTATGCAGAGAGCCATTGATGCCGTGCGTAAGGGAGAGAAGTTTGAGGCCAGAGAATTCTCTGAAGCGCTTGATTCAAATCTGGAAATAGTGTTGATTCCCATCCCCATAGGCAACTCTGACAATGTATGGTCTGTTATGGTTACCGCAACAGAAGCGCACGTTATGAGGGAAGTACAAAAATTGACCAGAAATACCATATTGGTATCGGCAATAGCTATTTTAATGACTGCGGTAATATTATTCATTGTCTTCAGTTATATTACCAAGCCCATCGTCCTGGTAGCGGATACACTCAAGGATATTTCCGAGGGTGAAGGGGATCTTACCCGATCCATTGATTTGAATTCCAACGATGAAATCGGCAGGATGGCCAAATATTTTAACCAAACGCTGGAGAAGATAAAGAATCTGATCATCGTCATCAAAAATCAGGCAACAACGCTGTCCAATACCGGCACCGAGTTGTCCAGCAACATGGTCGAAACTGCGGCGGCTATCAACGAAATTACTGCCAATATTCAGAGCATCAAGGGACGCGTGATTAATCAGAGCGCCAGCGTTACCGAGACGAACGCGACAATGGAACAGATAACCATTAATATTGACAAGCTTGACGGGCTGGTGGAAAACCAGAGTACCAATGTTTCAATGGTCTCGTCCGCAATCGAAGAAATGGCGGCCAATATTCAGTCGGTTACTTCAACCCTCGCCAACAATGCCGCCAATGTACAAACCCTGCGGGAAGCCTCCGAGGTGGGACGCACCGGTCTGCAGGAAGTGTCAACCGACATACAGGAAATCGCCCGCGAATCCGAGGGGCTCCTGGAAATTAACTCGGTTATGGAGAACATCGCCAGCCAGACCAACCTGCTTTCAATGAATGCCGCGATTGAGGCCGCCCACGCGGGCGAGGCAGGGAAAGGCTTTGCCGTAGTCGCCGATGAAATTCGCAAGCTGGCGGAAAGTTCCGGCGAGCAGTCCAAGACTATTGGTACGGTGCTCAAAAAGATAAAGGAATCGATTGACAAGATCACCCGCTCAACCGAAAACGTTCTAACCAAGTTCGAGGCGATAGATTCAAGCGTCAAGATCGTGTCGGATCAGGAAGATCATATTCGCAATGCGATGGAAGAACAGGGCATAGGAAGCCAGCAAATCGTTAAGGGTGTTTCCGAGGTAAGTGAGATAACGCAGCAGGTAAGAAGCGGTTCCCATGAAATGCTTAATGGCAGCAAAGAAGTAATACATGAGAGCAAGAATCTTGAAAAAGTGACCCAGGAGATAACCTCAGGCATGAACGAAATGGCTTCAGGCGCAGATCAGATAAATGTAGCGGTGAACCACGTCAGCGAGATAAGCAGCAAAAACCGTGATGACATCGACACCCTGATAAAAGAAGTTTCGCGGTTTAAGGTTGAGTAGTTGGCAATCCGCTTCCATGCGGATTGCCAACTGGGAGTTCTGGTGAAGCGCTGTGCGCTTCACCTTGCAGTTTTGGACAAGTTCAAAACTGCATGAAATTCTTCCATGGAGTTTTTACATTGTAAAAACTCCAAGACAAAAAGGCTTTGCCTTTTTGTCAGAACTCCATCTAAAGCATAATTACAGCGGCATCCATGCCGCAAACCCGGTTGGTTCTCTTTTATGTCTTGCATTTTTTCGGGCTAAGGCTTTTAAAAAAAGCCCGCCCTGCAAAAATGCGGTTTTCTATTGAAGGCGTTTGGAAACTGAAGTTTCCAAACGCCTTTATGCGTTATATGCGCCCAGATCGACATCGGCGCTGTAATCGACACCTTCGACGGCGAAGCCGTGGGCTTCAAGAAAATCCTGTTTGAATCCGGCAACATCGGTTTCAGTATGAACATTGTCGTCGGTCACGCTTTTCATTTTTTCCATGACGGTTTTCTGGACATCTTCGCGCATCTCCCAGTCGTCAATGCGGATGCGGCCTTTACGGTCAACGGGTACCATTTCCGGATCTCCGCTTTCTGCGGCATAGAGCCGTTCCTGATACAGCCGGACAATCTGCTCAATGCATCCTTCGTGCAGGGACATCTCCTTCATCACCTTGAACAGGCATGATACATACAGCGGAATGATGGGGATTACTGCGCTGGAACGGGTTACCACCGCTTTGTTTACCGAGACCCATGCCCCGGCGATTTTTCCCGATTCCGCATAGATACGGCTTATTTCACCTGCAGCCCGCTCCAGGTCTTCCTTGGCTTTGCCGATGGTTCCATTTTTGTAAATAGGCCACGAGTGTTCCGGCCCAAGGTAGGTATAGGCCACAGTGCGTGTTTTGGGCGACAGGAGGCCTTCTTTTTCCAGCGCTTCCATCCAGTATTCCCAATCCTCGCCGCCCATTACTTTTACGGTATTGTAAATTTCTTCTTCCGTGGCAGGTTCCTCATGGGCGTTTTGAAAAGTTCCCTTCATCATATTGAGAGTCTTTCCCGAGAAAGGTTCCCCAACAGGCTTTATCGCCGATCTATACAAAATGCCGGTTTTGGGATCAGTCCTGACCGGAGAAGCCAGGGAATAAATGATAAGGTCGATTTTTGCGGGGATACCTGCTTCTGCTGCGGCGGCGCGGACCGTTTTCGCGGTTTCGGCTTTCATCTCGCCCAGGAAGGCGTTTCCATCGAGGGTTTTTGCAATAAGGCCCGCCTGTGCCGCCTCCCGCTCGAAGGCAAGGTTATTGTAGAAACCGGGAGTTGCGGTGTGGGTGTTTGTGGCGGGCTTTTCCCGGGACACCCCTACGGTAACCGCCCCATAGCCAAAGGCCGCAGCGATGCGGCTTGCCAGTCCGTAGCCGTTCGAGCAGCCGATAACCAGAGCCAGTTTTGGTGTTCCTCCCGCCGAACGGCCCTCAGGGCTTAGATTTTTTTTCGCGTATGCAATCTGCCGCTGTACCGAGACGGCGCATCCTTCGGGATGGCTGTTGATGCAGATGTTGTTCCGTACCATAGGTTTGATGATCATAAATAAAATCCTTCTGTGTTTATAAAACATTGTCTGGAGTTTTGCCTTCGGCAAAACTCCGACTCGTAGGAACTAACGCTCAAGCGTTAGTTCCTACGAGACACATCCATTCGGCTTCGGCGGCAAGCTCATCCCCAACATAAGCTTTGCCGGACTGCTTGATCATTTTAGCTGACACCCGCAGATTTTCAACTTCCGAACGGACTTCTTCTCCGGGCCGTACCTGCCGGCGGAATTTTACCTTGTCAACCGAGGCAAGGAAAAACAGGGCATCTTCGCCAAGTACACCAAGACTGCGAAGCCCTGCGCCGCCGGACTGTGCCATCGTTTCAATAAGGATCACTCCCGGCACTACCGGGAATCCGGGGAAATGACCCGCGAAGAAAAATTCCTTTTCGGTAAAAATATGTTTGGCGATGATTTTTTTTTCATCGGCCTCGACGATTTCGTCCACAAACAGGAACGGCTCTCTGTGCGGCAGTAATTTTTCTATTTCGTTCACACTTTCTCCTTAAAAAATATCAAGAATCAACGAATTGTGCGAATGTAAACGAATGAAGAATAAATAAGCATTAGTATTTATTCGCGTTCATTCGCGTCATTCGTTGATCTGTTATTGATCCTGTTATCCGTTATATTTCCTAAAGACCACGACGCCGTTGTGACCGCCGAAACCCAGCGATCCTGATGCGGCTCCGGTGACTTCGCCGTACTGAGCCTTGTTGGGTACATAGTCCAGATCACACTCGGGATCAGGGTTGTCCAGGTTAATCGTGGGCGGGAAAAAGCCGTCCCGGATGGCAAGCAGGCAGGCGATGGCCTCAAGACCGCCGCCCCCGGCGATACAATGGCCGGTCATGCTCTTGGTGCTGGAAATCTTCAGCCTGTAGGCATGATCCCCAAAGGCGTATTTGATCATCTTTGTTTCGGTAGGATCGTTAATCTCCGTTGAGGTGCCGTGTGCGTTGTAGTACTGGATGTCTTCCGGCTTCATCCCTGCATCGGCGATGGCTTTTTTCATGGCGTTGCCGCCGCCGACACCCGTGGGGTCAGGGGCCGTTATGTGATACGCATCGGCGGTCGCCCCGTAACCGGCAAATTCGCCGATGATCTTCGCGCCCCGTTTTTTCGCGTGTTCCTCGCTTTCGAGTACCAGCACGCCGGAGCCTTCGGCAAGTATAAATCCGTCCCGGTCGGCGTCAAAGGGGCGGGAGGCTTTTTCCGGCTCGGCGCATCGCTTGGTGGAAAGGGCCTTGAGCATCTGGAATCCGCCGATGGCAAAGGGAACAATCGTTGCTTCAGTGCCGCCGGCAATCACCACATCGCAGCGGCCTGCGCGGATTAGATCCAGCGCCTGGCCAAGAGCGTCGGTGCCGGATGCGCAGGCAGTAACCTGGGTAAAGGCCGGTCCCTTGGTTCCGAACAGCATCGAGATATTTCCCGCCGCTTCGTTGCCAATCATCATGGGAACGGTAAGAGGCAGCATCCGCTTCGGTCCGGATTCAAAGAGTTTCCTGAACGATTCACTGACAATCTCGAAGCCGCCGATTCCGTTGCCCAGCACGATACCGGTCATTTCAGGATCGCTTTTTATCAATCTTCGGCCATCAGCGCCCGCTTCGCCCAGAAGCCCCGCTTCGGTAAGGGCCTGGACGGCCGCCGCCGCGGCAAACTGGATAAAGCGGGACATTTTTCGGGCTTCTTTTTTTTCAATCCAGACAGTAGGGTCAAAATTTTTGACCTCGCCGGCAATGGTAGCATCGAAGCCGGTGGTGTCAAACAGGGTGATGGGGCCAATACCGCTTTTGCCGGCCTTGAGACCTGCGCAAAATTCTTCAACAGTATTGCCGATGGGAGAAATCGCTCCCATTCCGGTAACAACAACTTTTTTCGCCATATTATCTGCTCTCCTTGGTTAAATAGTGTCTGTCCACAAAGTTCGTCAACTTCGTTGACGCAGTTACTTTGCGGACAGCCCTTGCATTTTCTCGCCTAAAGGCTGCGAAAATGCGTTTTTCAAGGTAGTCTGTCCATAATGTGTCTACATTATGGACAGACACTAAATAAACATTCCGCCGTCAACGGTAAGAACCTGTCCGGTGATATATGCAGAATCATCCGATGCCAGAAAAAGAACGGCGGCGGCGACATCTTCTGCCGTACCCATGCGTTTAAGGGGTATCTGTTCCAGCATTTTTTCCTTTACATTATCGGGAAGCACCGATGTCATGTCGGTGGCGATAAAGCCGGGCGCGACAGCATTAACCCGTACGCCCCGGCTGGCGGTTTCCATTGCAAGACTTTTGGTCATGCCGATAAGCCCCGCCTTGCTTGAGGCATAATTCGCCTGGCCGCCGTTGCCGTGAATCCCCACCACGCTGGACATATTGATTATCGAGCCTGCCCGTTTGCGGATCATATCGCGGCCAACAGTGCGGGCAACAAGAAAAGCCGCAGTCAGGTTTATGTCCAGCACTTTTTGCCATTCTTCAAGGGACATTCTGAAAGAAAGATTGTCCTTTGTGATGCCGGCATTGTTGACCACAATGTCAAAGCCGCCGGCTTCCTTGACGGCGTTTTCAATCACCGCTTCGACTTCGCCGGTTTTGCCAAGATCGGCGCTGATCCAGTGGAGTTTGCTGCCGCGTTCCTTAAGATCAGCCGGTTCTTTGGTTCCCATACCCCAGACCTCGGCTCCTTCGGCGAGAATTCTTTCCGTAACCGCCCTGCCGATGCCCCGTGATGCGCCGGTTATTAACGCTTTTTTATTTTCCAGTCTCATTTTTCCTCCAAAGCTATGCACAAGAACTAACCGAGTTCTCTCATACGTCCAATATCTTCAATCGCACCGGTCGTACCGGCGGCAAAACAGGGAATTTCGCTGCCTGAATCTTTCCAGAGCCCTGTCAGCACTTTGCCGGGGCCGACTTCCAGACAGGCCGCGAAGCCTCCCGATGCCGCAATCGCCGTTTCTTCTTCGATCCAGCGAACCGGACTGGTGATCTGCCGCAGGGCAAGTTCTTTTGCCTCAGCGCCGGAGCCTGCCTGCCTGCCGGTAACGTTTGAATACAGGGGGATTGCGGGATCGTTAAATGTAACCGCCTCAAGGACAGGGCGGAACGCTTCGGTAACATCGTTAAGCAGCGGCGAATGGAAAGGTCCGGCGACCTGCAGGCGGATAACCCTTTTTGCCCCTGCTTCCTTGAAACGGGCTTCCGCTTCACTCAGGGCGGCGGCGGTTCCGCTGATCGCCAGTTGTTTTGGCGAATTGATATTTGCCGCATACAGATCCTTGAGGCCTGCCGCACTCCATTCGGCAATGAGCGATTCCACCTGTTCAGGCGAAAGCCCGATAACTGCCGACATACCCGGAGCGGCAGACGCATCGCCGCCGGGCATCTGGGTCTGCTCCGCAGCCCTCCGTAACCGGTCGGCGGACTGCTGCATCGCTATGCCGCGCGCCTTTACCAGCCGGAAACAATCCTCCGCACTGATGACACCGGCGCAGACCAGGGCGGCGTATTCGCCCAGGCTGAAACCAGCACAGGCGGCGGGGCTGTAACCCTTTTCGGAAAGGTAAGCAGCGGCGGCAAGGTTTGCCAGCGTTACCGCAGGCTGTGAAACATCAGTTCGCTTCAGGGCTTCGGCGTCTGAATCTCTCAAGAGTATACGTGCGTCCTGCCCAAAAACTGCCGAGGCTGTGTCGAACAGTTTTTTTACCGCCGCGCTGCCCGATTCCAAAAAATCCAAAGCCATTCCCTGATACTGGGCGCCCTGTCCGGGGAACAAATATACAACGTTATTCTTCATTACAATGCCCTTCTACCATATTATGATATTCCCGCCATAGGTAAGGCCGCCGCCAAAACCGATGGTCATAATAATGTCTCCCCTGTTAAGTTTCCCGCCCCGGTTCAACTCGTCCAGGGCGATGGGGATCGAAGCCGCCGATGTGTTGGCGTATTCTTCTATGTTGAGGAAAAACTTTTCCTCTGCAATTTTCAGCCGCCTTCTTGCCGCCTGCACAATCCTGGCGTTTGCCTGATGGGGAATTATCAGGGCGAGGTCGCCGGCGGTAATTCCCTCGGCCTGCATCAGCGCAGCGGCGGTGTCGGTGACCGCCTTTACAGCAAAATTGTACACTTCCTGGCCGTTCATTTCAACGCAGATACCGTCTTCGATGGTTTCACCCGCCTTGAACGGATTGCGCGTCCCCCCCCTGCGAAACAGCAGGCTTTCACCGCCGGAGCCGTCCGCTCCCAGTATGGTACGCACCAGACCCCGCCGTCCCGGCCCTTCACAGGGCGCAGATGTTGTTTCCACCACGACTGCGCCCGCGCCGTCTCCAAAGAGAACGGCGGTGCTGCGATCGTTCCAGTTTGTTACCCTGGTTAGTATCTCCGCCCCAATAACCAGGGCGCGTTTGCGTCCCCTGCCGAGACTGAGCAGGCCGGCGGCAGTTTCAAGGCCGTAGATAAAACCCGTGCAGCCGGCTGTTATGTCCATTGCTCCGGCTTTTTCCGCTCCCAGCCTATGCTGCACTATACAGGCAGTAGAAGGTGTACCTACAAAATCTGCCGTGGCAGTGCCCAAAACAATCATATCGATGCTTTTGGCCGCCTCTGCGGCGGCGCGATCCCGCTCCTGAACCTCCGATTCCATGTCGCCACAAAATCCCGCCGCCATTGCCAGGGCGTTTTTCGCCGCTTCCAGGGCAAGATCGCTGGTTGCCACCTCGTCATCGGCGATATGGCGGTTGCCAATCCCCGTATGGGAGCGGATCCATTCGTCGCTGGTGTCAAGCCGGGCCGCTAAATCGTCATTGCTGACCTTTCGGGGAGGCACTGCCTTGCCCGTTCCGATAATCTCTATAGCCATTGTTTCTTTTTCCATGACAAATTTTCAATATTTGTCATTCTCCTAATATAACGGATTTCCTGATTTTGTCAACTATCAAGATACTTTTTTGACCCAAAGATAAAAAAGAGGTTGCGGTGGATATTTTCAATTTATCGGCTGAATTCCCAGAATCCCCGGGATATTCCGTATGTTCTTCATAACCGGCTTAAGGTCGTCGCAACCGCCAGGCTTTAGGGTAAAAAGGTGTCTGTTACATTGTTTGCAATTGGGGGGTGCATTGCATGGATGCTTCAGTTTAAATAGCATGAAACCACTATGAAGCACTTTATGGCACGCATTTCGAACCTGATATTCGGGCTGTTCCTATATGCCCTGGGAATTGTCCTTACAATAAGGGCAAACATCGGATATTCTCCCTGGGATGTTTTTCACGCAGGGCTTTCGCTAAAAACCGGAATGAGTATTGGAACAGCTTCAATAATAACAGGAGTAGCCATTGTAGGAGTCGTTTTGGTTTTTGGAGAAAAAATCGGACTTGGAACAATATTTAACATGGTCTTAATTGGCGTGTTCATCGATTTAATTTTAATGTCGAATGTCATACCAAAACCGGAAAATCTGGTTTTTGGACTGCTCATGTTGATTGTGGGATTATTTGTCGTTTCTCTTGGTTCGTACTTTTACATAAAAACAGCGTTTGGCGCCGGTCCGAGAGACAGTTTAATGGTTGTTTTGAACAGAAAAACAAGGCTGCCGGTAGGCATTTGCCGGAGCGCGATTGAATTGGTTGTAACAATCATTGGATGGGTTTTAGGCGGAATGGTAGGTATAGGGACGGCAATTTCCGTTATTGCAATAGGCTTTTTTGTTCAATTAACATTCGCCCTTTTAAAATTTGCACCTTCCGCTGTCAATCATGAGACGCTGCGCTGTACATACACAAATATTATCAGAATTATCAGGAAGAAATAGCACAGGGGGTGACTGTCACCCTCATAATTATTTTTCATGGTGCTGAATAAAAGCTATTCTGGCTCCGTTCGGGTCTTCTATCATAGCCATAGAACCAACTGATATGGGCGTTATTTCCAGAATAACCCTGGCTCCTTTTGCCCTCGCATTCGCCAGGACTGCGTTAATATCGTCAACCTCTATCCCCGTTGAATAAGCGCCTGGCTCAAACGCCTTGTTTTCAATCAGTTCAAACATGGTTTCGCCTTTTCCCTTCATCATGGTAATTTTTGTTCCTGGAACAGGGGGAAAAAACTGGCTGTCTTGCTTAAATCCCATAACTTCGGAATAGAACTTTATTGATTCCTCCGTATCTTTTACGATGATCGTAGAATATTTTATTGTCATGGTTTCCTCCTTATTCAATTTTACAGCGGAATCACGCAAATATCAGGCACCCGCTCATTAATACAGACTAAAACGCACTAAATTGCAAAATAGTCTTGACATTTCGGCATTTTAGTGCATAATAGTCGTATGAATAGGACTCGCAAAGCGCATATTTTAAAGGATTTGGACTCGAAAATGGTCTTTCTTACCGGGCCGAGGCAGGTGGGAAAAACATGGCTCGCCAGAGATATAGCCGGGGAATTTGCCCATCCTGTGTACCTAAATTACGACAGTCAGGGCGACCGGGAAATTATCAGGAAGGAAGGCTGGCTCAGTTCAACCGATCTGCTTGTTTTTGACGAAATTCACAAAATGCCGGGCTGGAAAAACTATGTAAAAGGTGTTTTTGATACGAAGCCGGAAAAACTTAAAATACTGGTTACCGGCAGCGCCCGGCTGGAATATTTCAGGCAGACGGGGGATTCTCTTTCGGGACGTTTATTTACCCACCGGCTTTTCCCCTTTTCTGCCGGGGAGCTGAAAGCGGCGGGTGCTGCGCCGGACATTGACCGCCTTATTCTCCGGGGCGGGTTTCCCGAGCCTTTTCTGGCTGAGGACGAGACCTCCGCACGGCGATGGCGCAAACAGTACGTTGACGGGCTTATCCGCGAGGACGTTCTTGATTTTGAAAAGTTCAGCGATTTCAAGTCGCTTGCGCTGTGCCTGGAACTGCTGCGGAGCCGGGTCGGCTCTCCGGTTTCCTATGCGTCTATGGCACGGGATATCGGAATCGCCCCCAATACGGTAAAGAAATACATTCAGGTATTTGAAGAACTGTACATCGTATTCCGGGTCAGCCCTTTTTTGGGAGACGCGAAGAATGGCGAAATTGCCCGATCCCTTCTCAAGGAGCCGAAAATATACTTTTTCGACACTGCCCTTGTTGAAGGTGATGACGGAATCAAATTTGAAAACCTCGCTGCCCTGTCGTTTGCAAAAGAAGCCGCCGCCGATGAAGACATTCGGGGAAGTACCGCATCCCTGCGCTACATACGGACTAAAGACGGCAGGGAAGTCGATTTTTGCTATGTCCGGGACGGCAAGGCGCAGTACCTTGCCGAAATAAATATTTCCGATTCAAATATCAGTAAAAACCTTTACTATTTCTGCAGCCGGTACAACATACCTGGTATACAACTGGTAAAAGATTTAAAGCGGGAACGCCAGGAAGGAAACATTACCGTACGTTCCGCAGAAACATTGCTTGCGGAACTGGAATGAGCGTGGGGTGACAAGGGTGGCCATCAGGCCTCCGCTCGTTTACTTGTCTCCCATCGCAATTCGGCATAAGATAGCCTATGGATTTGCAGGTACGACAATCAATCGAAAAACTCAGCAGTAATATACGGCGGCTCATCTCTGTGGACGAAAAAAAGCTGGAATACATCATCGCCGCCTGGATCGCCGGAGGGCACGTTATTCTGGCGGACGCCCACGGCGTGGGAAAGACCTCGCTCGCGCGGGCTTTGGCCCAGTCTATCCGCTGGCGAAGCGAAGACATGGCCGTCGGGGAAGTTAACATGGAAGGCTTCAACCGCATCCAGTGTACGGTGGACCTCCTGCCCCAGGACATTCTGGGGTATAACCGCTTCATCGGCCATTCGGGGGAAATGATCTTTAACAAAGGCCCGGTGTTTGCCCACTTTGTTCTCTGCGACGAGATCAACCTCCTTACCCCCAAAACCCAGGGCAGCTTTCTACAGGTGATGGAAGAACAGAGCGTCACCATCGAGGGGAAACACTACCCCCTGTCAAATCCTTTTTTCATCATAGCCACCATGAACCTCCGGGGGGCGCATCTGTTCCCCCTGCCCATGCCTCAGCTTGATCGCTTCATGATACGACTCTCTCTGGGCTACCCGTCGGCGCTGGAAGAACGGGCTATCGTTGAAAAGCATGGGCGCATGGACGCATGGGAGGGATTCGAAAGCGTTATCGACTCGGGCGACCTTATCCGC
>Ga0082212_10008074_pt1 | contig 13815 bp, 13 predicted proteins | sample TergutNt197P3_FD_71548 | JGI IMG/M metagenome (GOLD analysis project Ga0082212, IMG submission 71548) | Neocapritermes taracua P3 segment gut microbial communities from Petit-Saut dam, French Guiana - Nt197 P3 | ecosystem: Host-associated > Arthropoda: Insects > Digestive system > Gut ... | reverse complement strand
CTGCCTTTCAGGACACAAGATCCGTCTCCTTTTGTCCCTGCCGTGTCGTCTGTCCCCTTCTTCATTTTTGCGTCATGAATTTGTTGTAAATCTCCTCGCCGACGCATTCGCGGGCATAGGCGCACCATTGGATACAGTTTTGCGCGTCGTTGTAGGCTACGAAGCCGCAATCGCATACAACGTGCGTGTCGATGCTGAATATCTCGATTTCATGCCCGCACTCCGGGCATGTTTTTTCTGAGATTGTCGGTGTGCCGCGCAGGCTGGACGCTCCCGGGCATTTGTTCAACATCGCAGTCCCTCCTTATCCTTCCTTTATCCCTTCCTTTATGCCTTCTTTATCCCTTCTTTATCCTCATGGATCGTGCCGTCCGTCCCGATTGTCACGACCTGCCAGGGGATCGTCTTGCCGCAGTTCCGGAGCGCCGTCTTGACAGCTTCCACGATTCCGCCGCAGCATGGAACCTCCATGCGGACGACCGTAACGGACTTTATATCGTTCGCGTTCAAGATGTTGGCCAGTTTTTCCGAGTAGTCGCCTTCGTCGAGCTTCGGGCAGCCGATGATTGTAATTTTGTTCCTCATGAATTCCTTATGGAAGCCGCCGTGGGCATAGGCGGTGCAGTCGGCGGCGATAAGCAGATGCGCGTTGTCGAAGAAGGCTGCGTTTGCCGGCACGAGCTTGATCTGCACCGGCCATTGGCTGAGTTGCGTTTCCGGCGGCGACCCCTGTTCCTGCTCATTTTTACAGCGGCTTTCGCGCTCGATAACCTTTGAAAGCGTACCGGGGCAGCCGCAAGGCAGGGTATCCGGTTGGCTGTTTTCTTTATTGGCTTTGACTGCGGCTTCGTTGTATTCGGCGGCCTCGCGCTCTTCAAAGGAAATCGCCTCTGTGGGGCATACGGGCAGGCAGTCCCCGAGCCCGTCACAATAGTCGTCACGCAGCAACTTTGCCTTCCCGTCAACCAAGCCGATTGCCCCTTCGTGGCAGGCTGATACGCACAAGCCGCAACCGTCGCACTTATCCTCGTCAATCTTGATTATTTTTCTTGTCATGATAATCCCTTTCTTTGTCTTGTTTCATCCTTGCTAATCCTGCTTCATCCTACCTCATCTTGCTTCGTCCTGCTTTCCCAACCTGCTTCATCCTACCTCATCTTGCTTCGTCCTGCTTTCCCATCCTGCTTTGTCCTACTTCACCCTGCTTGCTAGTCCTTATTTGTCCTGCTTCACGCTGCTTGCTTATCTTGCTTCGTCCTGCTTGTTCATCCTGCTTTGTCCTGCTTCGTACTGCTTGTCCATCCTGCTTCATCCTACCTCATCTTACTTATCCTGCTTCACAGCTTCCCCTTGTCCCACCTTGCCCCATACTGATTGTTTATCCTGCTTCCCGGTTGATTTCCTGATATAAGCATACTATGATAAAAACATGATATCGGTTGAATTTACAACGGAAGTGAAAAAAGATGAATGATTTTGTGCTGAAAAAATCCCCGCTCTTTTACGGAATCACGGATGAGGAACTCGGCTCGCTTATTAAATGCCTGGGCTGTTCGTTCAAGGCTTATAAAAAAGGCGAGAGCATATATCTCGCCGGGGATTTCGTGCGGGAAATCGGCCTTGTCGTCAGCGGCCACGTCCATATACTCAAAGATGACGTGTGGGGCAACAGCAATATACTCGCCGGCATAGCCGCAGGGGAAACCTTCGCAGAGGCTTATGTCTGCGCCGGTCCCGGCGTGTTGCCCGTGAGCGTTGTCGCGGCAGAGGATAGCGCGATACTGTTCTTTGATTTCCAGCGCGTCACGAAGTCGTGCAGCTCCGCCTGCGTTTTCCATACAAAGCTGATCCGGAACATGATAGGCGTTTTTGCGCGCAAGAACATCATGCTTGCGGACAAAATGGAGCATATTACGAAGCGCACGACAAGGGAAAAACTATTGTCGTATTTGTCGGAGCAGGCCGTGCGTGCCGGCAGCGGGAGCTTTACGATCCCGTTTGACAGGCAGCAGCTCGCCGACTATCTTTCCGTCGAGCGCAGCGGGTTGTCCGCAGAGATGTCGAGGCTGAAAACCGAAGGGATCATAGACTACAGGAAGAACCATTTTGAGCTGCTTGGGAAATAAATAAATATAGGTGGATTCTTCGGGATTTTTTTTAATACGCTGGACAGAGTAATTGTGTTAATATCGTTGTTAAAGCGATGTACACATAGACATTTATATTTTGGACAGCAGAGGAGGGATGTACCATGCTTGATAATATTCATGATTTTGTTTTTGCCGCCTTACCCTGGATCGCAATCGGTGTTGGGGCTGCTATTGCGTGTGCGAATATGGAGAAAATAGGATTGTTGTTTGAAAAATGGAGCAACAATAGCCGATAATCTCCCCCCTTCTTGCCACGATAATCTCTCCCCTTCTTGATTTTATGAAATGGGCATAATATCATTAAAGCATAATAACGGTTGGTTTTACACCGCAAGTGAAAAACCGGCGACTGATTTTTCGGCGCTGAAAAAACCGATGGGGGCATAGGCAAAAAAGAACCGCATTGAGCGGCCTTGGGGGAGGATAAGGAAGAAATGAATAGCGCCAACGACAGTATATTCCATGATATCGAGAGGTGCGGGTTGTGCGACGGGCATAAGCCGTTCCATTTTGAAATGGGCAGGCAAAAGGTCGTGTTGATATCCCTGGCGCCGTCATACGCCACCCTGCACAGGCCGCTGTACTTCATACAACTTTTCAGGAAAATATGCCTGGCGTTGTTTGGCGATGTAATGCCGTCAGAAGATTTCATCAAAGAGTTTTATGACCCTGCCGGTAATATTTACTGGACCCATTACCAAAAATGCTTCAAGCATGGCGACACGGCGCACGCCGCGAAGTGCGGGCCTTTGCTGGTCAAAGAAATAGAAACCCTGGACCCTGAGCTCATTATTGTACTGGGCCATGAAACCATTCGGCGCCTGTATGGCCATGCCGTGCAATGCGGCGCCTACGGGCACGATCTTCCTTCGGATATGCACACTTATATTAAGCAAAGAAAAGACGGCGCGCCGAGAAAGGTCTTTCTCACGGATTACCCGCAAAAGGGAAATGAAGGGTATTATGAGGAGATAAGAAAAGCGCTGAAACCATATATCGGCTGGGTCAAAACAGAATGCGAAAGCCTTGATTTTTCAAGCTCAACCTTCATGGATCTGGAATATGCGAGCATCGAGTCCCTGAATGCGCCGGAGGAGGCCGCCGCCGCGCCAATAAACCGCTTTGAGCATGAGTGGGTTAACGGCATCATCCTGCCTAATATCAGGGCGTACAACCTGATACTGCAGTCCTTTATCTTCATCGAGAGCAATATAAAGAACCTGCTGTGGAGCATCCCGGGATCGCGGGACGATATAGAGAGGATCTGGTTTTCACCTTTCAGGGAAATCTTGTTCCGCAAGTTTAACGGCGACACTGATAAGGACAAGGAACGACGGCAGGCTGTCCGCTTGCTGATGGACGATATCGACAGCCTGCAGGCCCTCCGGAACATCATCGCTCACAAAAATGGCATCATTGACGACCGGGATGAGGAGCGGAACTTGAAAGACATGAACAAGCTCAAACGCCTTAAAGGCGTATATATCTATGGCGGCAACAGCGTGTTCATTTCCCAGGAAGGGATCGAGCACATACTTGCCATCTGCAAGAAATTCAAGAGAATATATAACAACAGCTTCGTCCACAGGAAGACGTGATCGTATCGTGGCCAGCGGAAGGTGTGGCCAGCAGCTTCATCCAGCAGAGGGTGCGGCCAGCAGCTTCATCCAGAGGAGGGCGCGGCCGTGGTGGCCGTCAGCTTCAACTAGCGGAAAGCGTGACCGTGGTGGTCGTCAGCTTCAACCAGCGGAAAGCGTGACCGTGGTGTAACCCCATGGCCAGCAGAGGTTCGCCTTGGCATCGAGAGCCCGGATCCCTTCTTCTATTCCTTCCTTCTTCCCTTCCCTTCCCTTCCCTCCCCTCCCCTCCCCTCCCCTTCCCCCTCTTTTTGACCCGTTGCCATGAAATATTTGTGGGAAATCGTAAAAAATGTCCGAAAATTGCGGTTGTGTTTGATTTCAAATGCACTATAATTGAATTTTTAACCAGTTAATTCTATATTAAAGGCTATAAGGTATTATATGGGAGCAATATAGAGCAAATACAGCCAAATGCTGGCACAAAACCAACACAAATCAAACACAACCGCAATTTTCAGCCAAAAAGTTGTATAATTACAGCATGGATACATTTCTAAGCCATCAAACTGCCCTGGAGTTCCTGCGTATCAATTACGCGGAGTCATTTGGCAACGCTCAGCGCCGGGGTATGGTTGTTCTGCCTGATAGCTTGCCGGATATAAGGCGGCTAGGGCGGCCAGGGCAACTAGGGCTTTCAAGGCTTACTTCACCGCTGCATTTCATGATAGGCAATATTGGTGCACGTCGTGTGCGGCAAGCAGTGAGGCTGCATGTGTTTGCTGGGCAGACGGCGCAGAACAGCTTCTTTCGCATCGATGACGGGCTTTTCGTTAGTTCGCCCGAATTTTGTTTTCTTCAGATGGCAAGCCTGCTGCCGCTCGTCGGGCTGATTGAGCTGGGGTATGAACTTTGTGGCACGTACTCAAAACCTGGACCAAGAGATCCGAATGTGCCGGAACGAGGGTTCCATATACGCAAACCGCTGACAAACACGAAAAGGCTGGCGGCCTTTCTTGACCGTATGTCGGGCGCCAAGGGCCACCACAACGCAAGGAAAGCCCTACGCTATGTTCTGGAAGGTTCTGCATCGCCTATGGAAACGAAGCTCTCTATCATTTTGACTTTGCCCTACAAGATGGGCGGCTTTGGCTTTCCAAACCCGGAATTGAACTGGCGCGTCGCTCCTTCCAAAACAGACAAGCGGTTTTCCAACAAGGAGTCATATGTCTTAGACCTGTTTTGGCCGAGCCATGATTTTGCGATTGAATACGACAGCACCATTTTCCATACAGGGCAGAAGCAGATCTCCGATGATCTAAAGAAGAAGAACGCCCTTGCAATGATGAACATTACTGTTGTTTCCGTTACCAAACAACAACTATACGGCATGGGGGAATTCCGGAAAACGGCAGGGGTGATTGCGAAATGCCTGGGCAAGAGGTTGAGATGCGATAAGCCCGGCTTTGCTGACGTTCATAACGGGTTGCGCAGGCTGCTGCTTGATATTTAGTCGATTCGCCTGTTAGTCTTCCTGCGCCAGCGTTCCCAGTCTTCCAGCGCCAGCGTTTTAACAAGACAAAATGCACGGCTCCTCTGCCTTACAAAGGGCGTAAGACAGGAAAAACCATCCCCTTTGTCTCGGAACCATCCTCTTTGTCTCGGAACCATCCCCTTTGTCTCGGAACCGTCCCCTAATTTGTCTTATGAGATAGTGTTCGTTTTTTTACAATTAATATCCGCATTCAAAGTGGCAAAATCAATAGAATAATATCGAGGTGACGATTATGGCGAAATTCTCTTTTGCAAGCATGGCGGGATCCCGTGTCCTGGCCGATGAACAAATCGTATTGATTCATGAAAACGCATTAGCTTTGCTGAACAGCCACGGCGTGTACTTCAACCACGATGAGGCCAGGGGCTTTCTCGCGGAGGCAGGCTGTATAGTCGATGATGAATCAAAAATAGTCAGGTTCCCCCAAGAAGTGGTGAACAAGGCGATCAGGTCTGCCCCGGAAACATTCGATCTATATGACCGTGACGGGGGGCTCTATGCGGAAGTCGGCGTTAAAAACAAACCGCTTTTTTTGCCCGGCGGGAACAGCCCTGTAATACTTACACCCGAAGGTGAGTGCCGCCCGGCAACAGCAGGCGACCTCGAAAAGCTCACAAGGATCGCGGACTTCTTGCCGCAATATGATCTGTCGACCGATATGTTCACCCCGACTGATGTGCCGCCGGAGCTCGTCGACGCTGTCACTGTGTACACGATGCTGAAGAATACAAAAAAGCCATTGTCCCTCGGTTACCAGGATACGAGAACCATCTTCAGCCTTGTCTCAGCTTTGCGCGATTCGGAGGAAGAAGCAATAAACAAACCTTGCACGGTGATTGCCTCCGCTGCGTTCACGCCACTGAAATGGGAACGGGACTCCTGCCAGGCGATTATCGATGCGGCAGGGTACAAGATGCCTTTGTTTATATACGCGAGCCCGATCCTGGGCCTTGCCTCGCCGGTGACAATCGCGGGCGCGATCCTCCAGGATACAGTCGAGGCCTTGTCCGGCATCGTGCTGGCACAGGCGGTCAACCCCGGCAACCCTGTCATCTATGGCTGCTATGCGTCTTTGTTTGACATGAAAAGCATGAATACGCCGCAGGCAACGATTGAGGCCATGATGGTGTCCTGCGGACACGGTTTGATGGGTAAGTATTACGGTCTGCCGACGGCCGCTTTCGCGGGGGCTACGGATTCCAAGCAGGTCGATTGCCAGGCCGGGGCTGAAAGCTGTATGAGTATCGAATTGGCAGAGAGGTACGGGTTCGATCTTGTCATCGGCGCCGGCGCAGTAGGGACATTCGCGGAGATGAGCCTGGAAAAAGTGATCATTGACGCAGAAATCATAGGGCTATGCGCGGACATAAGGGATACTGGTTCGTATTTGGCCAGCTCGTGGGCATATGTGGAAAGCCCTGCCGGACATTACCATTCGCTTGCATATGCCCTCTGTACGCTGCCCGAAGATTACTCACGTATCAGCGAAGGCTATTATCCCGGATGCCGTTTTGCCCCCATGCTTTATGACGGGGATCCTGTCATCACAGGCGGGATAGAGCGGTACCCGCAAAAAAATGAAGGCATGGGCAGGTACGGCGTGAACGCGGGCAGCCCGCGTGCGGAAGCCGCCCAGGACTTTTTGCGCTTCCTTTTGTCAGCGGAAGGGCAGGAAAAAATGGTATGCACGGAGCAGTACTATGCTGAGAGCCAGCATTTCAACGGGTTTTATATACCTTTGAACAGGGCCGAGTTTCGGGGCATGGTCGGGCGCGACCTGGACCGAATACAAGAGTCTTTGAAAGAACGCATCCCGCCCTCCGACAGCGTGCTTGTAATTGATGAACTCGTAAATGAAGCGGAGGGGGCCGTGGACCGGATCGCGTATATCATCACAGAAAGGCCCTACTACAGGACGATCATCCGCGAGGCGGCAAAGCAGTTCTTCCTTGACGAGATCTCGGCGGAGGACGCCGCCCGGCAGATGTCGGACAAGGTCGGGCTTTACCTGAAAGAGCAGGGGTGAGCGAGGGCTGAAGAGGAAGTCAAAAACTTTCGGTGCTGGCATTGATGAAAAAATATGCCATGGCTCCTGTGCCGGATTCTGAAAAATGGAGGATGACAGAAATGGAAAATGTCATATATGCAATAATATAGCTTATGAGCGCGAACGAGATTGTTAAACATACAGATATCAAGAGCTTGATACAAAATGTAAGAGGGATGCAGGTGCTGCTCGACAGCGATGTTGCTATGCTGTATGGGTATGAAACCAAACAAATCAATCGGACAGCCAGTCGGAATAAAGATAGATTCCCGGAAATCTTCCGTTTCAAGCTAACGGAAGATGAAGCTGCAAACTTGAAGTGCCAAAATGGCACCTCAAGTGATGGATTGCACGGTGGACGCCGATACCTGCCTTATGTCTATTCGGAACAAGGCATCGCCATGCTATCAGGATTGTTAAAGAGCGATACTGCGGTTCAAGTGTCTATTGGCATTATGCAGGCCTTTGTTGAAATGCGCCGGTTTATTTCAGCATACGGGAAAGCGTTTGAGCGGTAGGTTTGGCTTTTAACGTTTGAATAAAGCCGTTAAAGAGTTTTGACCATTTGGCTAATGGAAGGGAGATCATTATGAAACGCAGCCACGCTACGCTGCCCTTTATTATTGCTATATCCGTTGCGCTCACTTCGCTTTTGTTTGCGGCGTGCGGGGCCGGGGGGCGGGGCGATGGCGGAGGACCGTCAGGCGCGGTGGCGCCGGCGTCACCTGGTGCGTCATCTGATGCGACTGCGGGCGGGCTCACGATGTCCGTGTACTTGTGGCATGACGAGCATTTGAAAGACGCCGCCAAGCTGTATGAAGAAAAGACCGGGATAAAAGTAAACATCGAGAATAATTTTTTTAGCCTGATTGGGACTCCACGGAGTACTGGCTGGATCCATATCCGGACACGGACATTTACACTGAATTGGCTTTGACATCGCTCATGACCAGGAGCGGCGCTGATATCTATGACGTCACATGGCTGGATTCCGGGCAACTGGGCAGGAACGGATTGCTGGCGGACATGGGCGCATGGTTGGAAAACGACGCGGAATTGGGCGGCGACATTGTTTTCCGCGATATCCTGCTAAGCGGAATAACCGAAAAAGGCGTTTTCTCGGCCCCTATCGATTTCTACCTGAGGAAATTGTTTGTCCCCCAGGCAGGCGAACTAAGCGGTGAACTGCCCGTAGAGAACAAGCGAATGACGTGGCGGGAGTTTTTCGACAAGGCTGACGGGCTGGATCATCAGCGGGGCCGGTATTATGGGCTTTTTGATATCCAGGTATTTATGGAACGCTTCGTTTCCAGGTTGTCGGACTTTATTGACGAAACCGGGAACACGGAGAACCTTAACTCCGGGGAGATGGTTTCACTGCTGGAAGAATGCAGGGACTGGCGCGATATGGGGCTGTGCGCGGACTCAAGGGACCATAAGGCATACTACGAGGAGTCATGTCTGTATGGCGCGGTCTCGCTGTCCGACTACAAGATCGCGGAGATGCTTTGTACGCTGCCTGAAGATTGTAAAACCGAATACTATATTGCCGCCCCTATGCCATATGACGGCGACCCTGTCGGTACAGCCGGGAACGGGCGCTATCCGGAGCTGGAGACTTTTCAAGGTGTAGCGCATTACGGCGTGAACGCGGGCAGCCCGCGCGCTGAAGCCGCCCAGGACTTTTTGAGGTTCCTTTTATCGGAGGAAGCGCAGGAAAAAATGCTTGGCAGCAGCGTGCATATCGGCGCCTACGGTTTTCGCCTCCCTGTAAACAGGGCAGTTTTCCGAGGCATGGTAGAACGCGATTTGGAGCGCATACAGGGTTCTGCGGGTACGGTAGGGCTGGATTTCCCCGGTCTTATAGGAGAGGCGGAGGGAACCGTGGATCAGATCGCTTACATTGTGATAGAAAAGCCCTACTACAGGACCATTATCCGCAGTGTGGCAAAGGATTTCTTCCTTGACGGGATCTCGGTGGAGGAAGCCGCCCGGCAGATGTCGGACAAGGTCGGGCTTTACCTGAAAGAGCAGGGGTGAGCGAGGGAACGAGGACAGTTCGAAAGAGCGCAGGATGCAGGACCCGTCTTCTATTACTTCTTGTCTTTGCTCCCGCGGCGAATGCCGGGGGCGCCGGGTTTCCGTTCCAGCCCCAACAGCTGGCGCACACGCTTTTGCGTATGCCGTTCTATGGCAACCAGCCGCTCCTCCGCCCAGTTGATGGACGGATGCCGCTCGAACGTAAAGCCAATCAACCGGCGCAACTGCTGCGCCTGGGTTTTGCCCATGACCTCGGCGCAAATATCTTCAAACTGCACGCCTGGATAGGCAGGCAAACGGGTTTTGGCATATTCGTCCAGGTTTCGGATGTCATCCGGCATGGCATAGTTGAACAGCGAAAGCCCGTGGTCAAACGAAGGCGCAGGGGCAATCAGCGCGCCGGAATGGTTGTCCCGAAGCACGCCGAAGTTGCCGAAGTGCCTGTCCTCATTGTATATCACGGCGTCGAATACCAGCATGCTGCGCACCGCTTCAAGAAAATCGTCGCCGATTTCCGAACAGTATTCCAATACTGCCCTTAAGCCCCCTGATTTGACGATGCGCCCGATGGGGATGAACGCGGTGTCAATATCGCAGAACAGCCTGCACTTTGAAGCCAGGATGCCTTTCCAGTTTTCCATTTCATAATGTACGGCGTCGATTCCCATCGCGCGCGCGACCTGGCAGGCGTAATACTCGCTGTACGGCTCGTTTCCCGAATTGGCAGCGCCGGAAGAGCCGCCCTTGTAGAGATAGATGCCGTCGCCTTCAATCAGCCGCCATGCTTTTGGCAGCATGCCGTTTGTGGTCAGTTCAGGCGAGGTTGTAAATGCTTCATGGCTTTGGTCTATGCCGGTATACGCTACAAGGGACAGGATTTCCGAAAAGCGGTTCTCATACAGGTTGTATTGCCCGAATGTGCCGGTAAAACCTTTTGGGACGACCCAAAAGCTGTCGTTCAGGGACAACCCCTTGCAAACGTCAATGATCCCTTTTGTATCGCTCTGTGACAGATTCAGTGTTTTCAGGATTTCCTCTACGAAGGTACGGTTTTTCGGAATCACACGGTTTCGCAGCCACTTCAATACGCCTTCGCCGGACAAGTCCAACCCGAGCGGAAGCAAGTGTTTTTGTTCTTCGTTGATGTCGGCAACATGTGCGGTCAATCCCTCGATACCCCCTTCTTCAAGAGAAAAGGTGAGCAGCACCGTGTCATAAAGCCGTATTTCATATGTATCCCCCAAATCCGTGGATTCCTCTTCCGGCGGCGGCGACAGTTCTATAGTGAGGCCCAGGGCGGCTGCTATTCGCAGGATAAAGTCCAAAGACGGGCTGTGGCCGCCGTTTTCCAAGCGGGAGATATTTGAGCGGTGTGTGCCTACAAGCTCTGCAAGCTGTGCCTGGGTCATGCCTTTGGCGACCCGCGCCGCTGCAATTTTTTGTATAATATCTTGCCGCCAGCTTTTCATTTCGTTGTTTGTCATCATAATGCCCCCGCGTCTATTATGCTTATATGGTAACATATACGACAACATTTTTCAAGAGAATGCAGAATCATGCGGCGCATTGATACAAATATGAAACATTGAGGGCAAAAGACTCTTGACATTTGTGCCAAATGGACCGTCCCCTTGGCGCGTCAGATTTTGTTCAGGAACACAAAAAGAACCGTCCCCGTTGTGTTTTATTTCCGCAAGCCGAAATTTATGTTCTTCGAAGCCACTTGTTGATTTTGCGTTTTGCGGCTTCGCGGGTGCGCAGCTCGGGCGGGATCTCGTCCCATACTGTGTTGCAGAAGGCTTGCATGCCCGCTACGATCGGGTATTCCATGCTGGCGGCGGAGGTGTCTTTTTCGAGCCAGGTGATGGCGGTTTCGTTGCCCCATACGCCTGTCTGGAGCGAGATTTCGTCAAACTGGCTTTCGTCCAGAAAGCAGGCTTCGTAATTGCCGCGTGTCTTCAGCAGCGTCTGTATTGTTTTGAGCTGCTGGATCAAGTCGGGCGTGGGCATCCATACTTTGCGCCCCAGCATTGCCGAAAGCGCGTGGGCCTGGTGGCGCTGCATTGAAAACGCGGCGTCGATGGCGGTCGCGCAGAAGATATGGCGCACGCGCGTGTTTTCGTCGAAGAATGACGGATCCAGGAGGATTGCCTGGTATTCCCGCTTGAGCAGCGACAGCTCGTCCTCGCTTATGGCGAAGGCGTCCGCGAATTCCTCCGGGGGCATGATGCCAAAGTGCGGGAATCTGGTAATGATGTGACATGGATGGTCTTTGTATATGCGCGCATGGCCCAGGTAACCGCTCGGGGCGCCGAAAAAGTCGTAACGCATCAGCGGCTGGGAAATGTCCAGGTATTCCTGGATATGTTTGTGTATGCCGTCTACCGATTCCTTGTCGCTGTATATGTCTATGGAAGTGTTGTCGAAATCCCAAAGCTTCTCCCTTATTACCTTGAGAGCGATCTTCTTCCCCATGATCCCCAGTATTTTTTCCTTGCATGGCTTGAAAACGTCGTAGTATTGAGTGGTAATGTAACCTTTTAAATGGGCGTACAGTTTCGTTTTGTGATAATAGAGGATGTCGGCTGCTACGTTGTCGCTGCGTATTGCCACCGACAGCCTGTGGCCTGCCTCGAACAGCTTCATCAGTTTGTGCATGAACAGTTTTCCGAAGTTTTCGTCGGAAAGGTAAATGAACTGGCCTTCCGTGAAAACAAGGTAGAACCGCTGCGGCTCGTCCTGCGCGCTTATCAGGTCGAGAAATCCAAGCAGGCCCAGACGGACATTTTCTATTCCCTGCGGCTCGGCAGGCAGCGCATCCTCCACGTACTTCAAACGGCTCAGGCGGATATCCCGTATCTTTTGGTATTCCTGGCTGCCCTGGCCTTTTTCGGTCAAAAAATCTTCTAAAAGCCTTTGCTTCTCTTCCTGCGTGTCACAGGGCAAAGCCGGGTACCAGATTTTGAGAAGCCTTTCAAGAGCAGGGGGGTCTATTACCGCATCTCTTTGCAAAAATATCCCGGCGATGGTTTTTACCTGGTGGCGCCCCGGCATGAGGCGCCGTTTTCCGGATCGCCAGCGGCTGACGAGTGTGTGGTCGAAACCGGCCGACAGGAAATATTTTGGAAAAATATTCAACAAATCCATTACAAAAGCAAAATTGGTCATTCAAAAACCCTCCAGTTATCAGGCACATAAACAGAGTAATGTGACGGTATTTTCACCATGATTGCGACATCGGCTAGAAATGCTTTCATAGTGTGGTTCTGTTATAAAAAACCGTCAAAATACATCTGTCCTGTGACTGTTTTCGCCTGTATTTACAGGGCTACACTTCTTTTTGAAGTATGCTACTATCACATTTAGGGGCAACTCCAGCATGATAATCATACCATAGTCCTGCCTAGATTGGAAGTTTATTTATATAAACATGTGACGGATATTTTTGCAGTCGAATGCTGCCGACGGCAGGCTGAAGTGATAGTGGGGAGCATGATTTGGAAAGCAGCCGAATGCTGCCGACGGCAGGCTGAATGATAGTGGGGAGTACGGCTTATAACAGCAGATGAATGCTATCGGCGCCAAGCTGAATGATGGCGGGGAGCATGGTTTGGGAAAGCAGTTGAATGCTGCCTGCGACAGGCTGAATAGTGACGGGGAGACGGGGAGCATGATTTGGAAAGCAGGTCAAATAGCGAAACGAGGTGCGTGAAATGAGAAGAGGACGAAAAGGGGCTGCGGGGATCCTGTGCCTTATACCAGCTTTGGTTTTTCTGCTGGGCACGCCGCTCGGCATCGTTTCTGCCGATACGGAAGTAGCCGGGCAGAGGGCGCCAGCGGGAGCGGCACAGGAAAAAGCGGAGGCAGGTCCTGCGGGAGCGGCACAGAAAAAAACGGAAGCAGGCGCTGCGAAAGCGGCACAGGAAAAAGCGGAAGCAGGCGCTGCGGGAGCGGCACAGAAAAAAACGGAAGCAGGTGCTGCGGGAGCGGCACAGGCCATGGCTGGCGAAGAGCCTGCGGGAGCGGCAAAGGATACAGGTGAAGCCGGTTTAAAAGAAACGGTAACGGAAACAGATGAGGCTGGACTCACGGAAGCGGCGCAGGCCTTGACTGGGGAAGGGCCTGCGGAGGCGGCACAGGATGCAGCGGGTGCAGAACCTGCGGAGGCGGCACAGGCCTTTGCGGGCGAAGAGCTTGCTGTACCGGCACAGGAAATAGATGAGGAAGGGCTTAATGAAGCAGCGCAGGCCAAAGCCGGGGAAGGGCCCGCGCAGGCAGGGATCGAGCCGGCTTTGGGATCCGTGAGAGGGTCGGGATTGCTTACGGAACTTTGGGGCGCCCAGTTTGGTGAAACCGTAACAATCGACCAAGGCGACTGGTTCGTGATCAAAAAGCAGACTGTAGACGGCGTAAACTGCGTCCTGCTGTTGAAAAAAGGGGGCTCGT
>Ga0082212_10008073_pt1 | contig 13815 bp, 4 predicted proteins | sample TergutNt197P3_FD_71548 | JGI IMG/M metagenome (GOLD analysis project Ga0082212, IMG submission 71548) | Neocapritermes taracua P3 segment gut microbial communities from Petit-Saut dam, French Guiana - Nt197 P3 | ecosystem: Host-associated > Arthropoda: Insects > Digestive system > Gut ... | reverse complement strand
TGCATTGATAAGGCGGGAAGTATTACACGCAGATGAAACGACCCTTCAGGTATTGAAAGAGCCGGGGCGTTCGCCGGAAACGAAATCGTACATGTGGCTATACCGCACAGGCAGGGACGGGCCGCCGATAATATTGTATGACTATCAGGAGACGCGGTCAGGGGAGCATCCCAGGAAGTTTCTTTCTGGATTCAGTGGATACCTGCATGTTGACGGGTATTCCGGCTATGAAGGGTTGGAGAGGTCTGAAAAAGCCGGCGAGTCGCCGTCGGTAAAGCTGTGTGGTTGCTGGAGTCATCTAAGGCGTAAGGCTGATGAGGCGCTTAAAGGGCTGCCGTCGAACAAACGTAAAGGCTGCCGCGCGAAAGAACTTCTGGATCGCATAAACCAACTGTTTTTAATAGAGCGCGGGCTGAGCAAATGTGAGTCGGAAGAAAGACATACGGAACGTCAGAAAAAGAGCCGTCCGATAGTTGAAAATTTGCGCTCGTGGCTTTTGGGCATCAAGGATGAGGTTTTGCCCAAAAGTCTGCTTGGTACTGCGGTTACATATGGACTTAACCAATGGGAAAAGCTGACGCGCTTTCTTGAAGATGGAAGGATTGATCTGAGCAATAATAAAGCCGAACAAAATATCAGACCATTTGTGATCGGCCGCAAGAACTTCTTATTCTGTAACACGCCGGGCGGAGCAAGAGCCAGCGCCGTTATTTACAGCCTTATTGAAACGGCTAAGGCAAACGGTCTAAACCCGTATGCCTACCTAACACACCTTTTTGAACGACTCCCGAATATAGATACGGCGGACATGGCGTCAATTGAATCTCTGCTCCCCTGGAACGTCGAACCGCCGAAATAAAATCCGCCGGAAACCAGCCGCCTGGACGACGTGGTGATAAAACGACGCTTACAATTAATTGCGCATAGCTTTCGAACTGGCAAAAAATAGTTTTTAAATAAGTGTATTATGCACAGATTTTTAGCTGCGTGAAAACCTACCCGATTCCCCGCCCCGTTGCTCGTCTCTGCGCGCACAGGAAATTTGAAGGTAAACGGATAAAACGACGCTTACGAATCGGCATGAAATATCCGGGCTAGTATTCAAGAAAAAAATGTGGCGTTTACATCAATGTAAACGCCACATGGTTTGCTTATTTACCGGTTATGTCCGGATGACTGTCTTCCGCTGCTTCCTAGAAGCGGAGGGCAAGTCTGGCCTGGAATGTCCGGTGGCCGACCTTGCCGGGCAGATTGCCTAAAGTTACATTACCGGAGGAATTCAACCCCAGATTGCCGGGAGCGGAAGCGGTTACAACACGTCCGCCGTACAGATACCGCTGATTCCCCGCGGCGGTGCCGGTCAACTCCGCGTGATTGAGTATGTTCGCCGCGTCAATGCGGAGTTCCAATCGCTTACCTTCCATGAATTCAACCGATTTTTGCAGGTTCGCGTCAAGGGTGAATTGTCCCGGATTGGTGATGCTGTTGGCTCTGAAATTCCCAGCGGTGAGCGGGTTGTAGTTCAGGTCTTTGTCGCCGCCGGTGGCGTTGCGAAATACGATAACCGGAGTGTCCTTTTTGTAGAGAAATCCATCCGCACCCAGGGTGTCCTCCGTATACAACAGCGCCCAGGGAGCCTGGGTTACCGGGTCAAGAGGACGGCCTTCCTTTATCGCCCTGGAGGGATCCGCAACCGCAATCGCGCGTGTAGTGCCGCGCACCGTGTTATTGCCGGAATCATAGCAATGATTGGCGTAAAGGATTTGGTCCATGGCGTTGGGGTTTGTGTTGCAGACGCCGGGATCCATTACCCTGGTCCATTTGCCGTCGCCGAAGTATCGGCCTCCGGCAAAACGACCATCATCAGTCCAAATAGCTTCCGCTTTCCCAGCCTTGTTGTCCCACAGATCGGGACGTACAAGAATGGGCCAGCTGTTGTTGCCCCACCGCGTGTTGGCTCCGGTTATGGATGTAGGCGATCCGCTGCGCATGGCTGTTACCCAGCCGATCTGCCAGCCTTCGATCGCTTTCTTTACCGCGCCGGAAGCTCCACGGAAGAATATCCCCCGCGATCCGAAAGGCAGCTCGTAGTTTCCGAAGATGTTCAGCGTATGCGAACGGTGCGAACCCGTCAGGTTGTAGTCGCGCTCCCCGAGATAGTTCGTCCAGCCGCTGTTGCTCAGTGCGCGGCTCCAGGTCCAGGTGGCCTGGAAGTTCAAACCATGAGTCGGACGCAGGGTTACCTGTGTCTGCATCGAATGGTAGTTTGACTTGACTCCCGTGTTTGTTTGCAAATTGGCGGTACCGTGCTGCGGATTGGCGCGCAGGAAGTTCAAGGGAGTGTGGTACTCGCAAGGGTTGACGGGGTCTCCTGCTCCAGGTTTTCCGTCCACCGGGTAGTTGTAGTGTTTCAGGCGACGCTGTTCAGGCAGGCAGCCGTTTCGGAAAAGCATTGCGCCTTCGCCGAGTAATGGATTAGGAGTGTAGCCGCCATTGCCGACCAAAACGTTCGCAATTGCAAGGTAATCCCTTGAGGTAAGGTTGGCTCCACCGCCGTTTTGGTTGCGGAGCTGATCCGAACCGCTTAACGTGGCCCCCTGCGTTCGCATCGTCGCGTTGTACATCCCCAATGGAATCAGACTGTTGATTAAAGGGCTCTGATACGAGTTGTCTCTGCGGATTTTTTCAAACTCATCGGCCAGGCCGGTGTTGACAAAATCAGTCTGGTTTACGTTGATGGTGCCGGTCTGATTCCGGCCCAGGGTGCCGATGTAACGGACATCAAGCGTCAGCGCGCGCCCGATATTACGGGTCAGCGACGCGTTGATGCTATGCGTCATCGCGTTTGAGAGATTTTCGTCGATCGCCATCGCGGTGCCGCTGAAATACCCTGTCGTCAATGGTTTCAAAGGTTGCCTGCCGCCCCGGGGCCTCATTGGCAGAGGGCAGTCCGCTCTGGTACATGAAAGATCTTCAAGATCCATATAGTGCAAGGTGGATCCGGAATTGTCGCGGTTATGGCTGGGATCAATGACCTCGCCGCTGAATGATACGCCCATGGTGGGCTGCGCGGCCGAAACGTTCGCGATCCAGCCGTTAAAGGTATCCTGACTGCCGAGCGAGGCATAGCTGATAGACCAGCCCCCGCGCAGAGTCGTCATGCCTCGGCCAAACCAGGGCAGCTGCCAGGCAAAGCCGATATGAGGAGCGAAATTGTTCAAATCCCTGTTCCATGCCATCCTGTCAGGATCAGGCGACCCGGGGCCGATATACTGATACCGGGTTTCCATGGGAAGAAGATCCGCGCCGCCGCCGAGGAGATCGCCGAACGAAATACTTTCGTAGCCGGAGCGAAGGCTTCTCTCGTGCATAAACCGGTTAGCATCGTCAAGCGGATTCGAGGCGCCGTAAATATTACTGCTGCCGCCTACCAAACCAAGGGTTCTTCCGTCCTTCGCGTAAGGAACGCCGTAATATTCCCAGCGTACGCCGAGGTTCAGCGTCAGACTGCTGTTTACTCTCCAGTCATCCTTGAAGAAGAAGCTGAGTTCCTGGTTGACAGTGTCGTTGCTGAACGATAGTTCATTCGGGTCGGTTGAGTTGTTCCATCTCGCCCCATAGGGATACAGGTTTTTGTCATTATCGGGAACCATGAAAAAGAATTGGGACACAGCCGCCGTCGATCCCGCAAAATACGACATCATTTGATAGGGGGTCGTAAACAGGCCCGCCGTGCCATTGGTTCCAGCGACAGTGCAGTCAGTTGAGTGGCAGTCACGGCTGGAATTGGCCCTTCTGGTAAGATTCGTCCAGTTTTCTCCGGCCAGGGTTAGAGGGTGTTGACCAAGCATGCCCTGGCGGCGGTCGGTCGTACCTCCGTTAGCTCCGCCGAAAGCCACTGGCCATCCCGAAACGGAACCAAAGGCGCCGAAACTCATGGCTCTGCCAAAGGCCAGAGATCCGTCTATTTCCTGAACTGAATTCTGGCGGCGGTATTCAACGCCGCCCTTGAAGGAATGAGCTCCCTTCATCCAGGTAACGGTGTCGCCAAAAGACCAGCGGGCGTCATCTCTGCCCTGCGAAGCCGAAATATTGCCACGGCTGCCGACAGGGTGGCTTTCCCAGTTATAGGTCTGGGAATCGGTATGGAAATCCATACTGCCTTCTCCAATGCCGACGAGCGCCATCATATTCTGGGTTTGCGACTTGGGCATCAGATATTCCAATGTATCCCTCAAGCCGGGGCTGTAGTTTATCGCGGACCTGGTCCATATACTTGCCGTTTGGTAGCCGAAACGGAATTCGTTCAGCACCGTCGGACGAATCGTTGACGTCAGTGAGCTGATGAAAGTACGCGGAGCTCTGGTGATCAAGCCACCCTCCCCGCCGTACTCCGCGGGCCATATGGCTTCATGTTCGTCTGTTGCGAAATTTTCATGAGTGTAGGTTCCGCTCAACCTGTGGTTGCTGTTGATATTGTGGTCGACTTTGAAAGTAATCGACTTGCGGTTTGGATCACCTCCGGTGCCATAAATCGTACCTTCCCGGCCGCCGATCCCCCCGCGCGTCCAGCGGTGTGACGCGATATTCAGGCCGTCGCCGTTACCGCTGAAGTAGTTTACAGGAGGCATCATAACATTGCTGCCGTCTTCTAAATCATAGGTGAAACGGTTTACAAAGCCGGTGGGATCGAAAGCGCTGCGATAAGCCCTTCCTGCCCGGCCATCATAACCCACACCCCATGGCCTCTGATCCCACATTTCGGAGACACCGTAGTTTGCGGGATTATTCGGATTACCGGGGTTCGGATTCCATAAGCTGCTTGCGGCAAACGCGGCGCAGGGATTCAAAGGATCTCTCACATCCTGGTCGATTAGCCGTTTAGCGTCACTCGTCAGCGGGCCGAATACGCTTTCATATTGCAACAAACCTTCGGTCGGGCGTAGCCCGGGTCCCAGGTTGGCGGCAAGATAATGGGATGGATGCGCCTCGGCATAACCAAATGATTGCCCCGCCGTAGCGCCGGTTGTGCTCAGGAAAGTGGCGCCGGAATTACGGTCGAGGATATTTCCCGCCAAATCCACGCTGGGCATTGAGTTGCTGTCGCCGCCGACATTCATGGAATTGTTAACCGTGGCGGGGCCGGGGGTAGCGCCGCCTATGTAGCGGTAAATACCTACCCTGGCGCAATTTGACATCGCTCTAGCGGTATAATCCAGCTTGACCCTGGAAAGCTGGTGTTCCCAGGTAACGAAAAAGAAGGTCTTGTTCTTGATGACCGGACCGCTGGCCGTCAGCATGTAGTTGTTAAGGTTACGCCATGGAGGGCCGATATTTCCGTTTTTCGTTGAAAAATCTTTTGCGTCAAGGGCGGTATTCTGGTTGTTCCAGACCGCGGATCCGTGAAAAGCGTTGGAACCGGACCTGGTGGTCATCTGTACCTGCCCTGCGCCGCGTCCCATTTCCGCGTCAACCGGCGACAGTACCATTTTGAATTCGGCAACCATTTCCGAGTTGATGCTTGTAGATGCGTTGATGCCGGTGTTCATGCTGACTTCGCTGACCGTCATACCGTCGCGCTGAATATTGACGTTTGAGGCCGCCACGCCGGCGAAGGTCTGCGCGCCGGGGTTCAGGGACTGGTCGCTGGTAGGCGTTACGCCGCCCATCAGGTTGACCAGGTCCATGATGTTGGTGGTGAGCATCGGAACCGCCGCCAGGATTTCTTCCTGCAGCAAGGTTCCGGTCGAAGCGCCGGCTTCCAGTATCACGCTTTCAGTCACTCCGGTAACATCTACCGATGTTACGCTTCCGGCAACCGCCAGACTGATATTCAGGGTGGATTGGGAACCCACGCTAAGTCTCAGGTTGGAACTGGTGAAGCGCGAAAAACCCGGGGCTTCCGCCGTAATCTGATACGTGCCTACCGGCAGACTGGGAAAGGTGTACTGTCCCCTGTCACTTGTTGTCGTTCTTGTTTCCACGCCGGTATCGACGTTACGGGCGACAACGCTCACTCCGGACACGACACCGCCCGAAGAATCAGCCGCCGTTCCGGCCAAAGATACGCCGGCGCCTTGTCCGAATGTCGTCGCGGGCAGAAACACAAGCAACAGGAGCGCAGTCAGACACGCCGCTATTCTATGTTTTTTGTTGAACATTTATACACTACCTCAAAAGATAAAAAGTCCTTCTACCGGCCAAGAACGGGAGAAGAAACCGGAACCGCCAAACGAGGCGGTCATGAAACATTAACGTGGCAACCTTAAAATCAAGTTGCCGGCGGGATAAAACACCTTCGAGGCCCTTCTTCCTCAAAAACGACTTCATCCTGCTGTTTTATGTGATGTAACTGTTTACATCGTCGGTTACATTAACACAGTGCTTTTCGATTAACCAAGCATTTTTGTTTTGAATCTGTTAGGGCTTTTGCAAACAGTTGACAAAACAAATCCGCAAAAACCTCGTAAATAGCTAAGTGTAAATTAATCCAAGTCATACGGCCGTTGAAAAGTAACCGGCGATGTAAAAAGTTACATATGCCGTAACTGCCTTGTTTTCACATCATTCCTGCATGTTTTGCCTTCGGGGTACCGGCGTCTTCGCCGGTGCGGGTGCTTGCGACAAATACCGAATTTCGAATTTACACAAGCAGCCGGCGCTTATATCAGCATGATTTTTGAATTGACGCATATCCCGCCGGCGAGGACAGCGGCGTTTCCATGTCAACTGCTGAAACATTTACTTCGAGTGCCGGGGGCAATGAAGCGAAAATACCGCGTATTCAACCGTATGTTATAATTATATGATTTAAGGAAATGCTGATTAATTGTCTGCGCGGGATGAAGCGCAAGGCGCACGGAGCGCAGGAACCGAGGCATATATGGAAATATGTTGAGGTTACGAGCACCGCGCAACGCGGCGATTCGCCCGCATAGGCAATTAATCAGCGTTTCCTTAAGCAAACAACCCGTGCTTTGTGCCGGTTAATAATAATGGGAGCATGAATAAATATGCCGATGAACACACCGATGCATCGTGTCAAGTACACGAACCTTACGAAAGATCAGATAGCACAAAAACTCAAAGCCGCGGATTCCGGCCCTAAATCCGTATCTGAATTGTCGGACGTTCTTTCCAGCAAGTCTTTCAGAATAGTAACGAATAAAAACCTTGCGCTGGATTATCGGTTTGAGGGCAAAAACCGGTTGACGCTCTCTGAAAACGGCGGCGCGCGAATCCAGGCGGGTTACGGCGCCCTGTCCATAAGGCAGGGGGTTGTTTTCTCGCATATTATTCCCGGAGCGCAGAAGGGCTACAACGTGTTTGTGGATCTTGAAACGGATCTCGTCACCGTGTTTGAAGTGTGGTTTTCAAGCGGAATGTCGATAGGCAAGGATATAATCGTTGAAGACAGGGAAGTGCAGCGTGAGTTCCATTTCGGCTATGTCGAAACGGCGGGTAAAAAGCCGCCGGAAGCGCTGCATCACCTGACCAACAGGATAGAAGGCAAAGGCATACATTGGAAACAGGACACCGGCATAGAAACGCTGGAACTCTACGCTTCGGTCGCGTCCGTGAACTTCGTAGAACTGACGCGGCACACGGACTATCTGAGCTTTTGCGGTCCGTCGGATTACGTCATGCTCAATCCCAACATGTTTATCCATAGCCGGAGCGAAGCAGAATTTTCCGGCATCTACACTATGTATGTCATCGATCTGTTCGGAACGCCGACACAGGCGGGCGTCCGTCTGGGCTTTAACGAAAAGGACGAACTGGAGTACTACATGTTCCGCGGCGAAGGCGAAATCGTCGGACAGATCGCGGCGCTGGAGCCTTTTGACGTGCATGGCCGCGACGGCATGGGCGCTCCTACAGCGAAAACGCAAGGTGCGCCGGGAAAAGGTCAACGTACGGTCTATCGTCCCGGCAGAGATGTTCCGCGAATGACCGATGAAGAAGTGCACGAGGCGGCGATGAAAAGGACTACGGCCTTCGGCGGTTCGATAGACGCGCCGCCGCCGTCTATGGCGCACAACCTCATGCCTTTTACCGACAAGCTTGCCGGCAAAGAGTTTACGCTTCGCTATGATCGCGGCGGCCCGGTGCGGCATTACAGGTTCAATGAAAAATATGTACTAAGCTACCGGGACGACGGTGAAACCCGATGGCGGGAAGCGGACTACCGCGCCTTTGAAGGAGATGAGCAGTTATTCTGGTTCAGCCATTTCCTTGTTGATAGCAAACCTCGCGCCTGCGTTCAGGTCGCCGTGGACTTTACCAACGGTCTGACAACCTGTATCCATTCTCAACTGGGAACGCCTTATTATGGTAATGAAGCGAGCTATGAAGCCTTTTTCGGCGTGATGGAAACGGCCGGAATCAACCCGCCGCAGTACCTGCGCCACGAATATACCTGCGATCTCGTGGGTCATGCTTTCTCATGTACGTACAGCGATCAGTTGACCTCCATGCAGCTCTGGTCGTCCCCACACAGCATATCGTGGACGATATTTACCGAAAATCAGACCAGGGGATCCCAATGGTCGTCTCCCGCCATTATGATCAAACTCCGCCCGATGGTTTACATGTTCGCTCAAAGCGAGGAAGCCGGTACTACCTACCAGATGGTCGGATTTTACAATCTAAGGATAATGCGTATTCTGGGCGTCGAATTTATCGGCGGAGCGCGGGGCGTCAACCTCAGTCTTGTAGGCGGACTTTGTCGGCATATCGGGAAATTCGATATCGCAAAGTTATACGGGCCGAAAATGAGAATCAATTAACAGTCTATGAAAAATTCGGCGCGGCCATTTACGATTTTCCGTACAGTCAGAAGCAAGCTTCTAGCGCTGATGATTCTGCTTTCTCTCCTGCCGCTTGCGGGTATGGCCGCCCTTTCATGGTTTGCCGGCCGCGACCAGATTCAAAACCAGATACGGGATTCACTTGGAAAGATGGCTCAGGACGCCGCGGATAAGATCGACATGATCCTGCGGGGAAAAAGAGAAGAGCTTCATTCGATGGCCGTTTCATATTCGCTGCTTTCTCGGCATGAGATGCCGGGTGACTCGGACGGCCTCACCGCGTTGTTGAACGAATATTTTTTCAATCACGAGGGTTACGAAGCCATCGTGGTGACGGACGCTTCCGGTAAAATCATGGGCGTCAATACCGTCGATCGCGATCTTACGGAGTTTCCGCATGATCGCGTGGTAAAAGTCGCCGGCGCGGATATTTCAAACTGGCCGCGGGAACATCGAATGTTTCTGGAATCCGCGCGCGGGCGTAATTCGCATACAAATTGGTACGAATCTGAACTGGCGCGCGAATTGCGCGGCGAAAGTGAAAATTCATGGTTTAACATCGCTTTTTCCGAACCCTTGCGGGATCCTGTAACGAATAACATCATCGGTGTCTGGATTAACATCATCGACGGCTCTTATCTTCAGAACGTTCTTTACAATACGGAAACCGATCTTGGTGTCATGAACCTTGGAACGGGGCGCAGTTTTCTGGCTTACGACGACGGTTACGGCATCATTCGACGCGGCGGAAGCGACGGCGCGAAAAATGATGCCGCAGCCGATTTACGGCTTATAGGCGACTCCGATAAGCTTCATGACGCGATTTTGGTCGGCGCGACGACCTGCGATTATACGGCGTCGGACGGCCGCGTCAGGATGGCCGGGCTGGCGCGCGTCAGTGACAGATCCTTTGGTTGGGTCGTGGGTCTGGAAATTGACGAAGATGATCTGCTGCGTCCTATTAAAACCCTGACCAGGTGGTTGTTCGGCGTATGCGCCTTTTTCGGCGCGGCGGGCGTTGCCTGTACCTGGCTGCTTGCCAGGGGAATCACCCGGCCCCTGAATACCTTAACCTTGTCGGCGCAGAAAATCGCGCAGGGAAATTTCGGAGAGAGGCTGAACATACGTTCCTCCGATGAACTCGGCCTTTTAGCTTTGGCGTTTAACGAGATGTCGCTGGCGCTTGCCTCGCGCGAGGCGCAAATTCAGGAAATGACGCGGAACCTTGAAACTATGGTCAGGAACCGGACGCAGGAGCTTGAAAACTCCAATGAAGCCCTCAAACAGGCTTACCTCGACCTGCAAAACACCCAGGAACAGCTTGTTCAGACGGAGAAGATGGCTTCGCTCGGACAGCTTGTCGCCGGCATCGCCCATGAAATCAAAAATCCTTTGAATTTTATTTACGGAAACACCGATTTTTTGCGGGAATATACACTGATGACGCAGGAACTGGTGGAAAAACTTGAGGCGCTTCCAAGTATTTCCGAGGACGACAGGCGCAAGATAGTCGAGGCGAGAGCAGCGGTCAACTACGACTTTATTCGGGAAGATATTCGGACGCTGATCGATGATTTGACCGAAGGAACGGAGCGTATAAACGCCATTGTAAACGACCTTAGGATTTTTTCCCGGATGGACGCGCCTGCCGCAACTGAAATAGACGTGCACGTTCTTATTGACATGTCGCTTAATCTGCTGCGCAACCAGTACAAAGACCGTGTCGAGGTTCACAGGGATTACGGTGACATTCCAAAGATTCGCGGCTATGCGGGAAAGCTTAACCAGGTGTTCATGAATCTGTTGTCAAACGCCTTTTACGCAGTTTCTGAAAAAGGAGGCGTCTGGATAAGGACGCGCGTCCGCGACGAGGCGGTCGAAATTGAAATTGAGGACAACGGCGTCGGCATCCCGAAGGAAAATCTCAAACGGGTTTTTGAACCGTTTTTTACCACGAAGCCGGTGGGGCAGGGGACGGGGCTGGGATTAAGCATAAGCTACGGCGTTATCGAACAGCATCACGGCGAAATTCGCGTACTGAGCGTTCCCGGCAAAGGGACGGTGTTTTCAGTGCGCTTGCCGACAGGGAAATGCTGAAGACCGATCCGGAGATGAAGATGAAATGACGGAGAAAAAATACGGACTTTTATTTGTGGACGACGAACAGGCCAATCTGCAAAAGCTTCGCCGCACGTTTATGAACGAGTATGTCACGCACACGGCGCAATCATGCGAGGATGCGCTGGGGATTCTGGAAACTGCGGATATTGATGCCATAGTCACCGATCAGAGGATGCCGGTGATGACCGGTCTTGAGCTGCTCGAACGGGTGCGTGAAATAAGGCCCGGTATAGTCGGTATAGTGCTGACGGGATTTGCGGAAATCAGGGATCTGCTGGATGCCATAAACACGGGCAAAGTCAGCAAATACATTACCAAGCCGTGGTCGCCGGAAGATCTGCGCCACGTGGTTCGTGACGCGCTTGAAAAAAGGGAACTGGCGCGTGAAAACGAACGGCTCTCCGCTGAACTGCGTACCGCCAACGAACGGCTGCGAACCGAAAACGCGTTTCTCCGGCGTGAAATGGAGGTCTATCCGCGCGATATCATTTACGGCAGCCGGGAGATGGAAGATATTTTGCGCCTTCTGCGCCGCGTTGTCGGCACCGAAACGACTGTGCTTGTCCAGGGAGAAACGGGAACCGGCAAGGAGATGATCGCCCGGTTCATTCATGCCGAAAGCGCCCGCCGCGATCAGATTTTCATTCCCGTAAACTGCGGCGCGATTCCACGTGATCTTGTTGAAAGCGAATTTTTCGGCCATGCCCGCGGAGCGTTCACCGGGGCTACGGCTGAAAAAAAGGGTTATTTTGAAATGGCGCACGGCGGAACGATTTTTCTCGACGAGATCGGGGAGGCGCCGCAGGAACTCCAGGTGAAGCTGCTGCGGGTAATCCAGGAAAGCGAAATCATGCCGGTAGGCTACCATCAGCCGAAAAAAGTGGATGTTCGAATTATTGCCTCGACAAACCGCGATCTGCGCGCCGAGGTTGCCGCGGGCGGTTTTCGACAGGATCTATTCTTTCGGATCAATGTATTTTCCGTGACCATCCCTCCTTTGCGTGAACGGCGCGACGACATTCGGCCGCTCGCCGAGTTTTTCCTGCGGCATTATTCCAGGAAACTGAATCGTGAAGTGGGGCGCTTCGGCGACGCCACGTTAAGGAAGCTTTGCGACTATTCATGGCCCGGCAATGTCCGTGAACTGCAAAATGAAATCGAAAGGCTGGTACTGCTTACAGAAAGCACGGAGACAATCGGGTCGGAACTGCTTTCCGACAATATCAGGAACATCGGCGCGCGAAACGATTTATCACGCCATGCCGCAGGCGATCTTAAAACCGCTATAAAAGAACTTGAAGATGAAATGATCCGGGACGCCATGATTCGATACGGCGGCAACAAATCCCATGTCGCCCGAGTCCTTGGCATCAGCCGGCAATCCCTCATTGAAAAACTGCAGAGGGGTTCATTATAAATATTTCTTCAGATACGCGAGAACCTCGTCGAAATCCAGCGGTTTTCCGACATGGCCGTTCATTCCGGCAGCCAGGCAACGTTCAATATCTTCCCGGAACACATTCGCCGTCATGGCGATTATCGGTATAGTCCGGGCGCCGGCGATATCCAGCGCCCGAATCTGTCTGGTCGCTTCATAGCCGTCCATTACGGGCATCTGCAAATCCATAAGTATCGCGCCGTATTTATCCGGGGCCTGGTTGAACATTTTTACGGCTTCCTCGCCGTTTTCAGCGCAATCTATTTCCAAAAGCGTCGCGTCAAGCAAGGCCATCACGATCTCGCGGTTGATTTCGACGTCTTCGGCCAGCAAAATACTGCGCCCGGCGAATATTCCGTCAAAATCCTCTTCATCCTCTTTCTGTGATTCCGGCTTAACCTGCGCATGATCCGTGCTGAAACATTGCCGTATCGTATCCGCGATAGTCGAAGGGAACAGTGGTTTGGAAAGGAATTTATCGACGCCCGCTTTTTTGGCATCATCCTCGACGATGTTCCATTCGGCGGCGGAAATCAGTATAACCACGGAATTGTCGTCAAATGATACTTTTGACTTTAATTTACCGGTCAGCTCAATGCCGTCGATCCCCGGCATTTTCCAGTCGATGAAATAAATATTGTATGGGCCGTTTTGCTCTATGAGCTTTAACGCATCCTGTCCATTTACGGCAGTGTCGCAGGATATGCCGAGTCCCCTAACGGTTTTTTCAAAAAACGTCAAAATGTCCGGGTCGTCGTCCGCTGCGAGGACACGTACATTATTCAAGTTAATGGTGGAATCCAGGAGCTTCCGCGGTTTTTTCATGCCGCTTTTGACCCGGATCGTGAAACCAAAGATAGAACCTTCTCCAAGCGTGGATTTGATCCATATCTGGCCGCCCATCATTTCCACGATGTTTTTGGAAATCGAAAGTCCTAATCCCGTGCCGCCGAACTTGCGCGAAGTATCGTTTTCCGCCTGATGAAACGACTGAAACAGGCGGGACTGCTGTTCGGGGCTTATGCCTATTCCAGTGTCGATGACTTCTATCTGTATCGTGCAGACACCGTCCTGTTCACCCAGATACCGTGTGTTAATTCTTATCGAACCTTCGTTGGGAGTAAATTTGACCGCGTTGCCCAGCAAATTAGTGATAACCTGGGCGAGCCGCTGGTCGTCGGCGACAAGGTTGTCGGGAATGGCATCGTCTAACAGCACCGTAAGCTTTTGTTGTTTCTCTTCCACTCGGAAGTTCACTATGTTCACGACCCGTTGAAGCATTTTTTCAAAGTTGAACTCGACGGGAGTAAGCTGAAACTTACCGGCTTCAATTTTGGACACATCCAGAATGTCATTTATTATGCCGAGAAGGTGTTTTGAAGCATCCTCGATCTTGTCGAAGCAATAGACCATTCGCTTGATATCGGTGGTCGACTTTCCAATGGA
>Ga0082212_10008072_pt1 | contig 13815 bp, 15 predicted proteins | sample TergutNt197P3_FD_71548 | JGI IMG/M metagenome (GOLD analysis project Ga0082212, IMG submission 71548) | Neocapritermes taracua P3 segment gut microbial communities from Petit-Saut dam, French Guiana - Nt197 P3 | ecosystem: Host-associated > Arthropoda: Insects > Digestive system > Gut ... | reverse complement strand
ATAAAATCCGGCATACGATAATTTATTATGAATCGCCAAATCGGATTATGGATACTCTTCGCTCGCTTGCCAAAATTATGCCCGAACGGCGCATCGCTATTGTCCGCGAAATCACAAAAATTCACGAAGAAACGGTTATCGGGTATCCTTCGGATATATTGGCCGAACATGAAAACGGATTCAAAGGCGAAATCGTTTTGATAATCGAACCAGCGCCGGATGTAAAAATGTCTGACACCCAGATAAACGAAATCGTGCGCGAAGTTGTAACGGGCGCGCAAAGCACCAAAATGGCGGCCGCCGAGATTGCCGCCCGCACAGGACTTAGCAAATCCGCGGCGTATGAAAGGGTAATAAAAAAATGAATATTGAAAACGAAATCAAAGCCATACACTTAAGAAACAGGCAAGTAGAGGCGGATAAAAAATGGGAGACAAGCTGGACGCGCAAAATCGCGGTGGCGATTATAACTTACGCGGTCATAGTTGTTGTGATGTTCTCGCTTGAGATGCCGAATCCGTTCTTGTCCGCCATAATACCCACGGCTGGCTTTATTTTATCCACATTAAGCCTGCGTTTTATAAAAACAATTTGGATGAAAGCGGTTGGAAACAAATGATAAAATTCTTGGGCTCTTTTGAAACATTCGAATCTTTGCCGCGGGCGGCCTTGCCCGAATATGCTTTTGTCGGGCGTTCTAATGTCGGAAAGTCGTCTTTGCTAAATGCGCTGGTGGGTCAGAAGATTGCGCGCACGTCAAACACACCCGGCCGCACGCAAAGCATCAATTTGTTCGAATGGGATTGCGTCATGTTGGCCGATTTGCCTGGATACGGATATGCCAAAGCAAGTAAAGAATCGATATTAAGGTGGGCCGCGCGATTGGAAAAATATTTGCTAAACCGGTCGCAATTAAAACGAGTATTTATTTTGGTCGATTCGCGGCACGGCCTTAAACCCTCGGACATCGAATTAATGGAATTCTGCAACGCGAATGCCATACGGTATCAGATTGTTTTAACCAAGTTGGATAAAGTAAAAAAATCCGATATTGAAAAAATCAAGGCCGAGGTTGAATGCGCCGTCCAAAAACACGGCGCGGCATGCGCAAACGTCTGCGCAACATCTGCGGAAAAGAAAACCGGAATCGAAGAATTAAAGCGTGAAATTGCCAAAAACTAAGAACATCTTTTGCGCAAGCAATCCGGCAAAGCTTGCCGATGCGTTGCGGCATGTTTTAATGCGGGATGATTTTTCAAACGATATAATATTTCTGCCTTCACGGCGCGCGGTCAGAACGGTCGAAAGGATGTTGGCGGATATTCCCGGACGCGCGGTCATGCTTCCCAAATTGGTGGCGCTTGGCGAGGCGGTCGACGATGAATTCATCGACGAAGACACGGTTTCCAATATCGAACGAACGATTGTTTTGGCCAAAATGCTAGAGACGGCGGAAAACCTAACCTTTGCGTCTTCGCTTACCGTCGCGGGGGATTTAATTCGTATGACGGATTATTTGGAAAACGAGGGGCGGGGTCAAGAAAACATAAACTGGGCCCAGTTGGTCGGGGAACGATATGCAAGACACTTTCAAAAGAAAGCAGAATTTTTGGATAAGGCATCTAGTCTGATGCGGAACATTTTTCCCGATAAAATCACGGAGGCCCAGAAACGAAACACGGAAATACGTGGGTGGATTGAATACTTAGAAAATCATAAATCAGAAATCATAAATCATAAATCTAAAATCATCATATGCGGGTCGACCGGGTCTGTGCCCGCCACCGCGGATTTGATGAAGCATGTCGCGGGATTAGAAAACGGATATATAATTTTACCGGGAAGAATTAATGAACTAGGAACTAGTAACGAGGAACTAGGAACTACAAATCCGTATCATTCGGAAATGAAGTTCTTGGAACGAATTGGTGTTGTGCCCGCAGACGTTGAAACCATTGAAGTTGGAGAATCCGAGATCGGATTTTTTAATGCTGCGTTCTCAAATAATGTAGGGGCGCGTATTCGCGCCCTGGGGCGCAATTATGCGCCCCTACATAGTGCGTTCACAATGATAGATTGTTCCCGCGAATCAGAAGAAGCAGAAGTTGTCGCGGAAATCGCAAAGGACGCGGCGGCAAATGGCAAATCCGTTCTTGTAATTACGCCGGACGCGGCGGGGAACCAACGAATTTATGAATCATTCGCGCGACGCGGTATGGGCGCCAATTTTTCTGGCGGAGTGTCCGGGGCCATGACAGCGTTTGGGCGCGCGGTGTTGAACGGGTTGGATAAAATAAAGTTTAATAATCAAATAAAAAATATATTCGAATTCATAGACGGGTTTGGTCTTGAATTTTCTGAATCAGATTTGCCGCTTATCCAATCTATCAAAGAAGTATCGGATATAATTCTGCGGCATAATATTACAATTACTTTGCATGATGCGCTCGCCGTTGTGGCGCTGGCTTTGTCATCGGTGCAATTGCGCCCGCCCATGTTTGACGATTGCCGCATCGATGTATTGGGAACAATAGAATCGCGTATGCAAACCGCAGACGTTGTAATCATGACAGGTTTAAACGAAGGCATGTTTCCCGCAACAGGGTATGAAAATCCATGGATTCCGCGTCGTGTCGCGGATGAGCTGGGCCTTCCCCCGCCCAATCGCAAAGTGTCGCTAATGGCCATGGATTTTATCACTTTGTCGTGCGCGCGTTCTGTGTATTGGACGCGGTCGCGCATGGCTGGCGGATGTGACACGACAGAATCGCGGTTTTTATCGCGCGTCGCGGTCGCCGGAATAGTCGCAGACGGCGGAGAGAAATTCAAAGAGGCCGGCAAACTGCGCGACATCATCGCGCCGCATACGCTTGATTATTCTGCGCCAATGCCGCCCGCCGATTGGTCGGATGTGCATGTTACGGAATTGGATTTGCTTATCCACAATCCGTATGCTTTTTATGCGCGGCATATATTGCGGTTAAAGCCCAAACCCGACCCGTGGGATGACACCACGGCCATTGATTTTGGAAACCTGACTCATGATGCGATTGAACAACTAACAGCTAACAACGAACAACTAACAACTGACGATGTGATTAAATACTTGGACCATGCTGCAAAAGAAAAATTAGAGCCGGGAAGCGTTTTATTTCATTTCTGGCATAATCGGTTTGTGGAAATGGCGCCGAGTATTTTAGAATTTATTGATGAATTAAAACATGCCGAATGGTCTGTTGCGGAAAACGACGCAAAGGGCGTCATAGAAATCGCGGGGCGCAATGTCCGCGCGCGCGCCGACCGGGTTTATATCAAAGATAAGACGGGCGTGGTCGTCGACATAAAAACCGGGCAACTGCCAACGAACGCCCAATTAAATAATGGCATGATGCCGCAGCTTCCTTTGGAGGCATACATGCTTCAAACCGGAAGTTTCGAGCGTCAGCCGATTTTGCCGACAAGCATCGTTATGAAATTCTTGTCGCTTGGCAGGGACAAATGCGGCATGATTGAATATGCGGGGACAGACGCCGCGGATAAGATAAGCGCCGCGCTTGCCAAAACGAAAGAATTGTTCGATATGTATTCCGCGGGTAGCGCGGCATACGAATACCGTGAAACAAACGGCGAGAAATACAAAGCTTATGACGATTTGGCGAGGGTTAGGGATTAGATAATAGATAGTAGATAATAGATAATAGATATTGGGATACAGTTGTCCAATATATTAGACAATGGTATATGTATGGTATATATCTAGTATCTATTATCTAATATCTACGAGCAAAGCGAGCAAACATGACACGGATTTTGGGTATCGATCCCGGATTAATTCATACCGGTTGGGCGGTTATCGACGTTGCGGGCGATATGCGGCGCTATGTCGCGTCCGGCGTAATCTTGCCGCCGAAACTGGCGCCACTTCCGGTGCGTTTGGCGCATATATTTAGTGAAGTTAAAAAACTGTGCGAGGTTTGGTCGCCCGATGCGGCAAGCGTCGAATATACTTTCGTTAATAAAAATCCGACCACGACATTATTGTTGGGCCATGCGCGCGCCGCAAGCATTGTCGCAATCGGAACATTCGAAATACCAATTTACGAGTACGAGCCGAATAATATAAAAAAAGCAATCACGGGCGCCGGTCATGCGGACAAGAGTCAGGTTGACGCAATGGTGAAAATATTATTGCCGGGCGCCGCGCCAAAGTCTGCGGATGAAAGTGATGCAATCGCAATCGCGCTGTGCCATGCGAACACGAACAGGCTATTGAAATGAAAATAAAAAACGTAACCTTACTCGCGGTTATCGATGTTCCGAATAATCGTGTTTTAATGACAAGGCGTCTTCGCGGGATGAAGGGCTTTTCCAATTCCGCGGACGGGCACGCGCGCGACCTTTATAATCTTCCGGGCGGAAAAAAGGGCGAAGACGAATCCTTTATTGATGCGGCCGTCCGCGAAACAATCGAAGAAACCGGCGTCACTCCGATTAATCCGAAACTTTGCGGGCAATTGCAATTCGTGTGGACGGATGTGACATTGGTGTGCCAGGTTTTCAAGACCTTTGATTGGAAGGGTGATATAGATTGCAAGCCTGGCGGCGAATGCACCGCGCATTGGATAGATTTGGACAAGCTTCCGTACGACAATATGTGGGCGGACGACCGGACATGGTTTCCGGATATGATGAATGATAAATTCTTTCACTATGACGTCATAGTTGCCGATGAGAAATCGGTAAAAATGGTGCCATTGCCGACGGACGGCGTTATATAGAATCCTTTCCTATCATTATGTTTCCTGGATTTTGATAAAATTAATTTAATTGGTCGCGTTTTCGCGCGTCCCCAATAACCCGAAACAAAAGGATTCAAAATGAAAGATTTTAAAAACTGGTCGGATATGCCGAAAGACTGGATGGAGCACAAAGTTCACAAGCTTTATCACAAACGGAATTTTCTTTTCAAAGCATTTTTAATCAACTATGTCGCTGTTTTCGTCGCATGGTGCATATCCGGATTGCCATGGTATCAAGGCTTGTTGCTGCACTTTATGCAGACGGATGCGGGCACGGCGCACATGTATATGATGAACATGTTCGGATTTTGGAAAATCGCGGGCGTCGTATTATTCCTTGTCCCGGCGTTCGCCGCATGGTGGGAAATGGCTTCGTGCAGAAAATATCTTATGGCAGGAAAGAAATAAAAGTATGAATTATGAAGTCTGAAGTATGAAATTTAATTCATACTTCTTGCTTCATACTTAAAAAGGATGTGACATGAAAGATTTTGAAAACTTTGCGGAATACAGTTATGAAAAACTTCGCATCAAACGCAATATAAAATTGCGCGCGTTCTTGATTAACTATATAGCTGTTTTCGCCGGGTGGCTGTTTTCGTTAACCGCGCTGTATGATTTTCTTATCATGACATTCACATGGTTCACCCCATGGGAAGCGTATGTGTACATTATGGGAATACTTGGCATCTGGCAAGTCGCCGGCGTCGTATTGTTCCTATTCCCAGCGCTGGCCATATGGTGGGAAATGGGAATGCTTAGAAAAAGAGACTAACTACCTCGTCCGAAACCGCATTGCGCACGGTTTGGGGTGCTCATGTATGTTTAATACACTACGCACCCCAAACCATGCGCAAGCCGGCCTAACGAATGTGAAATATCTGATTTTTTGTCGCGCGGAACGCGCGATTTTATTTTCTAATTGTTATTTTTGTAATTGCTTCATATCCAAAATATTTGTTTACGCGGTCGCGGATGTCGTTCGTTTGATACGATAATGTCAAAGCGGCGGCGGGATTTATGGATTTCACGGTCAATGTTCGGCCCGTCTTTTTTGTGCCGCGGGATATGCCGGAAAGTTTTGCAATAGATGCGATTTCCGCGCCCACGATTTCTTCCCAACGGGCAAGCAGGTCAGCGTCGCTTACGCGTCCGCCCAATAATCTAAGAAGCCCGCCGAACGCCCCGCCCAACGTTTGCGGCCGGGATTTGCGTTCGTTAAGATTCGGGCATGCTACCATGTTGGTTTTACGTATTCGTATTGTTTCGGCATAAGGATGTATTTCTCGCCCTGGGCGTATTGGCCTTGGGCATATTGGTATGCTTCGTCGCCTGTGCCAAAGTATATGTCCGTTCTGACCCAACCCTTGATCGCGCCGCCGGTGTCTTGCGCAATCATAAGGCGTTGGAATTTGCGGGAATCAGACAAACGGGTATCGACGTAAACCGGCAATCCCAATGTATAAATCTCGTTATCTATGGCAATCGAGCGGATTTTCGACAAAGGCGTTCCAATCGCGCCAACCACGTCGAATTTTTCCATTTGTTTAAAGAATACATAACGGGGATTATTATTTATAACCTCTCGCGCCAATGCTGGATTCTTTTTCAAATGCTGCCATACGCCTTCGGATGAATATCCGCCTTCGGGTTTAATTCCGCGTTCTTGCAATTGCCCGCCGATAGATTTAAACGGCATGTCGTTCACGCCCGCAAAGGCAAGCTTTATCATGGTTCCGTCTTCAAGCTTTAACATTCCAGAACCCTGAATCTGGATATTTTGCACATCCACGATATTCGCCCAGAAAAGCGGTTTGCCGATTTGTTGGGATACGATTGTTGTGCGCGGCACGCCTTTGAAATTCCGGCCGTCTGTCGGCGGGCCCATAAGCGGTTCGTTGCATTGGGCGGTTTTGACGCGGCATCCAGGGATAATCGGCGCATAATATCCGGTGAAAACCCCCGTAGATTTGCCGGATTCGTCCATAGCCTTGTACGGTTGGAAATGAGATTCGAACCAAGCGCGCACGGTTGCGTTATCCGCGGATTCTTTGGGCAAAAGCTGGCATTTTTCTTCCAATAAATAGCGGTCGGGCACAACGCGCCCAGTGTATTGAAGACGCGCGTCGCAAGTATTCCGGAAAGCCTTCAACGCATAGCGCACATCGTCATTTTTCCACCCGGGTAATTCGGAATAGGGCACTTTTTTCATATGTTTGGGCCGAACGGCGTTGTCAGAGGTAAGGGTCGGCTCTGTCGTCGTCAAATCGCGGCAACCGGCGACAAAAAGCAAAGAACAAAGGACAAATAGCAAATAGCGTTTATTTAAATTCGGCATAATATTTTCGTCTCCCTCTTGAAAAATAAATCATTTATGTTATATTACCACATAGTGGTTAACAAAATAAAGGATTAAACTATGCCCAAATTTAACTTAATTTCGCAATTTTTGAAAGACATTTCGTTCGAAAGCCCAAATGTTCCGGAATTGTTCTTTAAACAAGAAAACGGCCAAGCCAAAATGGAAATCAACATCGATATCCAAATCAAAGGAACCGACAATAACCTTTACATGGTCGATTTGATTACGAAATTGCATTCGAAATTGGAAGCGGGCGACAAATCCATATTTATGATCGAATGCACTTATTCCGGACTTGCCCAAATGGAAAAGACCGAAAACGAAGAAGAATTGAAACGCACATTGTTAATCGACGTGCCGACATTAATATTCCCAAGCGTGCGCGCTTTGGTGGTTCGCCTTACCGCGGAATCCGGATTCCCGCCCTTTGCGATGCAGCCTGTGGATTTCCAGAAACTTTACGAAGAAAAGAATGCGCAATAAAAAAACCGGGCGAATGCCCGGTTTTTTGTTGAATATGGCATAATTTCAGAATACCATATGGATATGGAAAAAATTTACAATAATCTTAAAAGTTTAGTTCGCGGGCGTCTGGATTTGAACGCGTCGCTTGCCGCGTATACAACGCTTGGCGTCGGTGGAAATGCGGATATATTGTTTATACCGAAAGACGCGGATGACTTGCGCGATGCTTTGCGTATGGTTGCGGTCGAAAATATTCCAATCACAATCATCGGCGGGGGAAGCAATTTATTGATTCGTGACGGCGGGATTCGCGGGCTTGTGATACTTATTACTCAATTGGGCGGCGAGGTTAAAGTAGAAGGGGACAGAATAATTGCGCCGGCAAGCGCGCGTTCGATTCTTATATCGAAAATCGCCGCGGACAACGGCATCGGCGGGTTTGAGTTTTTATGCGGCATTCCGGGCACAATCGGCGGCGCATTAAAAGGAAGTGTTGCCGCGTACGGCGGTGCTATGTCGGATGTGGTGGAATCCGCGGAAATAATGGATATGTCCGGGAATATCGCGGTTGTGCCATTGGCGGACATGGGACTCTGCTATCGCGCGTCAAAAATTCCGGATAATCAAATTATAATATCTATCACGATGCGGGGGTGTCGCGCCGACAAATCCGCGATAATTGAAAAGATTGAATCAAATACGCAAAAACGGTTGGCAAGTCATCCGGTCGGCGTTCGCACTTGCGGCTCTGCTTTTGGGAATCCGGATAATCTGGCGCATGGCGGCGCGGCATGGAAACTTATTGCTGAAACCGGGTGGCAGGGGCGCAGCATCGGCGGCGCGGCCATGTCCGAAAAGCATGCGAATTTTCTTACTAATATTGGCGGGGCATCGGCCGCGGATTTGGAAGAACTTATCAATAAAATCCGCGACGACGTGCGCGCCAAATTCGATATAGATTTAAAACCCGAAGTAAAAATTATCGGGGAAAATTAAATCAAGGCTTTTAATTTCTCGGAATATTTGCCGGTGTTTTCCCAAGGCTGGGTCGACGGATTGCCGCCGGTCAGCCCGTCGAACAAAACCGCATCGAAATTATTCAATTCAAATGTTTTGAATAAATCGTTTATCGATTTCGGCGATATTATCGGGAATTCCGATTTTATAAATTTATTAATTTTTGCGATTGTTCCAGATTTTAAACGGTTTCCCTGAATGCGCAATGATTGCAATTTCTTTTGCCCGATCGCGCCGGATAACGATACCGTGCATGTGTCGGTCAATCCCGCGTCTACAATAGTCCGCGCGATAAATCTTGCGAATAACGGCAAGAGTTTATCGGATGCAAAGTGCGGCTTGGTCGCGCTTCCCCCGCCATGAGGGGCATAGCCGCCAGAACCGCCGCCGGTTGCGATTATCTTTCTTCCTGTCATGCCGCTGTCTGCGATGCTTCCATGTCTTACAAATCGGCCCGTGCCGTTGATAACCCATTTAATTGGTTTTTGCATATATTTTTTAAATTCAGATTCGTTTAACCATTTGGTAATTTTTTCTTTGATGTCTTCGCGGACGGTTGTAACCGCGGTGTCGGGCGTATGAGATTGTGCGATCGTTATGTCTGTGATATATAATGGCGTTCCTTCGTTTTTATACTTAACGGTGACAAGCGCTTTGATATCCGGGCCGTATTTCGAATCCGATTTTTGGTTTTCGAATAATTTGGTGCAGATGAATTTTGCAATGGCATGCGACAGCCCCAACCGCGTCGAATTAGAATTATCCGCGTATCCGAAATAAATTCCCTGATCGTTCCAGCCGCGGTCATAACCCACGCCGCGCGCGATATCGGGCGATTGTTTGTTCACGGATATTTGAATATCGTAATCTGTGTCGCACAATACATTTTGTTTGCCGAATTTATCTTTATTTTTTTGGGTATATCCGCATGCGCGTATGCTTTCCATTATCCAAACTTTGGCGGCGGCACCATTTAAATCGACGGTTGTGGTCGCTTCGCCCCCCAAGTGAATTACGGGATTGGAAGTTTGTCCGCCGGCGATAAGGCATTCCAACGCCGCATGCGCGGTTGTTCCGTCCGCCCGATAAATTTCATTGATTAGTTTTGCGGTGATATTGTCGGCCAGAAAGTCTGGATGACCAACGGAGATATATTCAGAAGTCTGCAAGTATGCCATTTCTTTTAACCTTTTAGTTGAGAGTTAACTTACATTGCCGAAGGGAAAAGAAAAACCAAAGCAATGCATGTCGGAAAGTATGCCACTTTTGCTAATTTATTTCAAGCATCAATCCGCAATGGTCGGTGGGTTTAGATTCCGTGCGGGGAAGCATATCGATTTCGCATGATTTTATTAATTTTTTTGCTGCGTGATTTGCCAAAAAATAATCCAAACGAAGCCCGTGGTCTTTGCCTAAAGAGCCCCCGCGGTATCCAATCCATGTCCATGCATTTTCGGCATCCGGGTTAAAATGGCGATAGCAATCCACCCACCCAGCGTCCAACCATTCTTGCATGATTTTCCGCGCAGCGGGCGCAGAAATAGACGAGCCTTCGTATTGTTTTGGATTCCAAACGTCCCTGTCCATAATTGCTACATTAAAGTCTCCGCCGATTATCACAGGCTCTTCAGAATTAAGAAGCGGGTGTATATGGTCGGAGAAATGGTTCATCCATTCTATTTTACCCGGGAATTTCGGCGAATCTATCGATTCCCCGTTCGGCATATATACGTTGATAAGGCGAATTCTTCCGTCGATAACGCATTCTATCATGCGGGCGGCGGGGTCTGCGTGATGCGGCATTCCGCGGGTGATGTCCTCGATTGATAATTTTGAAAAGACGGCGACGCCGTTCCAAGACTTTTGGCCGTAAGTTTTGACATCATAGCCCAAGTGTTCGAACAAAATATGCGGAAATGCGTGGTCTTCGACCTTGGTCTCTTGGACCAATACTACGTCGGGCCGCCGTTCGCGCAAGACTTTGATAAAGCTTTCCGCGTGCGCCCGTATTGAATTGATATTTAGGGTTAATATTTTCATATCGTTACTCGTGATTCGTTACTCGTTACTCGCGGGATTGCCCGGGTAACGAATTATTTGCCATTTTCTATTTTATTTCCTATAATACCACCGTCCAATATAAATAAAAACAATTTTTTCGTAAATCGAGTCACGAATCACGAGTAACGATTTGCGACGAAGGAGCAAATAAATGAACATGTACCAGTTTCTAGAATCCGCGGTGAAAGACACGCCGGATTTGCTGTTTTTGACGCGTGAAGAAATCACGTATAAACAGTTTGATGAAAATATTAAAAAACGCGCCGCCGCATTGGCCAAGGCAGGCGTAAAGCAAGGCGATGTTGTCGGCATCTTGGCGCATAACATCCCGGAATTTCCGTTAACGACGTTCGCGGTTTGGTATCTGGGCGGAACGTGCCTTATGCTTGATACCAATCTTACGCCTTTTGAATACGACAATATGACGGCGCTTACCAATTGCCGTGTTGTTGCGGCGGAAAAGTCTTTTTTCTATAAGACTAAGAATTTCGAATTCTTTGATATAGAGGGTAAAGACGGCAAAATCGACCCGGATTTGGCGCCCGCGCCCGTGGAATCGACCCATGCGGCCACATTGTCGTTCACATCGGGCTCCACCGGAATTCCAAAGATTGTGCCGCTGTCGCACTATAACTTGACCGAATGCGCGGCAAGTTTGCGCGATATGGAAGAATGGCTTCACAATGGCGACACCCTTTACGGGTTTTTGCCTTTGTATCATGTGTACGGATTTTCAATCGGGGTTCTTGCGACAATCGAATACCGCGCGAATATATTGTTACAGGCAACGGTCAATCCGGCGGAAATTATGGCGGACTTTAAGAAATATCGTCCCCAGATTATACCGGCGGTGCCGCGCTTGTGGGAAGTATTCCGCAACAAGATAATCGATAATATCAAGGCAAAGAAGAAATGGTGGATGGCAAGCTTTGTTTTGAAATACGGCAATACGTTAAAGAAAATCGGCCTTGGCGGATTGGTTAAAAAGGTTCAAGAACCGGTGCTTGCCGTGTTCGGCGGACGCGCGCGGCTTCTTATCGCCGGGGGTGCCGCGACCAAGCCCGAGGTTGAAACGTTTTACGAGCGTCTGGGCCTTACCTTTATCCAGGGGTATGGATTAACCGAAACGGTCGGGCCGATTTGTATATCCAAACCGGGCAAATGCCGTTTGCCATTTGCGTTCGGGGGTCCCATTACGAACAACGAATGCGATATCCGGGATAAAAACGCGGACGGGGTCGGCACTTTGTGGCTTCGCGGGCACCAAGTGTTCGAAGGATATATGAACAACGATGCCGCCAATTCGGAAGTGTTTGACGACAAGGGCTTTTTCAATACCGGCGATTTGGTGTCGATGGACAAGAATGGCGAATTGCACTTTCATGGCAGAAAAAAACAAGTCATAGTTCTTGATTCTGGGAAAAACGTATATCCGGACGAGCTGGAAGCGTTATACATCACCATCCCCGGCGTAAAGAATGTCGCGGTGTTCGAGCATCACGTCAAAAACAAAACCGTATCGTACGGTGTGTTTTCTGTCGAAAAGAATATGACGATTCAAAAGCTTGGCGCCGCTGTCGCGGAACGCAATAAAAAGATTGCATCGTACAAATGGGTAACGCACTTTGCGATGACGAACGAAGACTTGCCATTGACGTCGACGCAGAAAGTAAAGCACCACGTCGTGCGCGAACGGCTTGAGAAGGGCGAGTATCCTATTCGTAAAGAGTAACTAATTACCTCGTCCGAAATCACATTCGGCGTGTTTGCGGGGGCTCATGTATGTTCAATACACTACGCCCCCGCAAACACGCCGAAGCTGACCTAACGAATGTGAAATATTTGGTTTTTTGTAAGAGAAGAAAAATGAATATCGAAAATATAATGTTGGATAATCACAAGGCGCGCGGGGTATTTTCTTTGGCCAAGAAAATCGATATAGGCACAGGATATTTAATCTTCGTATCGGGGCGTCAGGCACCCAAAGGCGAAGACGGAAGGGTTGTTACAGACGACGTGGCCCAGCAAACAAGATTGGTATTCGAAGATATAAATAAAATTCTGAACGCTGCGGGCGCAAGCCTTGACGACGTGGTCAAAGCGGTGATTTATTTAACCGACCTGAACGATTTCAGCATTATCTCGTCCATTCGGGATGAGTATTTTAAGAACTCTATGCCGACCTCTACAATGGTCGAAGTAAACCGCATGAACCGCCCCGGTGCGAAAATAGAAATCGAAGTCACCGCGGTGATAAAGAAATAGAAAGATTAAAATGTTTAACAAAATATCTATCATAGAGCCTATATTGTTGACGAATCAAGGGGGGGGGGGCGCTGCATGATTTTTGCAGAGAATTAGTTTCTTTTGACGATATTCCGACCACTGAAAAAGAAGTGATAAGTCGCATAGGAAATGCCGATTGCGTGCTTTTAAAATATAACGCGAAAATAACAAAATCCGTTTTAAATGCGTGCCCGAATATAAAATATATCGGAATGGGATGCTCTTATTACGGGGATGCTTATTCAAATTTGGATATGGCGGCCGCGCGCGACAAAGGCATAGTCGTGAGTTACTTGAAGGACTATGGCGATGAAGGCGTGGCTGACGGGGTTTTATCGCAATTGATTTCTTTGCTTCATGGATTTGGAAAATTGCAATGGCGCGAGATGCCGCATGAACTTACCGGGTTGAAGATAGGAATCGTCGGGCTTGGGATGACGGGATTGATGACGGCGCGCGCGTTGAAATTCATGGGCGCGGATATTTATTATTTCAGTCGGACGCGAAAAAAATCGGCGGAGGATGAGGGCATAAAATACATGCCTTTGGATGAACTGCTTCGCCATGTCGATATTTTATCCAGCCATGTAAATCGTGATGTTATATTTATGAATAAAGAACAATTCGATGCGTTTGGAAATGGAAAAGTAATAATCGGAATTTCACTTGGGCGGTTTTATGATTTAGATTCGATGAAGAAATGGCTTGATACGCCTGGGAATTATCACATCTGCGATTTGGCCGCAAAGACGGGCGACAATGACAAGATTATAAATCATCCGCGCACGATGTATACCGATAAGCTGTTCGGCTATTCCGAACAAT